>Ga0066640_10001764_pt1 | contig 13008 bp, 14 predicted proteins | sample CryGeyCG2114_020_2_FD_59505 | JGI IMG/M metagenome (GOLD analysis project Ga0066640, IMG submission 59505) | Groundwater microbial communities from aquifer - Crystal Geyser CG11_big_fil_rev_8/21/14_0.20 | ecosystem: Environmental > Aquatic > Deep subsurface > Groundwater | place: USA: Utah... | reverse complement strand
CTGGAGCACCTTGAAAACCGGCTCTTCCCTCGTCGCCTTTAACTCCGGCGGCTCCAGCAGGGCCAGACAAACCGGCTAAACCAGCTGTGTTCGAGCCTTGAGAACCTTCTTTACCAACCGCTCCTTGCGCGCCTGAAGGACCCGCATTACCAGTAGGGCCAGTTGGGCCGTATAAAGTTGGGCCTTTAGCTCCTGCATCTCCAACAAGTCCTCGTTCACCTTGAGGACCAGCAGCCCCTCGTGGACCAGCATAACCTGCTAAGCTGTCTCCATGTTTGCCCATCTTTCCGACATCGCCTTGCTGTCCTTGAGCGCCGGATGGTCCGACTTCACCCATAGGACCTCTCGCGATATCACCCACAGCACCTCTTGGGCCGGTAAAACCTTTTTCGCCCTTAGTGCCAGCAGGCCCTTGTTGACCACGTTTACCCTGTAAAGCGATGCCTGACGAACCTGTAGGTCCAGTTAAGCCTTGCTCGCCCTTAGAACCTGCGGGACCTGTAAGACCGCGCGGGCCAATTAAACTTACAAGCCTACCATCTGCGACATCTTGAGCTTTAAGCTCAACAAAAGGTTCTGATTTCTGCTCATACGCCTCTGCGGATCCGAGTATGATTTTTTGGACAACTTCACCTTCCTTACCTTTAACCAGTTCAATAGTGACAACTTGTCCTGCCCATAGGTCATAGATGTTGAGGAAATCTGAATCCGTGGGGTCAGTGACCAGAGTGCTCTGATCAGTAATTCTATACGTTGTTGTTTTCATGCCTGACCGTGTTTCTCTATCAAGCCCTAACTCTCCACCCTGAACATCTACCCATGCGATTCTTCCTGACTGGTAGTGCACATTCGATATCTCATTTGCGTATATCGCTGTGCTCGCGAGTGATAAAATGGCTGCTCCCGCGATCAACATTTTGAAATAATTTTTTTTCATAAAACACCTTCCTTTTAATGCTGCTTGATCTTTAAATTAACTACTGTTTACAATTTTTCATGGCTCGACTTCTATGAAAAACTCATGCTGCCTACCGTAACACGACGTTCTCCTCTCTTTAAATCTTCATCAAATTGGTTCATCTTCCTATTCATTTGCATGGCTTGATTGATCAAAAGGATCAATTCCTGGTCATGAAACGGTTTTTGCAAGAAGCCGGCCACGCCTGATTTTAAGGCTCGTTCTCTAAATCCGTTGTTTTTGTTTCCGGTCATCATAATGACCGGACGATTGGATCCTGACTTTAATAGGCGTTCCTGCGCTTCAAAGCCTTCCAGTCCGGGCAAAAGGATATCCAGAATTAAACATCCGGACACGTTGTTAGGTATCGCGCTGAAAAATTCTTCTGCCGAAAGGAATGTCCTCACCGCAAAGCCATAAGTGGCCATGAGGGTTTTAAGCGCGCGGCATATCGATTCGTCGTCATCTACGATAAAGATTTGCTTTTCGCCTTTTGATAATGGTCTAAATTTTTCATTACATATTGTCTCTGTTTGCATGATGGTATTCTAAGAGCAGGTGGGATTATATCAATTGTACCAGGGTTTAATCCCGGTTTTACCCATTCACCGTCGGAGAGCAGTTAAGTTTTATGTCAACAATCAGTGGAAGGTGATCTGAGGCGATCTGATCAAGATATGTTCGTGATACGTCCACACGGGCTACCTCAAGTTTAGGGCCGATAAAAACATGATCAATCCTTCCTACAGGGTAACGGCTGAACCAGGTCGCTTTGGGGTTATACTTGTCAAGCTCTCCCTGGGCGTCGCGAAGAGTTTTTTTGATGTTGCGGTATAATTGCGAGTTGGGCAAGGTATTAAAATCGCCGCATAAAATGACCGGTCCTTGACAGCCGGGATGAGTCATCCACTCACTTCCGAGCAAAGCATTTATTTGACGAGCTCTTTCTTGATAGGAAAGAGCAAGATGGGTATTAAAAAAATTAATTTTGATCCCTGCAATATTTATAACGGCCCATATAGCTCCCCGAGGTTCAGCTTTAGATTTCTTTATTCTGCCCGGCAATTTCCCGGCGCGGATAAGCTCCATCGGATAGCGGCTGAATACGGCATTGCCATAGCGCTCATCATCACTGATGAGAGAAGGATGAAAATGATAGAGCATCTCCAATTCTTTAGCAATCAAATGCGGTTGATCAACCTGGCCTGTGCGTTTACGGCCCATATCCAGTTCTTGAAGCGCAATAATATCAGGATTATGCCGTCCAATAACACGGGCGATCCTTCCTGGAGAGATCTTGCCGTCCATCCCGACACAAGAATGCACATTATATGTCATGATCCGGATCGTATCAGGGGCTGCTTTGGTTTTTTCAGGAAATATGATTTCAGTATACGGCTTTAGTTCTTGCGGAATCGGACGTTTTAAGAATCGCATGGTTGCAACGCGCAGATCTGTCGGCGTTAAATATTTTTGCCCTCTGTGCCCGGGAATGATGTCGAAAGGAAGCAGGGCGAAACCATTTGTTTCCTCTGGTCCCGGCCCAGCGTGGGAGCCATTTTCGACAGGAAAGGTCATCGGCTTAACTCCGGGCTTGTATCCCATAAAAGTGAAGTCCCCCGCGTTGGCATGATGGCACACATTTATCAAATCTTTCGTAACTTGCATTAAAAAAGGATGGTCCTTGCCAAGAATTTTCTGAGCATCCTGCGGCAAAACAAATTCACCTTCTTCGGTCCAAGCACGGACAAGACCTTCTGTTTCCGGTAACAGAACTACAGGAATCTTAGCCTTTGCCACTAATGCTTTCGCAAACTGGTGCTTCTCGTTCTCGTTCATCTCTCGCGGCAAATAGATATTTCCCGTAGGGCCGATAGCCGTAACAACGAGCTTCTTGTCCGGGGAATTGTCTTGCATAAGGCTCACCGGGTTGAATACTTTCTCAATAAAGGAAGACCCTAGGAAACGGGCGCGCTGCAACTGCTCTCCATTTTTATCGAAAGGAAAGAATTCGGCCGTCGCGTCAAACTCTTTAAAAACTTCCGCTACAGCCTCCTGAACGCTTTGACCGTTTTCTAGCGCGTAGGAAACGGTGTCCTCCTGCCCATGATCCGAGTAAATCCAAACATCATAACTGCGGTGAGGAGAATGCAGAGCCTCGTGATAGATTTTTTCAATAGCACGGTCAATTCCCCGCAACGACCAGTGAGCCGATGACGATGACGGACCGCGGTTGTGGGCAAGTTCATCATATCCTAAAAGATTCAAATGAATAATGGGTAATCCACGCGCGATATCAATCTTTGTTCCTAAAGCCACCAGTTCGCGCAAAAGAACACAAATTAACGCGCGAAGATAAATGAACTTCAACTCTTTTTTAAAATTCTCCCCTTTTAAGATACCGCGCCCGAAGTCAACAATCCCCAAGATGATCTCCCAAACGGTCAAGACCAGCATCCGCACAACAGACGGAAGACGGGTTAATGCCAGAATGATAAATTTAATGGGGTTGATCTCCTTCCATATTTTGCTCCATCCTAAAGAGGTAGCACAAAAATGTGATTCCCGCGCGCCGCCTGTATAAATATTCGAATATGAACTGCCTCCTTCTAATAACCCCTGTCCTTGAAGTGTCAATCGCTGTTCGATCTCAAGCACTGCTTCGCTGTCGTACATCCGAAAAATCTTTTTCGCTTCCCGGTCAAAAAACGAGAACGCCGGAACAATTTGTTTGATACCATAAAATAACTCACCCTGAACCGATGGCGTGCTTGAAGGCAAACCGGGATATTGCGAATAGAGCTTGTAAAATTCTTTCTGAAAAAGACCGTTTAAAAATGGCATTTTTTTATTAGCCAGTGCGTTCTTAAATTGCGGTAGAGAAAGCCCATCAATCTGGATAAGAACAATTCCCGGCTCTGTCTCTGCTTCTTCTATCCGGGGGAGACGCAAAATCTTCGCCGACCATTCGTTTAAGGATAATAACCGGGGAAGATGGAAAAACGCCCTGCGCACCTTTCTGACGATCGGTTTCTTTAAAATCGTCGTCTCCGCTATGGCTACACCACCGGATTGCATTATGTTTTTAAACATATCCCACTCGTTCTTGAGACGATCTGCGAGAGAGTACCATACACTGCTTTTGTAATCAGGCGAGGCATATTCTTTAATCCTAACCTCTTGATAAACCTCAAGCATCCTGTTGGCGCAACGATTAACCGCGAATTCTTTTGTTGTTGCTATCGCGTTTTTCCTCATAAGTTCAAATTCATTAGAGGGTTGCTTAAGACACCACGAAAGAGCTTCCAGGAAATTTTTTTGATCTTTTCCAAAAATCAACCTTCCATTGTAACCATCTTTAACGACTTCCCGCACACCAGGAGCATCAATGGCTACAACCGGCAACGCCGCGGCCATCGCCTCAACCAGAACGATTCCTTGCGTCTCACTTAAAGAGGCAAAAGCAAAAATATTCATAGCGTGATAACAATTGACCAGATCCTGACCTTTAAGCACGCCAGCCATATGTAGCCGTTCTCCGATTCCCTGTTCGTCAAAGATTTTTTTGACCAACGCCTCTAATGGCCCTTTCCCTGCTACCAGAAAATGGACTTCAGGCGATACTTTCAAATAGGCCGCAACACTGCGGCATAAGAACTCAATGTTTTTTTCCAAAGCCAGCCGGCCGACATGGCCGATAACGACCGCATTTAAAGGGATACCCAAACGCTTACGAATAATCTCCCCGTTTCCTTCAGAGAATTTACTCAAGTCCACACCCGTTGGAACCACTTCCATCGGAGCTGTAACACCGCGTTCCAAAAGTATGGCGCGTACACTTTCGCTAGGGACAATCACCTGATTACTTAAATTCGCGTACCCTGTAAAAAGTTCGATGATAAAACGCTTCGCTCCTTCCGTTTTGACCGGCAGATAGTGCATGTGCTGCTCGAACATCGTATGGTAAGTAAATACCAACGGAATACGGAATTGACTGCTCAACCGCAAAGCAATATCCCCCATCCAAAAAGGATGGTGGCAATGGATAACGTCCGGCATAAATGTTTTCATCAGCTCTGGTAAAAGGTTCGACATGGGCAAAGCGATCGCGAAGTCAGAATGATTGAAGTTTTGAATGGCGTGTAAGCGTATCACGCCGGCTTCATCGAGCGGCGCGCCATCGGATTCAGGAGCGACAATGACGACTTCATGCCCCAATTTTTCAAACTCCAGCGTGAAGGAACGGATAGACTCTTCTATTCCTCCCACCATGGGCGCGTAAGTATTTGTCATCATGAGAATTCTCATACTGTTTTCCTATTTTTTCAACTCAACAGAATTCGTTCCCGGAGGAACCCTTATTTTTATGAAACCCGGCATTTGAATATCAATCAATGGCTCTTTCGTAAACCATTGTGCGTGCCATTCGACAAGAATATTTTGTCCCTGAGGTATTACGGTAATTTTAATATCTCCGAAACTTGTTGGCGCGGGACCTAAACGGATTACTTGTCCTTCTTCAAGCCAGGCTTGCGGGATCCCGGAACACAGGATTAATCGATCATCTTCTTCCCTTACAAAACAATTTCTTATCATCAAAACCCATTCCGCCGCGGCCCATACATGCTGTCCGTCTCCCATACATCCGCCGCCTGTGCGCGGATGCACCGACTCGGGCCATTGTCCCGTCGGTGAAGCCAGATTGGCTACAGCCGTCATCAGATCGAAATACCTGGGATCTCCCTCACGCAAAAACACTTGAGCTAAATGCAGCGTAAGATAAGGGTTGATCCCTGAATGGGTCATGTCATGAAAAAATCCGCCATGAACCAGACAATTTTTTATTAAGAAATCAGCTGTGTCCAATATCCTTGGGTCATTCTGTTTGAGAACACGAAGCGGATAGCTGGCGGCCAAAGAGCCGATCGCTCCTGTATCCAAACGGCGATAAGGCGAAGCGGGTATCGCAAGCCTTTTTAAACGCTCTTCGACTCTTTTTAAACTTTGATCGATGCAGTTAAGAAGTTCATGAGAATTCTTTTCAAAATAAGAAGCTGTGTCATCTTCTTTATACGCCGCGCATAAAAAAGCCCCCGCATTTAATCCCGCGACAGCCCAAAAGTCGTCCCAATAATAGAAATCGTTAGGCCCTAAATGCTCGGCGCTGAATCCCGATGGCAATAAGCCCGCGTGGGGAGTTTGTAGATTACTGGATAAACGTTTTTTAGCGATCCACTTGCCCGCTTTGATAATCGATCTTTTCCATTCTTTTGGCGGGAGATTATTCGTCATTTCACAATACTGACGCATGATCCACAAAGCTTCCCCGTTCGAATCCCACTCTCCTTCCTGAGAAAGGAAATAACCATTAGCTGTCTGACGAGAACGGAAACAATCCAACGCCCGGTGAACACGATCCTTTAACCCGACACACAACAAGGCATATAATATAAAAGCCGCGTCGCGAAACCAAAACCGCCGATAAATGTAAGGCCCGGGATAAACTTCCTTGGGAGAATGCAAAATCATGGTGCGCAGTGCGGCGTCGTAAAGGAACTGAAAATGTTTGTCGGGAATCTGCAGTGAACAGGCGCCTTGAAGGCTTTCCTTCCATGCTTGTCGGGCAGCTTCCTGTTGATCCTCATTTGATTGTTTTTCAATGTTATTTTTCGTTAACGGCACCGAGATAGTAATGTCTTCTGACTGCCCCGCTTCTAATGTATAAATGGCCGCGGCACTGGCCATGCCGACCTTGCACGATACTTCTTTCTCATCTTCCTGCGCGGGAAATGACAAACGACTGTATACATCACCGCGATGATAATCCGAAAATATATATTGGTCTGGTTGCTTGTCAAAATGGAGTGAACATTCCCGATTGACTTGCCAACCTAATGAATTTTCAAGGAGAATGATATTATTTATAAAACTCACACCTTCAGGATTATATGGCCTGATAGAAACAACCAATCGTGCCTTTACACCAGCAGATCCAGTGATCTCAACCTGACAAACAGGCGCTTGCGCTGAACCGATAACGTATGCTTTCAATTGAAGTTTTAATGAGCCGAGTTCTGATCCTGTAATCACATAAAGATTGTCACCTGTGACCATCTTCTGGGAAACATTCAGGCTGCGCGACGGGATCAATGGTTTTCCCTCTTCGGGAACGATCCAGACATCAACAGACCAGCTGTCATAATAAGGAGTAACCAGGCCGCGGGGATCTACCAGAGGAAATTCACTGCCGCCAGGAACGCCCAAGGCGGTCCAATTTCTATGGGTCAAATTGATCTGAGTCAGCGAAAATGACCGCGGAATGAACGCGTCGTTTCTTGGGTCATATTGGCACACCACCCAATGGGGCCAGATCCAGTCAAGGTTATGCTGGATGGCCAAGCTATTCATCAATCCGCGAGCGTGCAAGACAACGCCTGAACGCAGCAGCTCCGTTGGGGCCGCCACCTCTGAGGGTTGCGCGAAATTTTGCAATTGGGAAAGGATTTTGACAGGATCCATAAAACCTTGCCTGCGCGCGGCATCTCTTACTAAAAACCTCCATGGAAACCATTTCCACCACATATTATAAACCCCTCTCTTCGGCAGTCAGGAACACTTTTTTTCGTCTATTAAAGAACCATAAGGTTGAAAAATAGAATAGAATGCTTAAGGCTATTCCCAGAATCAGACTTCCCACCATTAACGCGTAAAAAAAATTGAAGAAAGTATCGTAGGAAAAATGCCTGAAATCATCCCACCTCAAAGGAGGATATGACGCGCTTACGAGCACCTTCCGCCCGATACTATATCCGGCCCACGTTATAAAAGGAATCGTGGGCGGCAAAGAAATATTCATCCCTAGAAAGATTGCCACTTTATTAACGTGTTTCATGGTAAACGCCGCAAGAAGAGCTGTGAGAATATGAAAGCCATAGAACGGTGTTATTCCGATAAATACACCGATAGCTACCCCCAACGCGATCTCATGGGGCGAACTATGGCTTCTCCAAAGATCAAGAAGTCGCTCCTTGAATGTTGGTTTCTCAACAGGCGCGTCTTTTACATCACGACAAACTTTAAAGACCCACCATTTAAAACAGATATAGGTTAATAAACTGGTTACTGCCGTAGCCGTAATTAAAGCCGGCCAAACAGCGCCGGGCCACTTGTTGAGAATGCTTTGATTCGTTAAAACATTAATTCCTAAGGCTAAAAAATTAATGATTATAAACCGGCCGACTTCAGCGCGCGGCGGTTGGCTGCTTTTAAATGTCCAGTACTTGTTGAGCAAATACCCGAGAATGCCGGCGCACGTAAAAGAAATCCCTTTTGACACACTAAAAGACAAAAGGTTAAACAAGGAATAATAAATACCGATGTCTGCCGTAACGACAATAATCCCCGCAATTGAAAACCGGATTATTTCCTGTTTTGCGCCCATATCGGTTCCGTAAAATTTAAATTTCCTGATTGGATGATTTCCCTAAACCTGATTGCTGAGTCCCGGACTTTCCGCTTTTCCGAACGTAAGTATCTTTAATACTACTATAAGCTAAAACATGGCTCAACAATAAATTTTGAAACACATTAATGGCTTCTTTGTTAGATTTTAATCCCGGCAGCCATTCTTCTGTCATATAACTTTTGTACACAGCCGCCTTGGCGGGCCAACCACAAAGGAAGTGTAAAGTGCTGCAGCGTCACAATATGTTCGATACCTTTTGACCTGATGAATAGGAATAAAAAGAGATCCGGACTATTGTGACGTGACATTCTTAAAACTTAATCTTGAACTGCCCTTCCCCTTTATCTTGGGCTTCTTCCGCTTTCTTTTTTTCTTCCGCCGCCTTTTCTTCGGCTAATCTTTTAGCCTTTTTGGCTCTGATGTCCTTTTGTCTTTTACTATAAAATAAAGTTCGAGTACGGTTGAATTTTGCATTTTCATTAGCGTGCTCATACGCTGACATATTTACATCAGGCTGATTTTTCTCCTGGGCAAAACTAAATACAGGCGCGGCAAACAATAGAAAAAAAGTAATAACCGTTATTCTCGATTTCATCCTTTATCTCGCTCTCTTTACAGAAAAGCTTTGCTTTCCTTATTAATTCGTGGCATCCCTGACGGAGTCCGCCACATTACGTCCAGCATCTTTAAGATCTCGCCCTACGTCCGAAACCGCATTTTCAAGACCTCTCTCTGAACTTCTAAAAAGCGGACGGTCTGTGGTAATCGCCCAAATCAGGAAGATGGCCAACAAGAGTCCAAAAACTCCCATAGGTCCATATCCCCATGACCTACTGTAAGGCCAAGCGGGAAAAACTCCGGCGATCAAAATAATCACTACCAATAACAATATGGTTTCTGTAGTCATTGAACTTCTCCTTTAACGGATAGCGGCGATGCGATTATCCAGCATGCCTGGTAAGGCTTGTGCAAACTGTTCTGTCATATCGCTGGTTGATTTTAATTTAGTGATACTCATATTGGGCTGATCCAATTTCACTGTGTAGCCGGTCTGTTCTTTGATCACTCCTTCAATATTCGCGTGATTGCTGTTTTTGGGATCGAATTTGACCTGTTTTATATTATCAAGGTCAGTTGGGCCTTGGGCTGTTCCCGGCAGATAAATCGTTCCATTATTAAAATCAACAGCAAAAGCGATTATACCTGGAATGAGAAAGAACAACAGTCCGATCCCGTCCAAAATGGCGACTCCCGCGTCGATCTTTCCACCTTTTTGTCCTTTGCGCTCGGGATACAAAATGGTTCCACAACCTACCAATTGGAAAATTAAAACACCGCAAGTTAAAACATTCACCGCGTTTAATGATTTCTTAAACATAATTCCTCCGATTAAAAGATTCCGACTAAGGCCGGTCGCGATCAGCAGTTATTTATACCGCGCTCGCCCGGCCGTAATCAGCGATACTACTTTTTTGATAATGAATCTTCGATGGTCATGTTATTGATCACCCCTGTCACACCATTGACATTGTTGGCAACTTTGGCAGCCATGTCTTTTGCGGCTGCGCTACTGGTCACACCACTTAAGGTAACCTCGCCATTATTTGTATCAACCCCAGTTTTAAAAAAACTGGTTGATTTATGAGTCAGCAATGCCATCTTGACCTGGGCGGTAATAGACGCGTCGTCGATTTTATCACCCATAGTCAGTTTCGGTTCGCGTGAAACTTTGGCGATGGTCATTTCGTTTTTTACATCCTTAACACCTTTGATGTCTTTGGCGTATTCCCCGGCCAAATCCTTTTGAGCTTGATTTCCGACTTCGCCGCGTAGAGTTACGATTCCATCAGTAACAAATACTTGGGTGTTAATACCGCTCACATGCCTATTGTAAAGAAGCGAGTATTTTACCTGCATGCTGATCCACCCATCGGACTCTTCTGCTGGACCTTTCGATACCAGTTGATTATCTATGCTTTTGACCCCGGGCAGGTTTGCGACAGTCTCGCTCGCTAATGATTTGTGAGATTCTTCAGCGACAGTTCCCGTCAATGTGACAGCGCCATTAATGGATTTGGTTCTAATTGCGTCATCCTTAAGATACGTTCTAAAAACGTATGAGTTTTTGGCGGATGACTCGATGTTTTGATCCATCTCAGAGGCAAGCGCTAATGTGCCTGATAACAACAGGGCAACTGTAACTGCGGTAAAAACTTTTAAATAATTCATGTTCATGAAACACCTTCCTTATATGATACTACTGATTGTTTACCGCTATTTAAATGAGTCGCGGTCAACGGCGGGCGATGACTTATCGCACCCGCGTTTTTCCAAAGATAAGCATAATGACTGATAAAACCAAGAAAATAACAAACAAAATCTTAGCAATATCGATGGCTGAACCGGCGATTCCGGTAAATCCGAACAGCGCCGCGATAATGGCGATGACAAAAAATGTAATGGCGTAATTTAACATAAGCACCTCCTCTCTTATTTGACAATGACTGCTATTTCTATTTCAACAACGAGCCTTTTTCAATCTGATCTTTACGGATGTCATATTCCTGCTGAGTAATCTTTCCGTTTCTCAGATCCTCATCCAATTGGTTCATTTGCCGCTGTGCCTGAATTTCATATCCGGCTCCGGCTCCCAAAGCGCCGGCACCTGTGCCGCCCCAGAAAGCACCGCTGCAGCCTGTTTGGATGGCTACTAGAAGCATTAACATAAATAAACCTGTAACTATTTTCATCGTATTTCTCCTTACGGGGGTATTAATCATTTTTGTCCACCGTTCTTTGAATACTCCCACCGGCATTTTCGATATCTTCGCCCGCGCCTCTGAGCATGTTACAACCGAGGATCGAGGTTGAGAAAACTATTGCCGTAAGGATTAATAATAAATTGCTTTTCATTTGTTTGATTCTCCTATTAATTTTTATTTCTTGCCGTTTAATACCGACCTAAATTTCCTATCTCGCGCTGCTTCTGATTGCGCTATAGTATTCTAGAAAAAAGCAGGATTAATTCAATTATACTGAGGTATAACACCTGTTTACGTCGGCAAATAAGAACTTTCCCCTGGTTATCGATGACCCGTCATATTAACAAATCGTCGCGATCCACCAGTACCCGTTGTGCTTCAAGCCAATTATCCAAGGCTGGGCCTCCTTTTAGACTATAGAGTTCATAAGCTTGTAGTTGTAAGGAAGGATGTTCCACAATTGTCTCTCGTTGGATATCTTCCGGCAGCACAGGATATAATAGATCGTGTTCTTGTTTGGATTGCGATCCTTTTCGTTTTCTGTTGCTTCTCTGCTCTTCCCTGCTTTGGTGATGATGTTTTGACATTATGATCTCCTTAACATTGTCTAAGGTTAATGCTAAATAGTTTATTCCTTCATATATGGGGGCGAATCAAGCTATGGAAGAACGCAAGATCTAATGTCTCGCGCTCTCCCATATAGGCATACTCCTCGTTTACGGACTATACCGTGATTTTTTTTCCAAACTTTCTTGAGACCAACCCAACCAGGCCGATACTTAACAGCCCTAGGGTAGTCGGTTCAGGAACTGCGTTAACTACGCTGGGACTTCCTGTCGGTCCAAACACATCGAAAGTAGCTGTGTCGGCACCAATTAAGCTGAACCCTCCCGCCGCAAAAGAAGGAGCATTCGTTTGAACCCAAAGCGTACTGCTGGCTCCACCTTGCAGGATAGCATCATCAATATAACTCCACGTGACAGTTGATCCGTCAGCGCCTCTTGTTACAAGGTCGACGTTTGGCGTGTACGGGGAAATCGGACCGTCTACGTCCGTCGTGTAGCTTTGGTAGAATGATGCAGTCGCCTGCGTAATACTGCCGTTACCTGTACTATTAATAAAATACTCGAACAGGATACCGGTTGAGTTCTGCAGTACATTCTGGGTAACAGACCCTTCAATCTCTCCAAACATTCCCACAAACGGGACAGTTATAGATGTAAGGGGCGTTCCGCCCGGAGAGAGTGCCCCGGTTGGTACTGCTGAACCACCGATGTCGAGTACGATGGCATGCGCGTTGCTTGCTGCAACACTCAAGAACAGGAACGTCAAAAATGACATTAGTGACTTTTTCATAGGTGTTTACCTCCTTTCGTATCTGGATTTAAAACGCGCTCGGACTGTGCTTCGCGGTTGAAAAGTTCATTTTGAACCGCAGTCCTTTAGCGAAGTGTGGGCATTCTAGGAGAGATTAAAAATACAATCAATTGTACTGAGGTATACTGCGCGGATCTAGGAAGTTTTACCGACGATGAAAAGAATGTCTGACTTACAAAGTGGTGCCGCTTTTTTGGGCGAGATGGATGAGCTCGGTGACCGTTTTGGCCTGCATTTTGCGCATAACATTCGCGCGTTGAACCTTGACGGTTTGAAGAACAACACCGCGTTTTGCGGCGATCTGCTTGTTGAGCATGCCTTTTACCACAAAACGGAAGACTTCGAGCTCACATGGAGAAAGAGTTTCAACGCGTTCTTTAATCTTTTCTATTTCGGATTTTTCTTTATTTTTCTTTTTATTTTTGGATACAGCGCGTTCAATGGCG
>Ga0066640_10001755_pt1 | contig 13031 bp, 13 predicted proteins | sample CryGeyCG2114_020_2_FD_59505 | JGI IMG/M metagenome (GOLD analysis project Ga0066640, IMG submission 59505) | Groundwater microbial communities from aquifer - Crystal Geyser CG11_big_fil_rev_8/21/14_0.20 | ecosystem: Environmental > Aquatic > Deep subsurface > Groundwater | place: USA: Utah... | reverse complement strand
TGTCTCTTCAACAGTGCCAATAATTTTATTCTGAACCGGAGCAAGCACCACACCGCCACTGCGACGCGCCCGCCGAAAAAGCTCAGTAAAATTTCTGCAATATACAATTTTATAGGCACGTGCAAAGCGCTGAGCTACAAATGAAGAGACGCTTCCCTTGGGCCCGAGCACATAAAGATTATTCATTGCCTAAGACTTTTTTCTTTTGGAATTATTTTTCCGCGGCCCACTTCCTTCATCTAGTGTTTTTTTAATTTGCTTTGCGTGTTTTTTTATACTCGTACGCGCTCCCTTTGCTTCTTTTTTAACACGCTTTAAGGTTGTCTTAGCGCGCTTTACCTTTTCATCAATATCGTGTTTCTCGCGCAAATCATCTAACTGCTCTTTTGCTTCATCGATATAATCGCCAAAGTAGTCCTTACCGGTATCGATCGCTTCTTTTACTGCGGCATGATCGCGCACCTCTTGATAAATATCTTTAAATACCTTGTGCAAACTTTTGCCAACATCTTTTAAATCTTCGCCAAGCGGCCGCACACCTACCCCGCCCTTTTTACGGTCCTGCTCCATTTTCCTGCGCAGCTCTTTACCGCGTCGCGGAGCGAACAAGACGCCCAGCACCGCGCCAGTGAGAATTCCAAACAGCCAACCTAGTCGTCCTTGTGCCATAGTAAGTATTACTTTACCATACAAAATTCTGCTTGCAAATAATAAACAGTATTCCGTAGACTGCGGGCGAGCTTTACGAATAGCATCCTATGAAAATAAGCATTGTAAGCCCAGTCTACAAATCCGCGCCCATGCTGCCCGAACTTATACAGCGGTTAGTAACAGTGCTGGAGCCAATTACAAAAAATTTTGAAATCGTCCTGGTGGACGACGGATCGCCCGATGATTCGTGGAATGTGATCCTGGCCGAGCATAAAAAAGACGCCCGAATAAAAGGCATAAAGTTTTGCCGCAATTTTGGCCAGCACCATGCATTAACCGCCGGACTGGATGTTGCACAGGGTGAGTGGGTCGTAACAATGGATTCCGATCTACAAGATTTGCCGGAAGAGATTCCCCGCCTCTATGAAAAAGCACTAGAAGGATTTGACGTTGTTTTGGCACGGCGCGGCAAACGTAAAGATAGCTGGCTCAAGCGTGTCTGCAACTGGGGCTTTTATAAAATCTTTAATTACTTAAGCGGCATGCGCTACGACCGGGAGGTCGGCGGATTTCGAATCGTATCGCAAAAGGTAGTACACACGTTTCGCCAAATGCGCGAACAGCATCGTTTTATGAACGGTCTTATGGAATGGATGGGCTTTTCGACTGCGAGCATTAATGTAAAACATGCAGCACGTCCGGCAGGCGAGAGCAGCTATAACTTCCGAAAACTATTCGTCTTCGCGGTGGATATTATTACCTCATATTCAAACCGTCCTTTGCGGCTCTCAATCGGGCTTGGATTTTTTATGGCGCTCATCTCTTTTGTTATCGGCATCTACTATTTAGTGCATGCACTTTTGTACGGCTCAACGGTATCGGGCTGGAGCAGCCTCATCGTATCGCTCTATTTTTTAAGCGGCGTAATCATGATGGTACTTGGTGTTATTGGGCTCTATCTTGGCAAGATTTTTACCGAACTTAAAGGCCGTCCTATTTATATAGTGAGTGAAACTACATGAAGGAGCCGCAAATTATCCAAGGAATAAAATGTTATGCTCCGGAACTTGCGCACAGCAGCGAAGATTATCCGGCAGGTCATGCAGAAAAGCTCTATAAAATAGAGGCAGAGCACTTTTGGTTTCGCTCGCGCAATCGCGTGCTGCAATACTTGTTTGGGAAATATTTAGGCAGGCACGAGCCACGGAAAATATTAGAAGTAGGATGCGGAACGGGTTTTGTATTACATGGTCTTGCGCGTTTTTCTAATTTTAAACTGAGTGGTGCCGAACTTTTTATTGAAGGTCTAGAATTCGCACAAACGCGCCTCCCAAATGTTGATTTTGTGCAGCTCGATTTTCGGGATACGCCATTTGCCGCTGAGTTCGATGCGGTCGGCGCCTTTGACGTATTAGAACATGTCGAAGAAGATGAACAGATGATAGCGAGCGCTTATACAACTCTAAAACCAGGCGGGTATTTTTTTATAAGTGTGCCACAGCATATGTGGTTGTGGAGCACGCAAGATGACACTGCATTTCATAAGCGAAGATACTCACGCAGAGAAATGAAGAAAAAATTACAAGCTGCAGGTTTTAAAATACGCTTTGTAAGTTCATTTGTCTTTACACTACTTCCGGCAATGCTGCTCTCGAGACTGCGAAGAAAAAAATCACGCAATACAAAGCTATCGCCGGGCGCAGAATACAGTTATGACGAACTGCAACTGCCATGGGCGCTGAACGCACTCTTAAATCTTATTATGCATATGGATGAGTTTCTGATACGACTTGGTGTTTCGCTGCCTGCCGGGGGCTCGCTCATCGTGGTCGCGCAAAAGCCTCAAGTTGCCGCGCTCGACAAGAAAGGATAAACTACAGCCCGCTATGCGTGAACCAACCTTTATTGTTGCAGGAGGAGTCGCTACTGGTACCGGCTCGCTTACTACACTGATTAAAGACCACCCGCAAATCTACTTGCCCAAAGTTATGCGTCCGGAATGCGGTTTTTTTTATAAAGAAGCAGAGTTTAAAAAAGGAAAAAAATACTATTTGCAGCGCTGGTTTTCGGAAGTCGGTGATGAGATTGCAATTGGCGAACGCTCTTCGCTGAATCTCCATGGATACTTTAATAACGTAGCGCAGCGCACTCACGCGCTGTATCCAGATATAAAGCTCATTTTTTGTTTGAGAAACCCTACAGAACGCGCATGGGGAAATTATCGCTTTACTGCGCTGTGCGGTCTCGAAACTCTCAGCTTTGCAGAAGCTCTGGAACAGGAAGAAGCTCGCATCAATCGCGCAAACGGCTGGATGAGCGAGATACGTCCGCACGAATATCGCAAGCGTGGCTGCTACTACGATCAGCTGGAATCTTTTTACGAGCACTTTCCAAAAGAACAAATTCTCTGCATTAAGTCCGAAACTCTTGCACAGGAACCGGAAAAAATTCTATACCAAGTATTTAACTTTCTTGGTGTAGATACAAATTTCGCACCCAAGAGTGATGAAAAAAACTTCTCTTCTCCAAATGTAAAAAATCTCAACGTGCAGGCTGTACTGCGCTCGATTCTTGGACGAAGAATAGACGAGTGGACCGAAGAGTATCGCGAAGGTCAGGCGCGTTCAATAGGCAGTAAACTGCTGGGCTATAACCTTACCCGTGCAAAACAGCCAATGCTGCAAGACGATCGCCAACGGCTTAATGATTTTTATGCGCCTCATAATGAGAAGCTGTCTAAATTTCTTGGCTGGGATCTCTCGGACTGGAACTAATCGCACCGTGCACCGCACATGACGCTTTCACAAAATATTTTTACTACATTCGCGTCCAGAATCATCGTTATTGGACTCGGACTCATTTCGGGAATTATTGTTGCACGCACTTTTGGCCCCGAAGCAAAAGGAATCCTGGCACTGCTCTCTTTGATTATTGGTGTTACCACGCAGTTCGGGAGCCTTGGTTTGCCGGGTGCAAATACTTATTTTGTTGGCAAGGATCCTTCGGTTGCGCCAAAAATTCTTGGCAACTCACTTTGGCTCAGTATGGTTTTGGGAGGAGGAGCAGCAGGCGGCATTTATCTGCTCACCAAAGTACAGCCCGACACTTTCGGCTCACTCGAAAGTATCTTTATTAATGTCACACTCGTCTCAATCCCCTTTCTGCTGCTTGCGCAGCTTGTTCAAAATATCCTCATCGGTCAGCAGAGAATTTTCGTCTTTAATGTCATTCAAGTAATCAATCAGATTGTTATTACGTTTGGTGTCATTACGCTCGTACTACTACACTATGGAATTCTCAGTATCGTCCTGCTATCGACGGCAGTTGGCATTATAACCGCGCTGGCCTATTGGTTGCTGGCCATACGCGATAACGGCGTTACACATACATTCGACCGGCAGCTCTTTAAAAAAACTATTCGCTACGGCATTAAAGGTTATATAACAACATTCCTTGCATATCTTATTCTACGCTCAGACATCTATGTAATTAATTTATTCCATGGCGAATCCGCTACCGGTATCTACTCACTCGCAACTGGCTTTGCTGATCTTATCTACATTTTACCTATGAGCATCAGCATGGTGCTCTTTCCACGCCTAGCAAACAATCAGTACGACAGCGGCCCGCTCACTGCAAAAGTTGTGCGCGCAACTACGCTTGTTATGTTGATAATCTGTACGGGTGCTGCTGTGATCGCAGCTCCTCTTATTGTTACGCTCTATGGAGCGGCCTTTACAAGCTCTGTTATACCATTTCTTATTCTGCTTCCGGCAATCTTCTTCTTCTCACTCGAGACTATTATCTCTCAAAATCTCGGCGCCTTAGGATTTCCGCTGTATATCATCTATATCTGGTGTGCGACGGCTGTAATCAATATCTTGCTAAATTTCTTATTTATTCCAGAATATGGTATTATCGCTGCCGCGGTGAGCTCACTTGTAAGCTATTTCTTTGTATATGTGCTGATGACGTACTTCTTTTTAAAAGAGAATAAACTACGCTTCTCCGCACTTATTCCGACTCCGGCCGATGCAAAAACACTTGTAAATACAATAATGAACATACGAAAAAGATGAATGAGACTGTCTATGGTGAAAAAAAGAAGCTGCAACTTATTACCCAAGCTCTTGAAAAATACTGTGCTGAGCACGGTACTTCTCAAGAAAAGATTCACATTTTAGATGTTGGCTGCGGCACCGGCCAGGCAATTTCACAACCCTTAGCTCAAGCGGGATACACTATTATTGGTTTGGATATCGATGCAGCGACTGTACAAAAAGCAAACAGCCTGAACTCACACAAAAATCTTACCTTTGTGCACAGCTCAATCGAACATTTTAAACAGACAGGCTTTGATGTTGTCATTGCCTCAGAAGTTCTTGAACATGTGCCCGATCCTCGTGCCTTCTTAGAAGAGATGCGAAAAAAAATAAAACCCAAGGGCATTATCATTATTACAACGCCCAATGGGTATGGATGGTTCGAGATGGAAAGTTTGCTGTACAACAAGCTGAAGCTAGGAAGAGTGATTGAACGTTTTTTAAAAACACGCTGGGCACCCGAGCAGCCTTCAGATGAAACGATTCCTATGACCTTGCGCGAAAATGATATACATTTGCAGCATTTTACTATGCGCTCACTCGAAAAATTATTTACAGAGGCACAGCTCCAGCCGCAAAACATTGCGAACACAACACTTATGGCGGGGCCCTTTACCAATACATTTTTCTGGAGAAAACATCGCTTTTTAAAATGGAATACCCGCGTAGCGGATAAACTTCCGCACTGGCTCACTAGCGGATGGTGCATCACACTTTCACAAACTCAAAAATGAACTCTAATCTTCTCATTACTTTTACAAATTTTTCGACGCAGCGCTTTTTTGAAACAGGGGGAGGCGCGGCCAACAGCAAGCGCGAAGATTGGGAAATTATTCAAGCTGCCGATTTGGTACGAAAAGGATATCGGGGAGTATTTCGGTATGTTCGGCAAAGAAAATTCGACCGCTTTGTTGTCGGACGCGACGATCTTACCACTGGAGAAATTCGCTACTTTTTAGAAGGACTTTTGATATGTGCGCGGGCACACGACAAACAAATTATAGATAATGCCGGACTTGTGCACCGCGTAACTACTGCAAAGTTTTTGTGGGACTCGTTGAAGTTTGGATTGGAAATGCTCTTTAACCTAATGATCGTAGGAATAAGTTATGTGTTACTGGGTGCCATACGTCTTGCGGCAAAAATTCCGCTGCAGCGGCCTGCAGAGAGCACGGACAGTTCAAAAAAGCTGCTCGCATTTTTGCGAACCGATTACTTTGGTGCCCAGCGCGAAGGCGGCTCATTTACCCATGCACAAGGATTTATTAGCGGCGCACGAGAATTGGGATGGAATGTAATCGCACTGGCGCACGAAAAATTTTTTAATGATAACACTACGTTTTATAAAATTCCTTATGTTACTTTTCATAACTCGCCGGAAATTCCGGATCTCCTATTTAATTACAAATTCGTCTGGCATGCGCGCTCCATTTTAAAAAAAGAAAGACCGGCTCTCCTCTATCAGCGCCACAGCTTTATGACGGTCAGTGGCCTTGCGCTCAAAATATTACTCCGCACACCACTCGTTTTAGAATACAATGGTTCCGAACCATGGGTGCGAGAAAAATGGGGAGGAAAACTCTTCCTGAAACATCTAGCCTACCTTATGGAAAGTATTGCGATTAAAAATGCGGACTTTGTCGCCGTTGTATCCGAAGTACTGCGTGATGAACTGCTCGAGCGCGGCGTCGATGCTCATCGTATTATTTTGAATCCAAACGGTGTTGATATTAATAAGTTCACGGCTGCGCTGGACGGTGGTGCAGTGCGCAAAACGCTTGGACTGGAAAACAAAAAAGTTGTCGGTTTTGTCGGCTCATTTGGTCCATGGCACGGCGTCGAAGTGCTTGCCCGGGCAATTAAAGCGGCTTTGCAACAAGAACCTTCGCTCCACTTTCTTATTATTGGAGACGGAGCGCTACGTCCTGAAGTTGAGCGCATCATTGGTGAAGAGAATGTTGCACATGCCGTAACTCTAACGGGAATAATTCCGCACCACCAAACACCAACGTACCTTGCCGCGTGCGATATCTTGGTTTCGCCTCATGTTCCCAACAGCGACGGTACAAAATTCTTCGGCTCACCCACAAAAATCTTCGAATACATGGCAATGGGCAAACCGATAATTGCCTCAAATTTAGAACAAATCGGCCAGTTGCTGCAGCACGAAGAAACAGCACTGCTTGTAACACCCGGCAATATTAAAGAACTGTCTCAAACTATTGCAGACGTTGCACGAAATCTTTCCGAGCGAAAACATTTAGGATTACGTGCACGCAATACGGTTGAACAATCGTATACTTGGAAGCATAATGCAGAGCGCGTGATGCAAAAACTCTATGGCTACAAAAAATCGTAAAATCGCTGCGGCACTTGGGGGAATCTTTATACTCGCACTTCTTTTCCGCGGAATTATTTTGGCAAAAACACACGATGACTATTATTTTACTGGTTTAAGTGTGGAGAGCGGCATTATGGCGATTAATTTTGCACGCGGCGACGGCTTTGCATATAACACCGGTACCAACAGCCGCGACGAACAAACCGAAGAGCAGCGCCTTATTGATCCGATAGAATTCAAAGATGAGTTAATTCCGGAAAACAACTACTTCTCTGCGCACGAAGTTCCGGGATACGCAGTGCTTTTGGCTGCAACGTGGAAGCTCTTTGGTGCCGAACGCTATATTTATTTGCAAACTATTCAAATAATTTTAGACGCCTTATTGGTTTTTCTCATTTTTTGGATTGTACAGCGGCTCATTCCGGGCAAACGCGGAATGTATATCGGACTGCTTGCCGCTTTCTTCTTAGCATTTTTCTACCCGCAGGCACGCATTGCGGCATCGGCAACACGCGACATTTGGCCGCTCATTATTATAATGAGTACCATTGCGCTCCTGCTCAAAGCAAAAGATTTTGGCACACTTAAAAAGCGCTCGCTTCTTTATTTGGGAATCGGTGTAATGTTTGGTTTGGGCATGTATCTGCATCCCATTATTCAATACCTCAACTTCTTTCTTGCGCTTGCGCTTATTACTCATTTGGGATGGAAAGATGCTGCTGCTTTTTTTATCATCACAACTGTATGCATTGGTCTTATTCTCACTCCGTGGATTGTACGGAACTTTAAACACTTTGACCGATTTATTCCCACGCGCGATACGGTTTGGCAGGGAATTTGGGAAGGCTGGGGAGAATTTCCGGATAATCCAATGGGCGCAATTCTCGATGATGGCCTAACGTATCAACATGTGCTGGAAGAAGGCTACGATGTTGTTTATGGCAGCCCGGAATACAATGATATTCTAAAACAAAAATCTCTAGCAGCTATAAAAAAGTATCCGCTATGGGTTGCCGGAGCGACAATTCGGCGCATTCCGCATGTACTGAAACCGGGATTTGGATATACCTATCCCGAAGCATTTTTGGCAGATTATCAAGCACTACAGCAGACCCATGGCCCATTGGCCTTTAAGTTCGAACTCGCCCGCAGACATCCCGATATTGCCGCTAAAGCGCTTCTCTACAGATTATATCTTCTCTTTCTTATAAGCGTGCCTGTCGGCATATTTCTCTTTCGCAAAAAATGGCGCGAAATTATTCTGCTCACTGCTGTTCCGATTTACTTTTTCGCCGTACTTATTCCGCTGCATGTCGAACCGCGGTACCTTATTTCTATCTTTCCGATCTATTGTATTTTTTCTGGCATAGCCATATATTACGCAGGCGAGAAGGGATTTTACTTTATTTCTAGACGTACATGACACGCGAACACCGCTCACTAAATAAAACCATTCTCATTACCGGCGGCGCCGGGTTTATTGGCAGCAATTTTGTACAGCGCATTTTTAAAGAGCATCCAACATGGAAGATTATCGTGCTTGACGCACTTACCTATGCAGGAAATCCGGAAAATATTCCAGCAGAGATTCGCGAAAGCGGCCGCTTTGATTTTTGGTACGGATCAGTAACCCAGCCAATGCTTGTCGATAAAATCGTGCCGCAAGCAGACTACATTGTCCACTTTGCCGCAGAGACACATGTTGCGCGCTCGATTTTCGATAACACAAAATTTTTCGAAACCGATGTTATTGGCACACAAGTAATGATGAACGCTGCGCTCGAAAATAAGAAGCTCGACCGCTTTATTCATATCTCAACCTCTGAGGTCTACGGTAGTGCAGAGCGTGAACCTATGGACGAAGAGCATCCGCTCAATCCTACTTCCCCCTATGCCGGTGCAAAGTGCGGCGCGGACAGACTTGTGTATTCATACATGCAGACATACCCGAATATGCCGGTAATGATTTTGCGGCCGTTTAATAACTATGGCCCGCGCCAACACTTGGAAAAATTGATTGCGCGCTTTGTAACCGGAATGCTAAAAGATCAGCCGGTACGTGTATACGGCGACGGCGATAACAGCCGCGACTGGCTCTATGTTGAAGACACCTGCGAGGCGGTGGAAAAAGCCCTACTTGCAGACATTGGACGGGTCAAAGGGGAGATTATTAATCTTGGTACCGGCCGTAGTATTTCGGTTATGGAAATTGCGAACATCATTGCAGACATACTCGAGAAACCCAAGTCGCTCATTATGCAGACCCCGGCCAGACCAGGTGAAGTAAAGCAGCATATCTCTTCTACCGAAAAAGCTGCTAAAGTTTTGGAGTGGACGGCAACAACAAAATTTGAAGATGGAATCGTAAAAACGATTAATTGGTATAAGAATAACGCGGACTGGTGGAAGAAATTGGAGTGGATGAAAGAGGTGCCGATTACGCTGGAGGATGGTAGTGTAGTAATGTACTAAAGATGAAAAAGGTAGAATTTTTTAAGCACAATCTCAGCAGCCGCGATATTGCAAATTTGGAGAAAGCGGCGCGCGGACTCTTTTTAAGTACCGGCGATTTGGTTACGCAGTTTGAAAAAAACTTTGCAAAATATATGGATGCAAAGTACGCACTTGGTGTAACCAGCTGCACTGCAGCGCTGCACCTCGCGCTTTTAGCATTAGACATTGGTCCAGGCGACGAAGTCATCACCACCCCCCTCTCATTTATTGCTACGTCAAATGCGATTGAATATGTTGGCGCGCGGCCGGTGTTTATAGATGTTGAGCCGAAGACCGGAAATATGAATGCTGCAAAAATTGAAGCTGCAATTACCAAACGTACGCGGGCGATTTTGCCGGTGCACCTCTACGGCCAGATGTGTGACATGAAAACAATTGCAGCGATCGCGCGCAAGCATAAATTAAGTGTTATCGAAGATGCGGCGCATGCCATTGAATCGACACGTGACGGTATCCAACCAGGCAAACTCAGCGATGCCGCCTGCTTCAGCTTCTATGCAACAAAAAATCTTACCAGCGGCGAGGGTGGTGCATTAACTACGAATAATAAAAAACTCGCCGAGCGTGTGCGCATGCTGCGGCAGCACGGCATGAGCACCACGGCTGCCGATCGCTACACAAAAAAATACCGCCACTACGACATGCTTGAGCTCGGCTTCAAATATAATATGTACAACTTGCAAGCAGCGCTGTTAATCGATCAGCTGGCACGTTTAAATGTGAATCTCAAAAAACGCGCGGCGCTCGTTGCACGATACGAAAAAGCATTTGCAAAAAATCCTAAAATCACCCGCATTACTCAGCTTTCCGAAACTATTGCTAAGACGCGCAGTGCACACCATCTCTATACCATTCTTGTTCCAAAATCCCGGCGCGATACCGTCATGCACAAGCTTCAAGACAAAAATATCGGCGTTGCGGTGAATTTTCGTCCAATCCACAAAATGTCATACTACAAAAATAAATACGGCACCCAATCTTTCCCGATTGCAGAAGATATTGGTGCGCACACTATCTCACTACCGCTCTATCCGCGCTTGACCGCAGCTGAACAAAGCTATGTAATAGCATGTGTAAATGAAGCTGTGTAGCAGCACAATAGTTAAAAATTCCTCTCATGCAAAGCCTCACCCCATACCTCTTCATCCTCGGCACCGTAGCCGGCACCTCGCTTGGCCAATTTTTAGTGAAAGCCGGTGTGGATGCAGTCAAAAAAACCGCACCCGAAACCTCGCTCCAATTTATAATAAGCTCACTCCTCAATCCTCTTATAATTCTGGGCCTGGCCATGGCATTTGGCGCCTTTCTCTCTTGGATCTTTGCCATGCGCCACTTTCCGCTCAACTATGCCTATCCGTTTACGGCGCTCAATATTACCATCGTTTTTCTGCTCTCGAGTGTTATCTTCAACGAACAAATCCCCCCTATCTACTGGTTAGGATTTTTTCTGATAGTAAGCGGCGTAGGTGTGCTCTTTTTTGCCCGAGTGTAAAGTATTGACAATTCCCCTTCCCCACCAGTATAGTACGCGCGCATATGGCAAATACTACAGCAGCAAAAAAGGCATGGCGGCAGGCAGGTAAGCGTCGCGACAAAAATCGCGTACAGATAACCGAAATGCGAAAAGGCATCAAGAGTTTTAAGAAATTCGTCGACACCGGTGCAAAAGACAAAGCAACTGCAGAGATGCCAAAGATCGTAAGCATGATAGATAAAGCGGTAAAGAATAAGTTGATCCACAAGAATAATGCGGCTCATAAAAAGAGCCAGCTTGCACGCCTCGTGGCAGATAAGAAAGCGACAGCAGCGACAAAGTAAATCATGCCTGCAAAAAAACGTATCATACTTGTAGCCGGAGCGCGGCCAAACTTTATGAAGATCGCTCCGCTATTTAAGGAGCTCAATAAAGCCGGGCACTTTACTATTACACTCGTCCACACCGGTCAACATTACGACAAAAAACTTTCCAAAGTATTTTTTGATGAGCTCAAGATTCCTAAGCCCGATATTAATTTGGGAGTAGGTTCCGGTTCGCACGCGCAACAAACTGCACAAGTTCTGGAAAAATTCGACGCCGTGTTGGAGAAGCGCGGCGCCGAATTGGTTATTGTTGTTGGAGATGTAAATTCTACAATTGCATGTGCGCTGGCTGCGGCAAAGCGCGGCATTATGGTAGCCCATGTAGAGGCCGGCTTACGCAGCTTTGATTGGACTATGCCGGAAGAGATTAATAGAGTCGTGACAGACAGCGTAAGCGACTTTTTATTTTGTACCGAAGAAAGCGCTATTGAAAATTTAAAAAAAGAGGGAGTACCGGACGAGCGCATACATTTTGTAGGCAATGTAATGATAGACACGCTTTTGGCGAACAAAAAAATTGCTCAATCAAAGTCTAAAATTCTCAATGAACTCTTTAAAGACCAACTTAAAGCGGACAAAAAAAACATCCCGGATTATGCAGTTGCAACACTACATCGCGCTAGTAATGTCGACGAAAAAGGGCAACTCTCTCAACTCATTTCCGCGCTACGCGAGGTCAGCAAATTTCTTCCTGTAATTTTTCCTATTCATCCGCGCACAAAAAATAATCTGGAAAGGTTGAATATTTCAACGCAAGGCCTAAAGGTCATAGAGCCGCTTGGCTATCTCGATTTTCTCCAACTCATGAGTAATGCACGGATGGTCTTAACAGATTCCGGTGGAATCCAAGAAGAGACCACTGCACTCGGCATCCCCTGTCTCACGTTGCGAGAAAATACAGAGCGTCCGGCAACCATTGCCGAAGGCACAAATAGCCTTGTAGGAACAGGAAAAGTCGCTATTATTAGGGCCGCAGCAAAGATCCTTGCAAAAGGTTCTAAAGCAGGCGTCAAGCTGAAGGCTCCAGCGCGGTTGCCTCAATTCTGGGACGGAAAGGCCGCTGCTCGTATTGTAAAAATTCTATGCAACAAGTTCTCATCCAAAAAGGCCAGATAATTATGGAAGAGGTTCCTGCACCCGCTCTGAGCGCAGGCGAAATTTTAGTGTGCACCGGATACTCACTTATTAGTACCGGCACAGAAACTGCAGGACTTACCTCTTCGAGCCAGCCGCTGCTTGTACGGGCGATTAAGCAGCCGCACAATGTTGCAAAAGCAATGAAGATGGCGGCCGAAAAGGGCTTTGTACGAACGTACAAGGTAATTAAAGGCATGTTGGATTTTGGTACACCGAGCGGCTACAGCCTAGCCGGCGAAGTTGTAGAAGTTGGCGCAGGCGTGGATGATATAAAAGTTGGCGACAGGGTCGCATGCGCGGGCGCGGGCAAGGCGAATCACGCCGACTATGTCGCGATACCACGATTACTATGTGCAAAAATTCCAGCTGGATTAGATATGCGCAGTGCGGCATCGGTAACGCTGGGGGCAATTGCAATGCAGGGC
>Ga0066640_10001753_pt1 | contig 13033 bp, 12 predicted proteins | sample CryGeyCG2114_020_2_FD_59505 | JGI IMG/M metagenome (GOLD analysis project Ga0066640, IMG submission 59505) | Groundwater microbial communities from aquifer - Crystal Geyser CG11_big_fil_rev_8/21/14_0.20 | ecosystem: Environmental > Aquatic > Deep subsurface > Groundwater | place: USA: Utah... | reverse complement strand
CTTTTTAGGCGGCATGTTGGCCTATGCCTAAAAACTGGAAATGGCGATCCCTAGAGGATTCGAACCTCTGACCTACAGCTTAGAAGGCTGCCGCTCTATCCAGCTGAGCTAAGGGATCGCAAGCTGTTCTGGAACATTTTTATAACCTGCTTTTTACCTTAAATCTTTCGGAAATAAAAGTTTAATTTCGCCTGATTCGGATTTTGCCTCAACTTTTAATTTCTTGTTGACGCTCGCAAGCAGGCATATTGCGTTAACCTCATCAGCACAATAATATATTGTACCCTGCATTAAATATTCCCCATTTTCCAGCTCTTTAGTTACGGTATTTAAATCCTTCAGCATTTCATAGGGGAGGCTCTCAACCAATTTATTATCCTTATAGATATTCAGAAAACTAGGCGCTAACTCATTGATTTTCCAATTTTCCGGCAGGGAGATTACGATTTTCGGCATATTATTGATGGTGATAGGTTTGGAGTCGACCAGATTCGGCAGATTCTCCGATATCATCGGCTTTTGCTCCATCAATTTCTCGCGCAGAAAGAACTCATCAAGCTCAACACCATCATTGAGCATAATACGGTTATTATTCGTATCGAGTATATAAAGCTTGCCATTGTGGAATTTTATATCGTTAGGCTCGTTCAACACTCCGCGCTTGCCATCACCAAGGAAATTTTGCAGCTTTTTGGTTTCAAGATTATATTTCCTAATCGAATGATTATAGGAATCGGCAATAAAAACCGTGTTGCCGACAACTTCAACACCAAGCGGATGCTGGAGCAAACCTTTGCCATAGCCGCCTTCATTATAACCGAAATCGAATAAACCCGTGCCGATGAGGGTTTTTACTCTGCCGTCCTGCAAAACTCTGAGCGAGCTGGTTTCGGAATCGACAAAATAAAGCTTGTCGTCAGCCACGGAAAGTCCACTGGGTTGGGAGAGCGAATTATACGGATATTCGCCATCATCAATGGATTCGCGCCCGTTTCCAGCGAGGATATCAAGGCGTTCGCTGGTGAGGTTATATGTCCAGAGCTGGTGCGATCCCGCATTGGCGATTGTTATATGGTTTTCATCGGGATAAAGTGCCAAATCCCACGGTGAGGCGAGAGCGACTTTGCTGGCCTCAATCCCACCGGGTTGGTGATATCCGCCTCTTTCTCCGGTCCCTGCGAGGGTTGAAATTTCCCCGCTATTGAGGTCTATCCTTTTCAACTTATGATTTCCCGTATCCGCAACATAAAGGGAATTTTTATTGTATAATAGCCCCTGCGGATTGTTAAAATCCCCTTGTAGAGTGTTAATAATTTTACCATCGCTATTTGCAATGATAATCTGGTTCTTGGCGCTATTGGCGATGAAGATCGCAGCTTCACCTTGGTAACTACCAAATTCCATTTTGCCGGGGAAGCTAAGCAGGGTTTCGGGCTCTTTGTCTTTTTCAAGCTCAATAGGTAAAGGTTCTTTATTATGCGCTTCTCTGAGTAGGGATTTTATGTCATCGCGAATTTCTTCTTTATTTCCTTCGCCAGAATAGGTTTGCTTTATTTTTCCATCCGCCCCGATTAAAATCAGCGTTGGCCATGACCTCACCGCGAATTGCTTCCAAATCTTGAAATCTGCATCATTAACAACCGCGTGCTCAATCCCATAGCGCAAGACGGCGGAGCGAATATTTTCCTTATCCTTCTCATTGGCGAATTTTGCAGAATGTACGCCGATAACCGTTAAGTCAGCTCCGAATTCTTTTTCCAGCGCTTGCAAATCGGGGATGACATGGATGCAGTTGATGCAGCAGAATGTCCAGAAATCCACCAGAATGATGCGCCCTGCCAAATCTTCAGCAGTGATTGCGCGTGAGGTGTTCAGCCATTCTGTCTCACTTGTGATGGCTGCATGCGCTTGCGTAGCCGAGTATTCAGCCTTTTCAGCATTCGCAAAAATTGGGAATATTGCCATAATTATTAAACTAAGCGCAAATGCGAGCTTATTCAACATCTGAAATTCCGATTTCAAACAATTCTAGACCCTCGGCGGGAATTTCTTTTTTGTTCAGTTCCGCCAAATCTTCCTTGGTGAGGGTGATTATGGCTTTGTTATCGATATCAAGAGGAGCGCTGGTTGCGGTATCATTCACAAGATTTTTTATGAGGATAGATTTGCTAGTCTCTTTAACGGTTTCAGCTTTGTTGGCTAGCTCGGCGGCTTGTTGTTTCTCGGTTCGATAATCGGTGAAGTATATGTATAATATGAATAATATCAGAGAATAGGTCAGCAATTTCTGAACAATTGTTGAGCCTCGATTCTTATCTGTATTAGGTGCGCGAAAAACCATGACGAAAATTTAGCAGAATATTGTTTGGCTGGCAAGTATATCGGTGGATTTATACATTAAAGCGGAAATGCAAAACATCGCCGTCAGTGACGATATAATCCTTGCCTTCAACCCGCAATTTGCCCTTATCTTTTGCGCCTTGCTCGCCTTTATATTCAATATAATCGGCGAATTTGACAGTTTCAGCACAGATAAATCCACGCTCAAAATCAGTGTGGATAACTCCGGCGGCTTTATTGGCGGGGGTGCTTATTTTGATAGTCCAAGCGCGGGTTTCTTTTGGGCCAACGGTAAAATATGTGATTAATTCTAGCAGCTTATAGGCGGATTTTATCAATTTGCTCAATCCGGTTTCGGTCAATCCCAAATCCTGCAAGAATTCCTGCTTTTCTTCATCAGTTTCCAGCAATGCGACTTCTGACTCAATTTTTGCGGAAATCACCACCATTTGCGCATTTTCCTGCTGCGCCTTTTCTTCAATTCGCTTTGTGTATTCATTTCCGTTTGCTGCTTCCGACTCATCAACATTGCATACATACAAAACCGGCTTTGCCGTGATAAGTTGCAGGTTTTTGAAGCATTGCAGCTCATCTGTTGAAATTTCAGCATTTCTCGCAGGTTTGCCGCTATCTAGCAGGGGTTTTATCCTTTCCAGCAGCTTTATAATCTCCTTAGCTTCCTCATCTTGCCCGCGCAGCCTTTTTTCTAATGCCGGCATGCGCTTATCTATGCTTTCCAAATCAGCCAGAATAAGCTCAGTTTCAATGATTTCCGCATCGCGGATAGGGTCAACATTGCCCTCAACATGGGTGATGTCGTCATCCTCAAAGCAGCGCAAAACATGAGCGATTGCATCCATTTCACGGATATGTGAGAGGAATTTATTGCCCAAGCCTTCGCCTTGGCTTGCACCTTTTACCAATCCGGCGATATCGGTAAATTCCAATTGTGTCGGGATGATTTGCTGTGAGCCTGCAATTTGGGCTAATTGGCGCATTCTTTCATCAGGGACGCTGACAATGCCTGTGTTTGGTTCAATCGTGCAGAATGGATAGTTGGCAGCTTCCGCCGCCGCAGTTGAAGTTAATGCATTAAATAAGGTGGATTTTCCGATATTCGGCAATCCGACAATTCCAACTTTCAAACCCATTTATAACTCCGTTTCACCTAGTTCTTGATAATATTTGGTCAGGAATAATTCCCGCTCTTGTTTTAAGAGCATTTCGATGTTTTCTGCAATTATTTTTAATGATTTATTCACCCGTGCTTGCTCATTATTGGTAAAATTACTCAAAACATAAGGGGTGACAAAGTCTTTGTCGCCGGGATGGTCGATTCCGAAGCGCAGGCGGAAATAATCTTTGCCCAGATGCGAATCAATGCTTTTGATGCCGTTATGCCCGCCACTGCCGCCACCTTGCTTGATTTTGATTTTGCACAGCTCCAAATCCAACTCATCATATATAACGATAATGTTTTCAAGCGGGATTTTATAAAAATTAGCAAGTTTAGAAATGCTGATGCCTGAATTATTCATAAAATTCATAGGCTTTAGCAAAAAAAGCTTGTCTTGCTCAGTGCCGAGCGCAGCAAATTGTCCGTCAAATTTTTCTGAGAAACTAGGTGAGCCTAATTTTTCGGCAATAGCGTCAATTGCCATAAAACCGAGATTATGTCGGTGGGATTCATATTTGGCACCGGGATTGCCTAATCCTACGATTAAATACATAGGGACAAATTGCAGTTTTTGTTATGAACTCGCAAGATAAATATCAGCTTATTCTGCTTTTGCAGCTTTTTCGCCCTTAGCATCTGGGGTTTTCTCTGCGCCTTGTTCAGCATCAGCAGCTTCATCAGCCGCTTCTTCCGCCGCAGCTTTTCCGCCTTTACCAACAATTGTGGCAATGGTGAAATCACGCTTAATAATCGGCTTTATAGTGTCAGGCAGGTTGATATGGCTGATATGCACGGATTCACCGATTTCTCTGCCTTCAAGGTTGATTTCGATAATGTTTGGAATGCTGGAAGGGTTGCATAAAAATTCAATTTCACGACGAACAATGTTCAAAATGCCGCCACGCTTAATACCCGGAGATTTTTCACGATTTAAGAATTTTACCGGAATGAATACGCGCATATCCTGAGTATCGACAACTTTTTGCAAGTCAAAATGCTCAATTTTGTCAGTTACAGGGTGTAACTGCACTTCACGGGCAACAGCTTTGATTTTTTTACCATCCAGATTAATTTCCAGAATTGTGCTTTTATAGCCGCGTTTTGTGGCAAAATTTGAGAATTCCTTTTCTGGTAGAGTAACATGAACCGGTGTTTCGCCACCGCCATAAATCACTCCGGGGATTCTTCCTTCGCGGCGTGCAGCGCGTGCAGCGCCTTTGCCGGTTGAATTTCTTGATTCTGCTTTAAATTCTACATTCTGAGACATTTTTATAACCTTAAAATTTGAGAGGTGTTTAGTTAGGGAAAATAACGCTATTTGTCAATGATTAAATAAATTCACGCGGTTTTTTTCAGTTTTGCGTGGATTATGCGTTAAAAAATATGGGGGTTATGAGTTTTTTAACTAATCTAATTTACCATTAAGTCTATGAAAAAAGGATTCACACTTGTTGAGTTATCAATTGTGCTGGTGATTATCGGGCTGTTGATTGGCGGGGTGCTGGTGGCGCAAAGTATGATAAGCAGTAGCAAGGTGCAAGGCGTAATGAAAGAATATGGGCAATATGAAGCTGCCATAAGGCTTTTTCACGCTACATACAAAGCCATGCCGGGTGACTCCACACGTGTTGCGGCTATGCTGGGAGTTGGCGCAGGCAATAATGACGGGCGCTTAAGTACAAATGCCGAACAATACTCAGCGTGGAATCAACTAACCGCAGCAGGGCTGGTTCTCAAAAATGCAGATACAGCTAGTGGGGATTATAGCAATTCTTGGGGAAGCGGTGCTGAGATGGGGGTAAATATACCAAAATCAAAGGTTTATGACGATGCGGGTTGGGCATTTTATGGCCTGATTGGTTGGAATATGTATAATGCAGGAAATTGGGAAAATGTAGGCAGAAATCAGATACGATTAGCAGCCAGAAGACCGGGAAGCGATGGAAATACTCATACTCAAAACTGGGTTGGCCCACTCTATCCTCAGGAAGCTTTGAGCATTGACACAAAAATGGATGATTCCTTGCCGGGAACCGGTGATGTTGGGCATATGAGGAATGGCGCAGGTACATCAAACTCCGAATGCGCCACAACCACGAACAACCTAACCGCAGAATATGACCTTACAATGACCACAGATGATTGCCATATCGTGTTTTGGCTACCGGATCTTTAAACCTAATCACTCCACTGTTACGCTTTTGGCTAAATTGCGCGGTTGGTCAACATCCGTGCCTTTTTTCACCGCGATATGATATGCCAGCAATTGTGCCGGAATTGCGTATAAAATCGGTGCAACAAAGCTTGGTACAAACGGCATTTTGATGCATTTATAGGTCACATCCTTCAATTCTTTGCAACCCTTGCTATTACTAATCAAAATCACCTTGCCGCCGCGCGCGGCAACTTCCCGCACATTTGACGCAGTTTTGGCGAAATATTCATCATATGGCGCAATTACGACTACAGGTACAGACTCGTCAATCAGCGCAATCGGGCCGTGTTTCAACTCGCCCGCGCCAAATCCTTCCGCATGAATATAGGAAATTTCTTTTAGCTTTAGCGCACCTTCCATGGCAATCGGATAGGATGTACCGCGCCCAATATATAATACGGTTTTCGCCAGCGACATTTCATCTGCCAAATCTTCATAAGCATCAATATGCAATATATCGGTTAGCAATGAAGGCACATCGGCGAGCTGTGGCAACAAACCCGGAACAGAAGGCGTGAGCGCAATCGCCAAAGCCGCAAGCGCGGTTAGCTGGCAGGTAAATGCTTTGGTTGAAGCCACCCCGATTTCCGGCCCTGCTAGGGTAGGGATAATCAAATCCGACTCGCGCGCAATTGAGCTTTGTGGCACATTGACAATAGATGCGATATATTGCCCCGCCGCCTTTGCATGTTTGATGGCAGCCAGAGTATCTGCAGTTTCTCCGCTTTGTGAAATTGCCAAAAACATCCCGCCTTTTTGATAAACCGGTTTGCGATAGCGGTATTCTGAGGCAACATCAACTTCCACCGGAATATGCGCGATTTGCTCTATCCAATATTTCGCAACCATCCCTGCATAATATGAAGTTCCGCAGGCAACGATGGTAATTTTCCTGATATCGCGCAAATCAAATTTGGCTTTCGGCAGATTGATTTTGGCGTTGAATGGGTCATAATATGCGTTCAGAGTTTGTGCAATTGCAATGGGCTGCTCGTGGATTTCCTTGAGCATAAAATGGCGATAATTGCCCTTTCCCACTGCTGCGCCGGAGATATTAGAGATTTTCACCTCACGCTCCGCAGATTTGCCATCCTTGCCAAAAACTTCGCATGAAGTTGAGGTGATTTTAGCAATATCATCATCTTCGAGATAGCAGATTTTCTGGCTGAGCGGCGCAAGTGCAATCGCATCCGAGGCCATGAACATTTCATCATCACCATAGCCGATTGCAAGCGGTGAGCCTCGCTTTGCCGCCATCAGCAAATTATCATTGCCATTGAATATCGCGCCAATTGCAAATGCACCATGCAAGCGAGAAATAGTTTTTTGGAATGCCTTAAAATCCGATTCGCCATTATCAAGGTAATAAGTAATTAGAATCGGTATAACTTCCGTATCGGTCTGGCTAGTGAATTTGTAACCCGCTTTTTCCAACTCCTTACGCAATTCAAGGAAGTTCTCAATAATCCCGTTATGCACTACCGAAACTTTTGCCGTACTATGCGGATGGGCATTTTCGGTTATCGGTAAGCCATGAGTCGCCCAGCGCGTATGACCGATTCCGGCATTTCCGGCTATGGGTGATTTCTTCAACTCTTTCTTTAAGTTCGCGAGCTTGCCCTGCGCGCGCCGCCTTTGCAACTCGCCATTTACCACTGCAATTCCGGCGGAATCATAGCCGCGATATTCCAGCCGCTCCAAAGATTCAAAAATCTTTTGACTTACATTTTCGCTGCTAACAATTCCAACAATTCCACACATATTGATTTAAGAAATAATATTTAAGAAGTTCTAACTTCATCATTCATACTTCCAACTTTCTACCTTGTCCATAATCTTTCACCCCGCGCCTCTGCTACATTTTCTAACCGAATGTTACCATCACGGATATAAACCACATGCCCGCCCTTGCTTTGCAGCTCCTGCAAGCTTATGGTCAACTGCTTGCCTTTGCAGCCTTGCCCCTTAACATCCGCTACAATATCAGCTTCAGCGCAGTTGAATGAAACTGTTTTGCCGTCAACTTCATAAACATCCTGCTTAGGCAGTTTGAGAATTTCTTCCTGCCCGAATGCGCCGCGCCATTCATCCGATTTAAAGCTCTTGCGGCGGTTGGAGAAGTGCAACTTGCCATCTATTGCCAATGCGTATAGCTTGCCGTTCTCAGCGATTATTACATCCGGTTTTTCAACATTTGCAGCCAATATCAATCCCCCCGCAATAAAAACAACTCCAATCAACCGCCATGCTTTTTGCCAAATAAAGAGCCATATCATACCAAATGATATTAAACATAAGGAGAAGCTGGAAAACTGGCTTATAGACACTGAAGAACCGGGAATCGCTGCGATTTTATTAGCAATAAACAGAATAACCTCAATTCCCCGTCCCATAATATATAGCCCGATTTCTTCCAAACCAAATGGCATTAATATCATCGCCAACACACCGGCAGGCATCACAATAAATGTCACCATCGGGACGGCAAAAATATTAGCAAGCAGGCTATATGCCGCAAAGCGATTGAAGTGATATGCCGCAAATGGCGCAGTTGCAGTTCCGGCGAGCAACGAGGTCAGCATCGCGCTGAGCGGCCAGATTATAAGGGTGCGGAGGATACGATTGCGAGGGCTTTGGGCTTGAGAAGGCAGAAATCTATAAAATCTTTTCGTCAGCACTTCATACATAGAAATTAGGCACAGCACCGCCATAAATGACATCTGAAACCCCGGCATCATGATGGATTCGGGTAATATTATGAGGATAATCAGCGCGGCAAATGCCACGGAACGCATCGGGGTTGCCGCCCTATCTACTGCGACTGCCAGTAACACCAGAGATACCATCAAAAAAGCACGTTGGGCAGAAACCGACATACCGGAAAGCAGCAAATATGCGAGTGCGCCGAAAATCGCTGCAATTGCCGAGATTTTCTTGATTGAGTAGCGCTCGCTTAGTTTATAATTCAACGCAAGCAATGAGCGAATCGAAAAAAAGAATACACCCGCCACCAGCGTTAAATGCAAGCCCGAAATTGCCAATAAATGCGCCAATCCGCTCAACCGCATATCTTCCATAATCTTCTCAGGAATGGCGCTTCTATCACCTGTGATTAGCGCCGCCGCAATCGCTCCATCATCGCCCTCTACATCCTGCTTTATCTTCTGCGTTATATTATGGCGCAGCCCATCCAAATAATGCTCCTCATGCCCATCTTTGAGCCGCACCAGCGTTTTTACGGCATATCCGGTTGCGCCAAGCCTGTCAAAATATGCGGAGCGCGCAAAATCATATCCACCCGGAATCACCGGAGATGGCGGCGGCAGCAAAACTGCATCAGTAATCACCCTATCCCCCGGTCTGATATCACCCTTTATTCTGGTGCGTACACTAAGCCTGATTTTCTCGGGGATTTTTTCTGCCGGCATTTCATCAATCCGCAAATTTGTGAGAGTATAGCGCGGAAAGCCTTTTGAGAATGAAATCTCCTCTACATTGCCCGATAAGGTGATTTTTCCCGTATCTTCCGTGATTTTAACTATATTGGAATTTTCAGCATGAAATTTAGCAGTAGCAAAACCAAGCGCGGCAATTATCAAACAACCCCCCACCAAACGTAATTTCGGAAGTTTCCAACGCAATATTGCATATATAATAAACGCCTTTGTCAGCAACCCCGCCACCAGCGCAATACTCGGCTCATATTTGAGTGAAAAATAGGCAATAATCCCGCAAGCAAAAATCACCGGAATCCAAACTACCCAGCGATGATACTCGGCAAGGAATGATTCCTTGAAGAAATTATATATCCTGCTATTCATTGGTTATGAATAATCCCCACAAGCCAAAATGGAAAGCAGGTTTTTTTGGATTCTGCCCAAAATGCGAAAAAGCCAAAATCTTCAAAGGTATAATTTCGATTAAAGATAACTGTAATCATTGTGGTGAAGATTTCAGCAAATATGAAACTGCGGACGGTCCTGCGTTTTTTGCAATTATTATAATCGGCACATTGGCAGGGATATTCGCAGCTATTACGGAAATTATGCACGAACCGCCATTTTGGGTGCATTTGCTGCTATGGGCACCGTTTAGCATTATAGGTTCAATCATCATTATCCGAATCAGCAAAGGCTTGATGATAGCCCATCAGATGAGATTGACATAAACCCCAACAGATGATACACCCGCAAACATGAAGATTTTAGCATGCAATAGCAACATTCCACTCGCCGAAGCGGTTTCGGACTATCTTGACGTACCGCTTACAAAAGCCAACATCAAACGCTTCCCCGATAACGAGGTTTTCGTGGAGATTATGGAAAATGTGCGCGGGCAGGATGTGTTCGTGCTGCAATCCACCTCATTTCCCGCCAATGATAATATGATGGAATTGCTGATTAGCCTCGATGCATTGCGCCGCGCCTCGGCAAAACGCATTACCGCCGTATTACCATATTTCGGTTATGCTCGTCAGGATAGAAAGCCCGGCCCAAGAACCCCAATTTCTGCCAAGCTTGCCGCAAATATCATCACCTCAGCAGGCGCAAATCGGGTTTTGACCATTGATTTGCACGCCGGACAGATTCAAGGTTTTTTTGATATCCCGCTAGATAACCTATATGCAGCTCCGGCAATGATAACAGACATCAAAACCAAGCATAAAGGCAAGGAATTTGTGGTTGTTTCCCCCGATGTTGGTGGCGTTACTCGCGCCCGCTATATCGCCAGCCGCATTAACGGTGATTTGGCAATTGTGGATAAACGCCGCGAAAAAGCCGGAGTTTCCGAAGTTATGAACGTTATCGGTGATGTCGATGGCAGACCGTGCCTGATTGTTGATGATATTGTCGATTCCGCAGGAACTTTATGCAATGCCGCCGAAGCACTCAAAAAAATGGGCGCTACTGAGGTTTATACATATATCACCCACGGAGTTTTATCCGGCAAGGCAGTTGAGCGCGTTAGCAATTCTGCATTAGACGAGCTGGTGATAACCGATAGTATCCAACCTTCACCCGAAGCGTTGAAATGCGGCAAAATCCGCGTTCTTTCAATCGCCCCGCTTTTGGCCGAAGCGATTCGCCGTATTTCCGAAGAAACCTCTGTAAGTAGCCTATTTGATTGATGCTAGTATTTAATGTCATGTTTGGCCGCGGTTTGGGCGGAATTGAGCAATCAATGCTTGATTATCACATCGCGCTTTCCAAAACTGATACAAAAGTCGTTTCCTTTGCCCATCCTGATGCCAAAATCCTCAAAAAATTCGCAAAAGCAGGGATTCCTTCAAATGAAATTATCAAGCTCAAAAATATGGGGCAATGGGATGTTTTTGCCAAAATCCTAATTGCACAACTCCTCAAAAAATTTAAGCCCGATGCAGTTATCGCACACGGCAACCGCGCGATAAATCTTTTCCATAAAGCCTGCAAGAAGCATAATGTTCCGTTAATTGGGGTAACGCATAATTATAAGCTCCAGCATTTCCACAAATGTGACGCCGCTTTTGCCATCACTGAAAATCTGGCCGAAGAAGTGCGCAAAGAAATCGGCACTGAGCATATATTTAATATACCGCATATGATTAATATTGCTCCGCATTTACAACCACCTCCAAAACCATTTGCCAATCCACCGATTATCGGCGTGATGTCCCGAATGGTTCCGGAGAAAGGCTTGGAGCTGTTTTTGCGCGCGCTTGAGCATTTAAAATCCCATCATATTGAATTTAAAGCTAAAATCGGCGGCGATGGCGATGAGCGCAAGAATCTGGAGGATTTAATTCAGGAATTGGGACTGGGTGATTATGTTGAATTGCTCGGCTGGCAAAATGATAAGGCGGATTTTTATAGCTCAATTGATATATTCTGTCTGCCCTCATTGCGTGAATCATTCGGGATTGTAATATTGGAAGCATATAAGGCAGCATTGCCGATTGTCAGTACCAGAACGCATGGGCCAAATGAAATTATACACCATAATTTTACCGGAATTTTGACTGAGGTTGATATTGTCGAGCTGGCAGAAGGCTTGGAAAAGTTGATTAAGGATGAGAAATTGGCGCATAAATTAGGCAAGCAAGGTTATGAATATGCGCTGGCAAATTTTTGCAGCAATGTGATTGGTAAAAAAATCCGAGATTCCATCAGTGAAATCACCCAAAACCACGCAAAACTGAAAAAATCCGCGTGAATTTATCCCCGCATCTCTCAATCATACTCTGTGCGACCAAAATCCCGCCAATCAGCAGCCCGATGATGACGAGGACAATGGAGAGCTCAACCAGGTGAAGCCTTTTTTCATAGTTATTGGTACTCTGGTGGTTGATAAAAACGCAGGATGCAACCTGGTTGTATTGAGTTGCTGTAATTGCAAGGATTCCAAGTCCCACTTGCGTAATACCCTTGCACTATGCCAGCGCTAGAAACCCCATCATCAATTTTTTGGTCATATGCGCCAACATCAACAGAATATAGAATTCCATCACACTGAGGAGCGCAACCACCAGCGGATCTGGCAGCTGATACCTCTAGCCTATATGCCGAACTATCAATTCCAGAATTAACCGACAACCCCCCAGGGTTTGAGTAATTAGAGCCAACAGCTTTAAATGGTAGCTCCATAATATTCACCCCTGGCATGCCTTCTACATTTAATGTGCCAAAAGTATAGCCATCCCCTGTATATGCTGTATCTAACATGCCCATTAAATATAAATGCTCCCAGAATATATAATTCTCAAGTGCAGTTCCACCCCAGGTAATTGATTTATTACCATTGCCATTACACCTTCCATTTGGTGCCGAAGAATTAGGGATAGCATTTATACCGCATGCACCTGCAAACAAAGAATATGCATTTGGCAGATCGCCCGGTAAGTATTTAGTTTTATCTTTGAACTGCTGAGCCAAAATATGCACTTGCTGGACTTGTCTTATTGTTGCTTTCATATTGGCATTTTCAATCATACTTTGCACCACCAATATTCCGCCAATCAACAGCCCGATGATGACGAGGACAATGGAAAGTTCAACTAATGTGAAGCCTTTTTTCATATCAAAACTATAATTTTATGCTAAAATCCTAACATGCTGAGAGTTAACAACCAATTAATTGCCGGATATGTCATTCTAGCTGCCTCATTTGCTGCGCTGGGGCTGGCTCTCATGTCACAATATGGGTTTGGCTATCACCCCTGCGAATTGTGCATTTATCAGCGCTGGGCATTCGCTGTGGTGATTCTCCTTTTGTTAATCAGCTTTGTTTCGTGCAAAAAACGCTTAATATTACTCTTATCGGCT
>Ga0066640_10001752_pt1 | contig 13039 bp, 9 predicted proteins | sample CryGeyCG2114_020_2_FD_59505 | JGI IMG/M metagenome (GOLD analysis project Ga0066640, IMG submission 59505) | Groundwater microbial communities from aquifer - Crystal Geyser CG11_big_fil_rev_8/21/14_0.20 | ecosystem: Environmental > Aquatic > Deep subsurface > Groundwater | place: USA: Utah... | reverse complement strand
CTGCCAAAATTCTTTTCTCAGTAGCGTGTATTCAGCTCCCAACAAATATTTAATTTTGTTTTGCCGGGGATAATTAATCTTTTTGGCATCGATGCTTGAATTTAGCACCACTCCGCCGGGATAATTGAGCCGTTTAAAATCGTCTATAAAAACAGGCATTTTTACCAAAGAAGCCAGCTTCCGGCAAAAACCCACTCCCGCAGAATAAGAATCTAAAATTACCATATCCTGCTCTTTAAGCAGCGGGATAACTCTTCCTGCTTTTCTCAACCAGTCGTAATTTTTGTATTTGACGCCTTGCAAGAAAAACTTTACGCTTTCATCGGCATTAACGATAAATTGCGGAGTTATCTTTTTCCCCTTAAAGGCCTGATATAGAGCCAAACACCTAGCGATATGGCCAAAACCGCTTTTCTGACCACCCTCAGTAAGTATGCATACTTTTATCTTTTTTTTAAATAAGGCAAATATATCTTCTGCTTTGAAAAATTTGTTTTTGGGGTAGAGATGTTTAAAAACCGCGCGCAAAAGAGTGTAATCATCCCGGGTATCCAAGGCGATCCTGATCTGAGGGTCATAAAATTTTCTTGGCGCCTCTAAGCGGCTAATCTTAAAAATATCCGGGTGGTTATATATATAGGGGGTCACGTGTTCTTTATCGTATTGCTTACGGACATTGCGAAAAGTTTTTGCCAATGCCGCGAAATTAAAAACCTCCACATCCAACCCCTGAGGGTAACGCCTGCCGAAAGAATTAGTCGTATAGTCCGCGTTATCTTTAAAATGTTTTTCTATGGTTTTATCTACGATCCCAGGGTCAATGCAGGGGCAATCCGCGGTAATGCGCACGATCACATCCAGCTTGTTTTCCCGGGCAGCCGAATAATACCTTGCTAATACGTTTTTTTCGCTGCCGCGGAAACAATTTACTTTTTCTCTTCCGGCGAGCGCGCAGATCCTGTCGTCTTTTTTCAAGGTACTCGTGGCGACGATAACCTCGGTTAATCTTTCTGATCTTTTTAGCCGCCTGATTATATGCTGTAAAACAGTAACTCCGCTGGCAGGCGGCAATTCCTTTAAAACTTTTCCCGGAAGCCGGTGCGAGCCTGTCCTGGCCTGGATTATTGCCCCGATCTTTTTCATTTGCCGCCCTTTTTAAAAAGGAACATTGTATCTACATTACCGCTATCCAGATATTTTAAATTCACCTTCCTGACCAGTTTTAAACCCTCGAACATATCCGAATATAGTTTTACGAAATCGGCTTTCCAGTACAGCCCCCTTTTACCTCGGTAGAGAACTTCCCGGCAGCGCGGAGAATAACTCTCCAGCCCCCAAATATATTTTCGGCTACACCGATAAATTTCCTTTATGGCCTTCTTTACATCCTTGGGGCTGATATGCACCAGCACGCCGGAAGTAAATACCAGGTCAAAAAAATTATCCTTAAAGGGAATCTTAAAGGCATCCGCTTGGTCGATAACCACACCCTTCAGCCTGGCCTTAGAAAACTTCCGGGCATAACTTTGCGGCTCAATGCCGTATAAATTCTTAAAGCCGGTTTTCTGAAGATAGGCCAACTGATTACCCACGTTTGCACCCACTTCCAGGATACGCGAAGACCTATTCATCCTGCTCAAGAATAACCTATTCAGCTGTCCGCGAGTGATACCGAATTTATTTTTATACAGTTTATCCAGCTCAGAAGGGGAAAAAATGTTCCTGTCGGTATACGCCCGGCCAAAGGCCCCTTTCCATTTTTCTAACTGCGCGCTTAGATTAACCATTATAAACTGCTATGTCGTAGGAAAAAGCGGTAACTGAATTTTCCAGCGTTTTTTCAACGGCGAACTTTTTATTCCTGGCATAAGAATAGCGCTGGAACAGGCTTTTCACAAAATTAATATCTTCTTTCTTTTTATAAAGGATGACTTCTATATCTCGGCTATTGCGGCTTTTCGGGGCCGGATAATTTTTGATTATAAACTGGGCGTGCCTTCTCTGTACGCGCGCGGTTTTCTTCAATAGCGCTTTTTTACTGTGGATTCCCTCCGCGCTGATCAGTATTTTCTTGGTCAATAAAAATATATCTGAACCGGCCAAGGCAGCAGGTAATCCCAGGCCGTTGAGGATAAAATCACAGAATTCCTGGTAGAGAGAAGGATTCAGAACAAACTCCGCGGTATAGCCGAAATTCATCTTGGGAAAACCCGCCCGCAAAAGATTAGTAAACCTTGCCGGCTGCAGATAGAATTTTTTTAATTCTTCGGGGTTGTCAAACCATTCCTGTCTGGCATCAAGCCGAAAACGAACGAATAAATCATTCACCTGAGGGAATTTACTTTTATCGGCCTCAATTATACTCATAATAAAATCAAACGGGTGGATGTGATATTCGCTTTTTAAAAAAAGCATCAAAGGCTTTAAAAAATTTGAATTCCAGGCATACCAGATCAACCAGTGGATCAACCTGAATTCCAGAATCTCTTTTTCCGTCATGGTAGAGGTCTGACGCACCACTTCTTCGCTTTCTATCGTTTTTATCCCCCGGTAAACACCAAAATACCCCTGCTTTAGGCGGTATTTTCCGATTATTTTAAATTTCTTCCTTGATTCATCCGTATACATTTCGCTCCCCGGGAGGAGATAAACATTAGCGACATTAAGCGCGTCAAAACCCAAATCAAAACATTTTCTGATGGTTGCCAAGTGGCTGCTTTTTGTTTCACCCGGCAGCCCGCAAAGAATATCGGTTACCACTTCTCCCCCGGAACGCTTCAGGTCTTTAACCATAACCCTAATATCATTTTTTTTAATATTAACCCTTTTAATACACCCCTCTACATAGGGATCCAAGGTCTGCACGGCGATTAACTGACGCTCACATTTATTCATCAGCTTGGCTATGGCAAGATTCCTTTTTACATTATTTTTACTGGAGGAGATATTAACAATTCTTAAATTAGGGGCCATTTTTTTGATACGGCCGATCTTACGAGCTATCTTTACATCTCTTTCAAATATGCCGAAGTTAGAATCCGTGAACCACCAATAGGGAATATCAGGATTAAATCTTGCTACATATTCTAATTCCCTGAATACGCGCTCCAGGGGAAATTGCCTTAGTTGCTTCTGATAAGCCACTCCCCAGGCGCAATAGGTGCAGGTATAGGGACATCCTCTATTGGTCTCAAATAAAGGGGTGAGCTTCATTTTTAAAAACTCATCCAGATATCCCCTTAAATAAGGAGAAGGCAGCGTATTCAGATCCACTGGCGGGCTCACTGGAGGATAAACTAAATCACCATTCAACAGGTAGGCGCATCCTTCTATGCCATTGCCATTTTTAAAAAGGCCTCCCCTTTTCTCAACCATTGCCGCATTGAGCAAATTCACAAAATGCCTTTCCCCTTCCAGCATAATATAGGCATCCAAAAAACTATTTTTTTCCAAAAATGACCTTACCCCGCAATCTTCCAGGTTTATACTAGGCCCGCCCATGACAATAATGGTGCCGGGATAGCGGTTTTTTATAAATTTACCGATCTGCAGGTTCAAATCGCTGTTCCAAAAATAATTTGATAACCCTAAAATATCCGGCCTCTCTTTCTTTAGCGCGTCCAGCAGAACATTGGGGAACTTAAACAGCTTCACCTTTATATCCGCGCCGAATATATTGTCTATATATGCCGCGATATTGGCGATGTTCAGCGGCACCACCGCGTCAGCCGGAAAATAATTATGCGCCAGGTCAGCCAGATATATTTTAATTGGTTTTTTCATTTTCTATAGCGCGAAAGCGCCTGAGAAAAATTTTTCTTAATAAATTCAATTTGACGTTGGGACATTTTCGCGAATAACGGCAAAGTCAAAGCCTGGCTATAATATTTCTCCGCTTGCGGACAAAGGCCTTGCTTATACCAATGTAAATTCCTGTAATAGGGCTGCCAATATACCGGGATATAGTGTAACCCAGGCAAGATATTTTTCGATTTAAGGAACGCGTAAATCCTGGCGCGGTTGGCAATAAGCTGCTTTGCCTTTAGCCTGACCACATAAATATGGTAGGAATGCCGAGAGCCAGGGCTTTCTTCCGGAACGCTGACCCCGTCTATCCGGCTAAAAAAATTATTATATTCTGCGACTATCTGCCTCCTTCTCTCGATAAACTTATCGATTTTCCTCAATTGGCTTAAACCCAAAGCACACTGAAAATCCGTAATCCGGTAGTTAAACCCTAAAAGCTGCTGTTCATAATACCAAGGGTATTTAGAGTCCGATTGGTTAGCGATAAATTTCTGGCTTTCTTTAGTTATCCCGTGATTTCTTAACATCAGAATCTTTTCGTAGATATCTTTTCTATTGGTCAGGACTGCTCCGCCTTCTCCGGTAGTAATTGCTTTGACCGGATGAAAACTGACAACCGCCATATCGGAGTATTGGCAGGAGCCGATCTTTGAGCCGTAATATTCCGCTCCCAAAGCATGGGCAGCGTCTTCGATCACCGCAAGACCGCGCCTTTTAGCAATCGTGCTGATCTCTTTTAAATCACAGGGCCGGCCGGTGAAATGCACCGGGATTATTGCCCTCGTCTTTGCAGTAATTTTCCTTTTGATCTCTTCAGGGCCAACATTAGCGGTATCATTCTGGATATCCGCGAATACCGGACGCGCCTGGCAGTATAAAACGCAATTCGCGGAAGCGACAAAAGTGATCGGAGACGTAATTACTTCTTCCCCTTTTTTTATCCCACTGGCTAAACAGGCAAGATGCAGGCCGGCAGTTCCGCTGGATACAGCCACGCTATATTTTGCCCCGCAATACGCGGCAAGCCGCCTCTCAAATTCAGCCACTGTCTGCCCCTGAGTAATAAAATCCGCTTTAAGCGCTTTAACTACTGCCCGGATATCTTTAGTGTCTATCCAGTGATAACCGTAAGGTATATATTTCATAATTTCGCGGCCATCTTTCTGATCGCTCCTGGGGAAATCCATTCATCGTTAATATCGCTGGAATATGAGAACCCCTCTGCCAGCCGCCGGCCTTTTTTCCGCGGTTTATAATCCCAAACCGGATTTTCCGGCTCAATAATAAAAGAATCGCTTAATTCAACCGCGTGCCTTGATTCATCTTCGGTGATCAGGGTTTCTCTCAGTTTTTCTCCCGGCCGGATACCGGTGTATTTAATCTTACATTCCGGGGCGATTGCCTTGGCTAAATCTATGGTTTTCATGCTCGGCAGCTTAGGCACAAATATCTCCCCGCCCTTCATTTCCTCAATACAATGGATTACAAATTCCACGCCCTGCTCAAGGCCAATCCAGAACCTAGTCATCCGCGGATCGGTAATCGTCAGGACGCCTTGGGGTTTTTGTTTCTGGAAGACCTCTACAACACTACCCCGGGAGCCAATAACATTGCCGTAACGCACACAACTAAACCGCGTGGAGGCGCGGCCAACATAAGCATTGCCCTGCACAAATATTTTTTCGGCGCAAAGCTTGGTCGCGCCATAGAGGTTACTCGGGCTTACTGCCTTATCTGAACTAAGGGCCATGATCTTTTTAACCCCGCAGTCTATGCAAGCGTCGATAACGTTTTTGGCGCCGAAAATATTGGTCATTACCGCTTCAAAGGGATTATACTCACAACTGGGGATCTGTTTTAACGCCGCGGCATGCACTACCAGATCAACGCCGGATAAGGCCCGGCGCAGGCGCGATCCATCCCTCACATCCCCGACAAAGAACCGCAACCTATTACTACTAAACTCCAGGCGCATCTGGTGTTGTTTAAATTCGTCGCGGCTAAAAACAATCAGCTTCCTTGGTTTATATTTGTTTAGCATTATTTCAACAAATTTTCTTCCAAAAGAACCTGTTCCGCCGGTAATCAGTATGGTTGATTTTTTCCAGTCCATCTTTTCTCCTCTCATTATCCTATTTATAGGGATAATTTATCCTTAAATTCACTATACACCAACCTGGGGTATTCTTCTAACCTTACACTGCGGCAATTGCCGCATCCTCTAAAAAGATAACCAGAACAAAAGGCCTTGCGGACATTTTGCATAATTACTGAATTCCAAATCTCCGCGAAATCCTGTTTGAATAAATTACCGATCACTAAACCAGAATTACAACATAGTTGAACCTGGCCGCTTTGTTTAACTACGCATCCGCCTAACCACGGCGCCAAACAAAAACCCTTGCGTCTTTTTGGTAAAAATTTATCTGCGGCCTTGCGTATTAAAGCAGTATCAAAAAAGGGTATATTCTGGCACTCAAATTCCATATCCCCTCCTTCGATGCTAATCCCCAGGGTTTTCGCCAGGGCCCTGATCCGCGGCAATCTTTCTAAAAATTCTAATTTTATACGCCGGCTGAATTGTTCATCGTGGTTAAAAATAAAATCATTCTTTTTATCATAAACCCCTCTGATCGTAAAGCGGTTTGGCAGGAGCCGCATCAACCTCACCTGCTTTATGCCGATCTCCCGCGCCAAATAAAGAAAATCGGCAATTTCATCCAGGTTTTCTTTCATCACTATAAAACTCAGCCAGAATTCATTATCTTTAGCCCCGATCTCTAAACTTTTTTTTACTAAATAAGCGATATTGCGTTTAACCACTTCTAAATCGTGCCTCATGATCTTTTCATAGGTCCGCGGCCTGGCGGCATGCAGAGAAAACCTGATGGATAAAACCGGGCATTTAAGCAGCCGCTGGGTAAGCTCCGGAGTGAGATAAAACCCCGTGCTATTCATATGCAGCACTATATTATTAACGCTGGCGGTTTCAATAAAATAATCTATGTCATTTCCTAAAAGCGGTTCTCCGTCTCCATGAATGCCCATTAAATAAAGATGGGGATATACCGGCTCCAATTTACGCAATAGTTCGCCGGAAATCAATTTTGGCTTTGATTCTTTGACATCGCACATAATACAAGAATAGGGGCACCCGGAAACCGATTCCACATAGATCGCTGCCGGCAAAGAATTTACCAGCGGGCTTCTTTGTTTCAAGTCATCAGCCAGTGTGAAAATATTTTTAGAATCTTCTTTGGGCATAAAAAACTACCTGGTTATTTTATGTTTCCTTAATATTGTATATAAATATACTGTGGCCAAGATTAGCGACCGGTTCGTACTTTTTTAACCAATCAAATCCGCCTTTGGCAGTATGCGCCCCCTGTAAAAATGTGGCGCTCAGGCCGATCCAACCGGAGGATTCCTGAAACGGCTCTAATTTTTTATATTTTATCTTGTAATAATCCGGCTGGGCAGTGCCAAAGTAGGCCAGATTAATTTTTTCTATCTTGTTATCTGTGACATATTCTTTAAGCAGTTTTAAATCCTGGCCCCAGTCCAAGTTTGAATCAACCAGATATTTATATCCGTTGGCCGGCCCCCCGGCAAACTCATTAAAATAGGCAAGATAATGCGGATAGGCGGCTAAACCGCTGACGACGTACCACAGGCAAATTAGAATGAGCCCTAATTTAACCGGCAGCCGCCGCACAGGCCGTGAGTTAATTACCTGTCCGGCAAAAACAAACAAAAAAGGGTAAACCGGCAATAAATACCTGAGCTGCACCGAAATAGGCCTGAGCATTGTCATAATAAAAAAACCTATTACCGGGTAAAGCAGGAATTTTTCATCCCCGCGCTGAATTTTGCTCTTTCGCAAAAAGACCAACACTGAAACAAGGATCAAGACAAACAGGGACGCGGGAGTTTTTAGCAAAAAGGCCCAGATATGGCCATACCAGGGAGCGCCTAATAAATTACGGCCCATGAAAAAAGTATCCCGCTTCGGCCAAAAAGTTACAATCCCGGCGAAAAAGGACGGAAAAGGAAGACGGGTCTTTTCCAGCAGGTTAATTACCGCGGGGACCCGCCCCGGAGGAAAATAGTTTAGCAAAAATTTAACCGCGGAAGGATGGGTTTCTTCCGGCTGCAGGGCCGGCCCGAATTCAAAACCATATCCTAACCAGATTGTGAAAAAAGTAATTAGCGCTATCGGCAAAATAACTGCCAACTTATGTTTAAACTTGACAAAAGATAATACGAATAAAACGGGTATTAAAATAACCGCGCTCAATTTGGTTAATAAAGACAACCCCAGCAGCGCTCCTGACAGCAGAATTCCATGTCCGCAGGGGCGTTTATGCAACAACCAGAAATAGTACATTGTGATTAAGGCGAAACAACACAATACTATATCAGTAGTGGCCAATCCGGAATGGGCGATAATGTTTACTGAAAAAACATAAAGGAACAGGGAAAACAGACCCGGCCCCGCTCCGTATAGGTCTCTTGACCAGACATAGACAAACCAACCCAAAATTACCGCCAACAGTACCGAAACCAGCCTGCCGAATAATAAAATTTTATCCGCGTCCTGGCCGGAATGGTACAGAAATTCTTTGCCAAATATATATGGGTCACCGTACACAACCGGATCCCGCCAACTCGCAAACTCCCAGGGGCCTTTCAGGTTAAGCAATAAAAGCGGCATCCCGTATAAAACTTTGCTTAAGGGCGGCTGGATAGGCTCCATCTTTAACCGGCCGGTAACTAAATAGGCATAACTGGCAGGCAAATAAGATACCTCATCAAAAGTCGCGCTTTTCTGGCGCATGCTTAAATTTACCTGCACAAAAAATATGCCCAACAGCAATACGATTACCCAAAAGGGATGTTTCATAATTTATAAACCATTATTCTGTGCCCTTTGGAAATATTTTTTTCGGCTTCAAATACCTTTACCGGAATATAATTGTTAAATATGTTTCCATAAAAGTCCCTTAAATGCTGATACCTGGCGGGAATCGATCCGCGCGGGTATTGCATCAGCTTATCAATAAGGGCCTGGCTGATCACCACAAAATCATATCTAGTGTTGAAATCAACAATGGCCGCGTTGGTTTGGGCCATTAACCGCTCATACCCCGGCTTTCCTTCAAAAGCGGCTATCGGATGATGCAAATAACTTATTTCATAATTAATACTGCCTCCTGCTGCATCCTCTTGAACCTGATAGAAGAAATCCCTTTTTTTGTGATAACTATATTTTAATTCCTCTGCCGGCTTGGCCAAGGCATCAATCCTGATCTTCTCCGGGCTCTGCGTTAAAGGCGGCCCGGCTACGTTAGCTAATATCGCGCTATGCGCCGGAATATTCTTCTCTATCCAATCCTTGGCCAGCGTTCGGGTATCCGGAAGTAAAAAATTCAAGTCAATCTTTATGCTTTGCGCCAGGGGATAAAACAACAAGGCAAGCGCTAAAACAACCTCCGCTATGCGGCCGGGCTTGCCTTTAACAAACAAAAATGGCTCAATTTCCCAGAATCCCTTTGCGCCGAAAACGCAAAATAGGGGTAAAAGCGGCAGCATGAACCGGCCATAGGCGCTCACGTTCCAGCCGATACCTAAAAAGTAAACTATCATAAAAACAAATAGGATAAGGTCGGTTTTTTTTCTGCGCCAGATCGCGTAAAAAATACCGATCCCGGAAACAATCAATAACGCTGGGCCAAGCGCGCCATTTAAGTTATTCTTCAGATGATAGAAATAGGGGTTATTCTTTTCCCATCCGAACCAGCCGACTTTGGCGGCAAAAGCGGTTAGATTCATATCAGACATAAACTGACGGCTGTCCAATATTGAAAAGGGGCAGGCCAAGACAAACCCTGCCATGGTAAAAAATAAAGCCAGCATGATCTTTGGACAAAAAATAATTTTAGCTATGTTGTTTTTGACATTCAAAATATGTGCCAGCAGCAAAGGCGCAATCAAAAAAACTGCCGGATATTTGGTCGCAATAGCTAATCCTAAGAAAAAACCACTTAAAATATAATCAATCTTGCGGCCGCCAAGAAAGACCTTCGTAATATACAAAAAAGTCAAAAGCATCATAAATACTAATGAAGTATCTACGACCGCGTAGTGGCTGTATTCCACGGCCAGCGGTAAAAACGCGAAAAATGCCGCGGAAAGTAAAGCGGTTTTCTTTTCGTAAAATTTAGCGGCAATAAAATACGTCAATACTATGGATCCCGCGCCCAAGACAGCGCTTACTGACCGGCCGATCAAAAAAAACACCGTGGGGTCTTTAAAGTAAAGATAGAGAAAATCATAACTGTTTTTAAATAAATTAAGCATGTGGCCTAAAATATAAAACCCGGCGAACAAAAAAAATAACAGGTACGGATAAAACGTAGGCCAGACAAACCAGTGAGGATTAAAATCGCCAGCGCCAAACTTTAAAGAATGATAAATAAGATAATTCTCGTCTCCGTAATAAGTATAAGGCAGGTCTCCCTTGATGCCCCAAATCCTCAAGGCCAATCCGCCGATAACCAAGAGGGGCAAAATCATTTTTTTCATCGCCTATCAATCATTTCCTGCCTGAGCTCCTTTTCCTCATTGGCAAAAATAGCCAATAAGATCCAAAAGTAGCCGATTTCCCAAACCGCGGTCATATGCGAGCCGAAAAGGCAATTTATGGCCAGCCCGATAATTCCGGCAAAAAAACCTAATGCCGCTCCTTTAAATATCCCATCCTGGGAATGCTGATAGACAAACCAGGCCACCCGCAAGCCGGTAAACAAACTTAATAAAAATACAATTAATGTGAGTATTCCGTATTCAGCAGCCAAAAGCAGGTAGCTATTATGCACGTCTCCAATCAAGATACCCGCGTAATTACTCAAATAGGCCTGCACCATGCCGATCCCATAGCCTAAAAACGGCTTTTCTTTGATAATAGGGATTACTGCTTTCCAGGCGTCGATCCTTTGCGCGGTGGAGGTCTCAAAGGTAGCTCCGTAATTAAACATCTCCTGGCCGGATACCGTCATCTCTATCCTTTCTTTCACTGCTTGCGGCAAAACCCAGAGATTATTGGCGATAAATATATAGACCGCAACGACCAGCACAAAAACAAATTTATTTTTGATAAAAGAAATAACTAAGCTGGCGATCACAAATGAGGTATACGCGCCGCGGGAAAAGCTCAAGGCCACTGTCCGGATGCCCCACCAGAACGGCAAAGTATTCAGCCAGAAAATAAACTTCCGGTAATTTACCAACAGCAGGCCGAAGAATAAAAACATATAGTCCACGGTAAACGCTCCCAGCATATTCGGTTGATCGCCTGCCCCGCGAATTCGCCTTTCTTCGGCAAAATGAGTAACCTGTCCCGCGTCTTTGATCGCCAGAAATATAAACATTGCCGCCCCTAAAAGCAATACGATCAGCATATCCTTGCGCAGGGAACGTTTATAAGTAAGGCCCGAGGCGATTAAAAACAAAAGGACCGGGTCCACCCAGCGTTTTAAATTAAAAATCATTGTACTCAAATAATAAGTACCGTATCCAAAACCATTGACGATATAAGATAATACGGATAAAAAAGCGAACAATAACGCGAATTTAGTCGCCCGGTTTACAACTAAAAAAGGCCGTTCTTTTTTAACTTTGTCTACAAACCAGCATAATAATACAATCGTGGATAAAAGATTAAACAGGTTCAGGGCTGGATACAGGCCTCCGAAACTTCCCGGAATGGCATCCATAAAGGGTGTGTACAAAATAAGCGCCGTAAAACAAATATGCACATTAACCAGGCCGGCGCACAATACGAGAAAAAGCAGGGTAGCGCTGATCGCATTCCTGGTGCCCTGGTTCCAAAGTTCCTGCTGTGTGCCGGCAGAAATTACCTTGCCTAAAGCAATAACCCCAAAAAAGATTATCAGATAAAGCCAAAGCTTGCCTTTTAAGAAAGAAAGCCCTGTATTCTCCGGGAGATCGTCCGTCTTTTGAACAGCCGGCCGCGGGGAATCAGTATTTGTTGATGTAGACATAACGGTAGCGATAAAGATAATAGGGGATATAGGTTACTACATTGGAAAGGATGGCGCCTGCTGGTTTGGCTTTGGCTTCTTTTAGCAAAGAAAAAGCGCGTTCAACATCCAGGGCGCCTGTAGAGGCAGCCCGGACAACCAAAACTACCCCGTCAACCTGGCTGCCTAATACTCCGGCATCGGTAACCGGAATGATCGGCGGGCAGTCAAAAAGCAGATAGTTGAATTTCTCTTTAAATACGCTGATCAATTCTTTTAATTTCTGCGAGCTCAAAAGCTCAGAGGGGTTTGAAGGCAGCCGGCCGGCAGGCAGGACATAGAGATTAGGCAGGACCTCTTTAGAGAGCACCTGGTCTAAATTTACTTCGCCCGATAATAAATCCGCCAGTCCCGGTTCTTTGGGTATATTAAAAATCTTGTGCAGGCTGGGTTTTCTTAAATCCGCGTCCACCAATAAAACTTTTTTAGCCAGCTGCAGCGCCAACGCTACCGAAATGTTGGAACTGGTAATACTCTTTCCCTCCCCTCTTAAAGCGCTGGTAATGACAAAAGAGTGCATTGGTTCATCTATTGATAAAGAGCATAAGTTTGTGCGCATGATCCGGTATTGCTCGGCAACGTGCGAATTAGGGTCAGAATAAACCACCACCCGGCTGTCAATGCCATCGTCCGTCTTATCTTTCTTAACAATGTAAGTAGTAGAACCCACATCATCCAGGACTTTTTGCTTGTATTCCAGTAAAATTGTCTTTATCCTCAGTAAATTCTGTTTTAGGCCCATTTTATTATGGTTTGTAGATAATAAATTTTATTATCCCGCCGAGGGCGGAAAAAATAACAAAAAGAAATAACAGCAGCAGCCAAAGCCGGTGCCTGGCTTTTATCTCTGCGGCCTCTTCCGCTGTGAGTATCTGGCTGATCGAGGCAAGCACGGGGATATTCAGAAAATTCCTCAATTGGTTTATTTCGGTAAAAGAATGGTCGGTCATTTCAGAGAAAAATATCAAACCAATACCGATAATCATTCCCAGGCCCGCTCCGGCAAAACCCATAAATTTACGGTTTGGCTTAAAGGGCCTTAAAGGAACCTTTGCCGGCTCGACTACCCTGAACTTTGTCCCCTTCTCCTGCATTTCCAATCTCTGTGTGATATAAGCGGTCTCTAATTT
>Ga0066640_10001744_pt1 | contig 13052 bp, 14 predicted proteins | sample CryGeyCG2114_020_2_FD_59505 | JGI IMG/M metagenome (GOLD analysis project Ga0066640, IMG submission 59505) | Groundwater microbial communities from aquifer - Crystal Geyser CG11_big_fil_rev_8/21/14_0.20 | ecosystem: Environmental > Aquatic > Deep subsurface > Groundwater | place: USA: Utah... | reverse complement strand
ACTATGGACCGCCTGCGGTAATACAAAATCCTCTCTATTATAATTGCCATAGACAATATAGAGCATAATATAAGAACATACATCGTGACGCCGCCGTTACTGATCAACTGAAACATCCCCATCTAACCACCTCTCAAATTTTGTGAAACAAAATTTGATCCCGAGCCCGCCATTGCACTCAACAAATATGCGGCGAGGGACCTTTATAACTTTTTATTCAGATCTTTTCTTTTAAAATGGCAAGATATACAATATGCTGTTTTTCCCTCTGACCCCTCAAGCTAACGCCTGTTTTATTTTATCAGGTATAGCCTGAGGTTTTAACGCTTCGCTAATACAGGCCCATACTGTCTTGCATGTTACAAGCGTAAGCCTTTCTCTTTTTATCTCATGCAAAAAATGGATCGAGGAAAAACCTATCTTTTCTATGCTTGTAAAGATACGGATTACATCCCCGTACCTGGCAGGCAATTTATAATCTATATCTACGTGAACAACCGCAAATAACACGCCCTGTTTAGCGAATTCCGGCAGGCTAACGCCATTTTTGAGACAAAATTCAAAACGCGCTTCCTCAAGATGCCTGAGATAATTAGCATAATACATCACGCCTCCTGCATCTGTATCATGGTAATAGATTTTCTTTTCTATGTAATGATCTGCCATAATCTAATTTAAGAATTATCTACAAATACAAAATATACTATTGTTATTGAAATCATAATAAGAGACGCTACTTTTAATATGAATGGGTCAAAAACCCCTGCCGCATACCCCCGGATTGTAAACATATCTATAAGCGGCTTTTCAAGCCACGTAGTAGCCAATAAAATAGAGGCTATGCTTATGCAAAAGAAAAATGCCTTGCCTTGACTCCAGCTTCTGCCTATTTCCAGTATCAGATATAAAACCATAAAAAACACCCAGAATAATGGATTAGCGTAATAGAAGTGAAAGCTTTGAATGCTTTTAATATAAGGCAGGAAAGCTGTTTTTAATGATTCTATATATAAAGCTATGTCCATGATAGGTAGATCCTTCGTCGTCCGCCACTGAAACAATGGCGGACTCCTCAGGATAAATTAAACCAATGTTAAAATATAATATTGGTTTAATTTAATTTTACAGCATCTGGAGTTTTAATGCAATTAGAAAATTACAGCTTAGATTTCAAGAAAATCGCTTTCAGTGATAACTTCCAAGCGATTTTCGCAGTCCCCCTGTTTTGTTTTCGAAGAAAACAAGGGGGATATACTTTCCTATACTATCAAGATATTAAAGACATATCTGTAAGGAATTTTGCTTTAAGCATGCCTTCATCCCATTCACCCTGAGGAGTAGAATCCCATACAATACCGCCGCCTATACCCATCTCTCCGATTCCTTCGCGGATCAACAATGTGCGGATAGGGATATTGAAAAAGATATCTCTGCCAGGCGTGATATAACCAATGGCGCCAGTATATATCTTACGCTCTTCGCGTTCAAGTTCTTTTATAATCTGCATTGCGCGTATCTTTGGCGCCCCTGTAACCGAACCTGAAGGAAAAAGCGAGGCAAATAATTCATAAATAGGTATATCTTTCCCCACATGGCCTGTCACAGTAGATGTCATCTGAAATAAAGTTTTGTATTTCGCCACTTCGAAAAGTTTCGGAGCTTCTATCCCCCGCCCTACCCTTCCAAGGTCATTCCTTAAGAGGTCCGCGATCATCACATTCTCAGCTCTATTTTTGAAATCATATTGAAACCGCAGGCGCGCCGCAATATCAGAAATCATATTATCTCCGCGGCGCCATGTTCCTTTCATAGGTTTTGTAACAGCATGCGTGAACTCTTTTTTAATGAACATCTCCGGAGAACAGGACAGTATATGAAATTTGCCTGTTTCGATATACGCTGGATAAGGCACTGGCTGCTCTTTTAACAGCAAATTATAAAGAGAAAACGGATCTCCGCAAAACTTAAACAACAATTTAATGCAATAGGTAATCTGATATACTTCACCCTGAGCTATATAATCGCGTATGGCCTGTATATTAGAAGAATAATCGTCCTGCGTTATATTTAACTGAATATTTTCAATGGTATTTTGAAAAGGCTTAAACGCGCGACATATTTTGTATCTAGTAGGCTTTTTATACGCTCCAAGATATATAAGCGGAAAATCATGCGTTTTGTCCTCTCGCAGTCTTTCTTCAAAATAATATCCTGCTTCATACGACAAAAAACCAGCTAAATAATATCCGCGTTTAAGCGCGTTTTCAATATCTCTAAAACAAGCAATAAATGAGGCCGGGTTAAAGCATGATATGATGAATTCTGGATCCTGGAATAAAAGCGGCTTTTTTTCAAACTGAATTAATACTTTCATAACGCCTACAGATGCGCCTTTGCCTGTTTCAATTTTTCTGAAAACTTATCTTTTTTAAACATGGATATCCAGTTCCTTAGGACAATCCATCCGCCAAAACGTATAAGATAATTGCGCCACGGCCTATACCATATTCTCCAGCCTGCCTTGATATCATGCAAAAAGAAAACGATTGACGGAAAGAAAACTATGTTCAGCGCTAGCATAAACATGCATCTGAACTGATAGAATTTACCCATGATTTTTCTGCTTGAAGATTGCATGTCCTCTGCGCTCATTGGTTTGTCAGGTTCAAAGAGCGGAAAATTGCCGTCATAGTATTCCCATCCAACGTCTTTTAGAGGATAAATCCTATTCTGCGCCTCAAGCCTTTGCCTCAACTCTGTGCCAGGCAAAGGCACAGGCAAAAGAACCTGTATAGTGTCCAGCATGGCTTTTCTGATGAATCTTTCAAGCCGCTTCACTCTCTCCTCGCTGGACATGCTGAAATTCACGCCATCTTTCAATGGATAACCAAAAATAAACATGCCGTGAATCAGAAAACCAAATTTACGGAATACTTTGACAAATGACAGCATATCCTCAGGTTTCAGGCGCTTATTCATAGCTTTTAATTCTTCCTCAATAGGCGATTCAAACCCTATTGCCACTGTGCTGATGCCTGCTTGGCGCATTGCTGATAAAAGTTCAGTATCCCTGGCTTTATCCAGCCGTATCTGAACAATAATATCCAGCCGCCTTTCTGTATCTTTCTGGTAATCCCTCAACATATTGCAAAACCGTATTGTCTCATTTCTTTCCTGGCCAAAAAGATCATCCACGATGAAAAAATGCCTGACATCTTTAGTCTCAAGAAGAAAACTTATTCTTTCTAGAAGGCGTTCTGGCGAAGAACACCTGGGTTTTCCTTTTACTGTGCAAAATTCACAGTCCATTCCGCACGAACGTATCCTTTCAATTGAATAGAGTTTGATTTTCGCGTAACGCACCAGGGAAAAATCCGGCAATGGAAGGTTGTCAAAATCTTTTAAAGGCTCGCGGCCAGGAGTAAAAACCACCTCGCCGCTATTTAGATAAGCAATGCCTTTTACCCCGCTGATATCCTGCTTGCCTTCAAGCGACCAGAGAAGTTCTTTGATGGCCTCTTCCCCTTCGCCGATAACCACATAGTCTATGCCTGAAGACAGCGCTTCTTTAATATTCTCTTTGCAAAAATGCTGGCCGCCTGCTATAGTCACAACTCCTTTACTTTTGTAAAACCGCGCTACTTCGTAAAGCCTTGGTATCGTACTTGTAAGGCCGCCATAAAAACCAGCTACATCGCAAGGCCTATGGCTTTGCAAAAATTCATGGTCAGCCCCGCCAGAAATTAGCTTAGGCCCATACCTGCGCAGATTATTTTCGTCTATAACCTCCGCATCCCATTTTTCCATTTCGTTTACACTAGTGGCTACGCATACCGGGCCCAGGGCAGTAGTTCTGGCGGCAACATATGAATAGACATTGAACGCCGGGTAGGCAGGCGCAATAACCCTCAGCCTATATCGTTTCTTGGAAATATCCAACATGGGATATTACCTCTCTTTCTTAACGGTAAAATTTAGGCCTATTTTGCATAGGGCGCTTTTGCCTGTAATTATGCCATGGGCGCTTATCTGAAGATTGATGCGGGGATTGATGCGAAGATTGAATAAATTGTTCCTGGGGGATATCTGGATATTTTGAAATAGGCAACGACGCTCTTATGAGTTTTTCTATATCACGAACATCGTTCCTTTGATCAGGCGTGGCAAAAGAAATAGCATGGCCTTTATGGCCTGCGCGGCCTGTGCGGCCTATGCGATGCACATAGTTTTCGGTATCGTCAGGGAGATCATAATTAATAACCAGCTCAATCCCGATCACATCAATCCCTCTGGCAGCGATATCAGTAGCAACCAGCACTTTATATTTACCAGATTTGAAGCCCCCTAGCGCTTCGCGGCGCTGACTCAAAGAGCGGTCAGAATGTATTTCTGCAGCGCTATATCTCATATCTCTGATCGAGCGCGTAATCTTTCTTGCGTTATGCTTGGTGCGGGAGAACAAAAGAATAGGCCCATGATATTTTGTAAGGATCTTGCCAAGAAGCCGCAATTTAAAATCCTTCTTAACAATAAATAATTCATGTGTAACCTTCTCTGCAGCAGTGCCGGAAGGGGCAACCTCTACGTTAACAGGAAGCTTCATATGTTTAGCAGCTATCTGCATAATCTCTCTCGGGATAGTTGCTGAAAAAATCATGGTTTGTCTTTCTTTGGGCAAAAAACGTAAAATTTTCTCTACCTGCGGGGTAAAACCCATATCAAGCATGCGATCCGCCTCGTCAAGCACCAGCATCACTGCGTCATCAAGCAATATATTCCACTGGGTCATATGGTCAATAAGCCTACCAGGTGTTGCGATTATCACACGGGGTTTATTGCGCAGAGCCCGCACCTGTTCATACATTGAAGCGCCGCCAATAAGACAGGCTGTCCGTATTCCAAATGGCCGGCTAATTCCCTGAAAAGCCTCGTCAATCTGAATAGCTAACTCGCGGGTAGGCGCAAGAACCAGGCCTATGCCTTTTTTTTGCGCTAAGATCTGCACCATTGGAATGGCAAAAGAATGGGTTTTGCCGGTTCCTGTCTGCGCGATACCGATAATATCCTTGCCTTCAAGAGCCAGAGGGATCGCCTTTAGTTGAATTGGCGTAGGCACTTTAAACTTCATGCGCTCTAAGATATCAAGAATCTTCGGCGCAATACCCAAACCGTAAAAATTCTCGGTTGATTTATTTATCATGGCTATCTAGCGTCTTTAAAAGCGTGTTCTTGCAATAATTGTCCAAGATGGACATGGCAGTAGTCTTCATGATTGTAGATGCTTAAGATATGCTTACAATGCAGATATTTGCACTTTCTACCCTTGTTGGAAGTCCTTACTTTTTTAATAACCCCTCCTAAGTTTTTTTATTATAACCTTTTTATTTACATCTGTCAACGCAAACTTCTCCTAACTTTTGCGGCGCAAGCAAAATCTGCCAATTATATCTGCATCCAATCTTTTAGAACAGGCTGGTATCCTTTGGCTGCTAACATTGCCTTGATCTCTTCCACATTTCTTGTATCTAAAATTTCAAATTGAGGCGGATTTGATCCTTCATAAAATTCTATAGTGTGGCCGCCTACCCTGGTAGAGGAACCGGCTGACATACGGGTAATGCCAAGCGGCAGCAGGTCTTCTCTAAGCTTAGGATTTTCCCGCGTCGATATGGCAATCCCAAGCTGCGGCAGAAAAATTCTTAAAGCAGTAACTATCTGCGCTATATTCTTGTCGCTGATATAGCTCGGTATCTTAAAATCTCCAGCATGGGGCCTGAGCCTTGGTATTGATGAACCTATTTCCACATCATAAAATTTATCCTGAAGGTATTTCGCGTGAAGCCCCATAAAAAAAATCTCTTTTCGCCAGTCATTCAGCCCCAATAAAACCCCTATATTAACATTCCTGATGCCATTTTTTGCAGCTCTTTCCGGAGCATCAAGCCGGAATAGATAATCTTTTTTAGGCCCTCGCTTGTGCACCATGTCATAAATTATCTCATCATATGTTTCCTGATACAAGGCCAACCCGTCTACGCCTTCGGCAGCTATCTGGGCATATTCTCTTTCTGTAAGTGCATATATCTCTACAGATATTGAGCTGAAATATCTTTTTAATATCCTGACGCAGTCTTTGATGTATTCTAGCGAGCTCTTTTCCCGAGACTCTCCTGTAAGAATTAAAATATGCCTGAGCCCTGTTGATGAAATAAATCCAGCTTCCTTTTCCACTTCTTTCAGGCTTAGTTTTTTTCTTGCAACATCATTTCTGGAATTGAATCCGCAATAGGCGCACTCGTTTTCGCAGTAATTGGACAAATACATCGGAGTATAAAGCTGGATAGTCCTGCCGAAATGCCTTAATGTTAAGCCATGCGCCTTCTGCGCCATATCCTCCAGATAATTTTCTGCAGCCGGAGAAAGAAGCGCTAAAAACTGGTTAACATCCAGTCTCTCTGCATCGATTGCTATCTCTATATCCTGAGGCAAAATATTATGAAATATTTTTTCAAAATCAAAGTCTTTATATTTTAGATAAATATCGTAATAGCTCAGATGCATAGTCACCTTTGAATTTTGCTAACTTTACAAATGGTGCCTGGCACGAATTGTAAAGTTAGCAAAATTGGCTAAGGAATTAATTTTCTCTTCTTAAAAATCCCGTAAGGGGCGAAGACGCTGTTGCGCAAATTCTAGTGGAAGCAAGGCCTGCGAGATATGCGCGCCTCCCTGCAATAACCGCCTCCTTAAATGCCTTTGCCATATTGGCTGGATCATTGGCTATAGCGATAGCAGTATTAACAAGCACTGCAGCGCATCCCATTTCCATGCATTCACAAGCTTCAGAAGGCCTGCCTAAACCTGCATCCACTATGACAGGAATCTTTATCTCGCGTACAATTATATCAACAAGCTCTCTAGTCTTAATGCCTCTATTGCTTCCTATGGGGGATCCCAGCGGCATAATAGCGGCAGCGCCTGCATTAACAAGCCTTTTCGCCATCGATAAGTCCGGGCTCATATACGGAAGCGCCACAAAACCTTCTTTTACAAGGATCTCCGTAGCTTTGAGCGTCTCAATATTATCTGGAAGCAAATATTTGTTATCCTGTATAACTTCTATCTTTATCCAGTTGCCAGCTCCGCTTGCCTTTGCAAGCCTTGCAATACGCACAGCTTCATCAGCGTTTCTTGCGCCAGAAGTATTTGGCATAACTATGCAAGTCTTTGGCATATAATTTAAAATATTGTCTTGTTTAGATCCGATATCAACCCGCCTTAGCGCTACGGTAACGATATCTGGCTGGACACAACCCAGAACATCCCTCATAAGCGAATAGCTGGAAAATTTACCAGTTCCGATAAACAACCTGTTATTTATTAATCTGCCGCCTATACTCAATAGATCTTCCACTTTTATCCTCCCAAATTTTACGAAGTAAAATTTGATCCCGAGCAGCTATTATTTTTCATAGGGCTGCGAGGGACCCCTTTTTTCTCTTTCGAGCCTATCTTTAAAGTTTCTGGCCATAACTATTATATCTTCTGCCTGTATTATACTCCTAATCACAGCTATGTTTTTTACGCCTTGTTCTAAGATTTCATCCAGATTAGATAAATCAATACCGCCTATAAAAAATACCGGCTTTTTAGCAATCCTTAAAACTTCTTTTATGTCCTTAGTACCAAGAAAATAATCCTTTGTCTTTGTAGGAAAAATTGGGCCATACGCTATATAATCAATATCTTCTTCGCCTGCATTCTTTAGTTCTGCTAAAGAATGCGTAGACACGCCTATTATTTTACCCTTTCCAAGAATCTTCCTTGTTTCAGATATACTATATTTTAGCATATCTTCCTGTCCCAGGTGTACACCGCTAGCATCGCTTTCTCTTGCTATGAGCGGATTGTCATTTACTATGAATATAACGCGCTTTTTTTTGCAAAGGCTTGAAAGCTCACAGGCGAGTTTCACCAGCTCATCTCTATCCTTATTCTTTTCTCGCATCTGTATAATGTCAACTCCGCCAGAGATAGCAAGTTTTGCTATTTCCACGGCGCCCCTGCCCAAACCATACTCTTCGCTTATTACCAAGTATAAACTATAATCGTCAATCTTCAACACTTTATCTTCTCCGTTTGAAATTAGTAAAACTTGAAAAAGACCCAATTAATGAATAGGCGCGGCTAAGGATATCACAGAGTTCTTTCTTTTTTATACACAGCGGCAGAAAAAAATAAACTATGCTTCCTAGCGGCCTTAACAGTAAATTCCTCTTTAATCCTTTCCGGAATATTTCAAAACCTATTCTTTCTTCGAAACTAAAACCATGTTTTGTCTTTTTATCTTTTACTAATTCCAGTGCAGCTATAAGGCCAAGATATCTTACATCTCCTACCAAAGGCAAGCCTTTAAATCCCTCTATGGTTTTATGAAAAAAGGACAGTATTTTTCTTACCCTCTCCAAAACGTTTTCCTCTTCAAATATCTCTAAACTTGCCAAGGCTGCTGCGCAGGCAAGCGGATTTGCGGTAAAAGTGTGCCCATGAAAAAAAGTCTTCTTTTCTTTGTAATCCGCGTAGAACGCCTGATATATCTTATCCGTGGTCAGGGTTGCGCCAAGGGGCAAATAGCCTGCGGTAATACCCTTGGAAAGACAAAGAAAATCTGGCAAGAGATTTTCTACATACTCACAGGCGAACATCTTTCCCGTACGCCCAAATCCAGTAGCTACTTCATCAAGGATTAAATGCGCATTGAATTTCCTGGCTAAACCCGCGGCCTTTGCAAGATATTCTTTGGGATAGATAATCATTCCGCCTGCGCACATGACTAAAGGTTCCAGGATAATAGCAGCTATTTCTTTGGATCTTTCTTCCAATATTTTTTCCAGAGGATTGATACAATCGATATTACAGGACAATCTGTTTTTATCTACAGGACAGCGGTAGCAATTTGGGGAAGGGGCCTTGAAAGAAGGAAAAAATAACGGCGAGAACACTTTATTGAAAAGGTCCACTCCGCTCACGCTCATTGTCCCGATAGTATCGCCGTGATAACCGCTGTTTAAAGATACAAACTTAGTTTTTTTATTCACTCCCTTATTCTGCCAATACTGGAAAGACATCTTAAGCGCGGCTTCCACTGCCGTTGATCCATCATCAGAGAAAAAAACCCTGGTTAAATTTCCAGGCGCAATAGAGATAAGTTTCTCAGCCAGAAGAATAGCCGGTTTATGGGTAAAGCCTGCAAATAAAACATGCTCCAGAGAATCCAGCTGCTTTTTAATTGCCTTTTTTATTTTCGGATGATTATGCCCGTGGATATTGCACCACCAGCTGGAGATGGTATCGTAATAAAAATTCCCGTTTGCGTCATAAAGCTTAACGCCTCTGGCCTTTTCAATCAAAATAGGCGGCGCTTTCTTACAATCCTTCATCTGCGTATAAGGATGCCAAATGAATTTCAGATCTTTCTCGATCAATTTATTCAGATGCATAGTCACCTCTGAATTTTGCAGATCTTCTTTGCTATAGGGGCAAAACTTTCATATAATTTTTCAGGCTCTTCTATCCAGGGCAAAACTCCAAGAATATTTTCTCTGGTTAACGCTCCTATGATGCGGGGGTTATCTTTAATAATTCTTGCATCTTCTTTCTGCGGGTTATTAAACACTATGCCCAATATGTCCATCTTTCGCAGCCTCAGCGCTTCAATAGCCAAAAGAGTATGATTAATAGCTCCTAACTTATTCTGCGCTACTACTAAAACAGGTAAACCAGCTTCCTGCGCCAGGTCTATAAGTAAGATACGCCTGTCCAGAGGAACCATAACTCCGCCAGTACCTTCTACAATGACAAAATCAAATCTTTGCGCTAGCGTTTTGAAACTTTTGATAATCCTGCGCGGATTGATTCTTTTGTTTTCCATCCTGCTTGCCAAATGCGGAGAAGCAGGAAATCTTAATTTATAAGGACAAACGAAGTGCAAATAATCTTTCACATAACTTTTATTTCTAGCCATAGCTTTGAGGTGCGCAGCAATATCTGGAGGAAAATTACCCTTACAGCCGCTTTGAACCCATTTTTGAGTAATAGCAGCATACCCTTTATTAAGCAGATACCTCGCTAAACAACCGGTAATAACTGTTTTACCAACGCCAGTATCTGTTCCTGTAACAAATAGGCCGTTCACCCCGCTCTTTTTTATATTAGTTCTCATCGTTGAAGAAAGGGCGGGGTTCATATTTTTCTCCCCTGGCAAAAAAATATCTGATAAGTGGCCTTGATTCGGCTGAATCTGTTTAAATAATCTTTCTCTAATTCTTCTAAAATCCTTCGGCCAATCTGTTTTTTATTGCCTATGCCGGAACCCCTGATGCCGCTATATTTTATTTTATACAACAAATCCTTCAGGCTTAAAAAATATTCCTCATATCTTGTTTCCTGTATTTGAGTTTCTTTGAAATATTTGCCGAGCGCTGATTTCAAATCCTCCTTATTTAAAAAAAAGTCCGCCTGAATAGGCGCGCTTTTCAGGACGGATTGCAAAGTTACGTTTAATTCCTGGAAAGTAAGCGGGCCAAAGGCGGAAAAAACAATACGCCCATTTTCTTTTAACATCCCTTGGCATCTTTCCAATGCCTTTTCTAAATCCGTAAGCCATTGGAAACAGGCATGGGAGATAACCAGGTCAAATTTTTCAGGCCAGGCTATCTCTTCCGCGTCGCTAACTATAAATTCAACATTACCGCCCTGCAGTTTCTTTTCAGCTATCTCCACCATCTTCCTGGAAATATCCAGAGCCTTGATTTGAGTATCCCTGAATTTATCTCTTAGACTAAGAGTAAAATTTCCTGTTCCGCAGCCTAGCTCGAGTATGTTCGTAAAATTACCGCCTTTTACGCAATCCAAAAGCCTGCCAGCGGTTTTCCTTTGAATATCGGCATAGCTGTCATACAGATGAGCATATCTTGAAAAATTCCTGGCAACAAGTCTCTTATCCATAAAAGGCGGCCTTGAATCGCTTATTTAAAAATATGATGTGCCCGAGATTGGGCAAAGGAATAAATTCGGCTTGAGACAAGCAAGAACTTATCTTTATAGCTTCCTCAACCGGCGCTACAGCATCAGATTCTCCATGAAAAATTCTTATTTTTTTTATCCTGGCTAAAACCGTGGTATCTATCTTTGCCTTTGAGAGATAGCCTAACCCATTTACCAGTTCTTCCAAGCCTATCCCGTCAACGTAATCCTTTAACAGTTCTTTCTTAAAATAACTCCTGCCTTCGAAATCGCTTTCAGAGAAACACCCGAGATAAAACTTATAAAGCCAAGCCCTCTTATTTTTTCCAATCTTTTCAGCTATTTCCCGCAGATAGCCTTGCTCAAATTTCTCTCTTACGCTCAAAAGAATTAATTCATCCACCCTCTCCGGATTGCCAGCGGCAAAATCACAGGCCAAAAAACCTCCCATGGACCAACCCATGAGCGAAACTTTTTCTATTGCATATTCATCCAGCCGGGCCTTTAACTCTGCTGCAAAATTAAGCGGCGAAAATTTAACCGGCGCTAGATAATTATAACTTAAGCCTAATCTGTCAAAAATCCGGCAGTCCGTAGCCCATCCGGGTATTAAAACCAGATTTTCCTGAAAACCCCTCTGGATTAATTTAATCTCTGGCATCGCAAATAGCTTTAATAAGCCGGCTCAGAATTTCTTTCTTGTGAAAGTAGTTCAAAGAAATCCTGAGGCGCGCCTGGTTTTTGGGAACAGTGGGCGGCCTTATTGCTAAGATCCAATAACCTCGCTCTTTCAGCTTTCTGGCAAACTCAACTGCCTTCAAATTATCTCCGATAATAAGCGGGATTATCTGAGAACATCCTTTTACCTGGAAACCTTTCTCTTCTAATGCGCTGCGCAAATATGCTGCGCAGCTTAAAAGGTTTTGCCTGCGAAAAGGCTCTTCCCTGACCAAATCAATAGCTGCCAGATTACAGGCAATGATAGCCGGAGGCAAGGCCGTAGAATAAATAAAACTCCTGCAGGTATTTACTAAATATTCTATTGTTTTTTTCGAAGCGGCAAGATACGCTCCAAAACCGCCCAGGGCCTTACTAAAAGTGCCCATAATAAAATCTATCCTTTCCTCAAGGCCTTCTTCTTCAGCTACCCCGCTGCCTGTTTTTCCAAAGATGCCTGTAGCATGAGCTTCGTCAACCATAAGCTGGCAGTTATATTTTTCTTTCAAAGAAACTAATTCCGCTAACAACGGCCTATCACCATCCATGCTAAATATGGTTTCCGTGACAATCAATATCTGCTTTGATTTCCTCCGCTCCCGCTTCAGCAATGTTTCCAAGTGAGCGCTGCTATTATGCTGGAAACGGAAATGCTTCGCGCCGGATAAAAGTATTCCGTCGATAATACTGGCGTGGCAGAGGCGGTCAGAGAAAATGCAGTCGAGTTTGCCGTAAAGCGCGCTGATTATGCCTACGTTTGCCTGATAGCCGGAATTAAAAACCAGCGCTGCTTCTTTGCGCTTAAATAGCGCCACTTTATCTTCCAAACGATGGTGGATTTCCAAGCCTCCGCTTAAAAGCCTGGAGGAAGAACTGGATGTTCCGAATTTTTCTAAAGCATTTTTGCTCGCCTCGATAAGCCGGGGGTGGCTGGAAAGCCCCAGATAATCATTGGAGGAAAAATCAACGAATTCCCTGCCATCAACATAAATAGCAGGGCCGCGGCGGATAGATACAGGCTTTAACTCTCTCAACAGCCCTTCACTTTTCCTTTGCTTCAAAAATTCTTCTATTGTGACCACAGGTTTTCTATCTCCTTGATTAACTGCCTATCTTTCTCAAGCGCTTGTCCTTTTATAGTCAGATACCCGCCGATAAGCATGCCATTGGCTCCTGCCATAAATGCCGAGGCTTGAGCGTCAGCAAAAACAGATTCCCTACCAGCGGCTATTTTAATGATTTTATCTTTTAAGATGATTCGGAACAAGGCTATTGTCCGTAAGGCCTCCTCTGGAGAGAGGGGAACTTTT
>Ga0066640_10001725_pt1 | contig 13097 bp, 13 predicted proteins | sample CryGeyCG2114_020_2_FD_59505 | JGI IMG/M metagenome (GOLD analysis project Ga0066640, IMG submission 59505) | Groundwater microbial communities from aquifer - Crystal Geyser CG11_big_fil_rev_8/21/14_0.20 | ecosystem: Environmental > Aquatic > Deep subsurface > Groundwater | place: USA: Utah... | reverse complement strand
AGGATACATCTTTACCTCCTCTTTGGAAATTAAAATGTAAACCTATATCAGGACGCTACCCACTTCTTTAAATAACCCCTCATCCCAACCTTCTCCCCACTTGTGGAGAAGGAGTGGCATATCTATTTATATTTAACACACCATCTCCTGCTTTTTATAACCATTCTAGTATAACGATAATAAAACACAAAAAAACTCCCCGAAGGTTTAAAGGCCTATCGGGGAGTTTTTGGTTTTTGTGTTGGGTGGGTTAGGCTTTTGAATGGTCAGCCGACCTATTGCTTATACAAGCCTCTAATTGAGCTTCAAATACCTTAGCGTGGGGGGTTTCTTTGTTTTTATCATAATTTTGATGATTTTCCATATTAGTCATCAGATGACTATCATTGAGTATTGTTTTCTCCAACGCATTCTGAACATTTCCAGGGACTCTTTTAAAAACCTGCGCTCCGTTTTTGTTTATTGTCGGTTTACCAATAGCTGGCTTAACAGGCACACCAGGCTCAGCAACTGTCGGCTTCTTTTTAGGCGTTTGAGGAAGCGAATCGGTTGAGTTCCTTGCAGTATCAGGGGATTCCCTCTTACTCAAAGCGTCATTCAAATCTTTTTTCGTATATCCTTGCATGTAACAAGCTTGCTTACAAAACCACCTGCCCAAACTCGTATTCTGCTTCTTCCGATTTAATGAAGAGTCATTTTGAAGAGTCTCTCCATTAGCTCCCAAAATAACCGCTACTTTCCCAACACTTAATGCCAAAAATTTATATGGATAGGATCCTTTACCAAGAAGCGATTGATTTGACCACTTAAGAGCCTTAAAGCCTAGTGTATTATTTAAATAATCCCTTTTATCCTCTAAAAGATCGAGGATTTCTTTATACTCTTCGGCTTTATTATATAATTTTGTTAGATTGTCCTTAATCTGTCTTATCTTATTATTATCACTTTCAGTTTTAGTCCGCTTTTTGTTAAGTTCTTGAAGTATGGCTTTATTATGACTTATGGGCCCCTCTCCATTTGTATTACTACCTGCAATTGCTATGCCAATTGGGCTTTTAGAACGATCATTTGTATCTTTCTCACCTAAGATTCTTGGATCAGCACCATATTTTAACAACAACTTAACCACTTCAACATCTATTTTCTCAACAGCTAGTATTAACAGTGTTTCTCCGTGTTCGTTTTTATGATTTATAATCTTTTTATTCTTTTTTAATATAGATTCTGCATTTGAAGATGTTAAATCACCTTCTTCATATAATTTAAATAAACCTTCTGTATCCTTCCCCTTACTCATCCCACTTCTCCTACAAAATATATCATGGTTTAATTTAGCGCGCATTATAGCCAAAAAACCGTTACATGTCAACTGATTGTTAAGAAGTTAACCATATTGATTAATTATAGCATATTTTTAAGAAAATAGCGAGGGATAATGGGCGTGTATCTCACTGCCCGACGGAATTTAGGATGTTAAGCCCCCATGAGGCTTTTCGCGGCATTGCGCGCCTGATCGGTTATGCTGTCGCCTGAAAGCATTCTGGCCAGTTCTTCGGTGCGCATATTATTATCAAGCACACGCACTGTTGTTGTTGTGCCCAGCTTATCGCTTGATTTTTCTACTTTTAGATGGAAATTTCCGCGTGCTGCTACTTGTGGCTGGTGAGTTATGGCAAATACCTGCAGCTTTTTGCCCAGCTCGCCAAGCCTGCGCCCGACAGCATCAGCAACCGCGCCGCCTATACCCGTATCCACCTCGTCAAATATCATGGTCGGCACTGATTTCACATCAGATAACACAACTTTTAAGGCTAGCATAAGGCGTGAAAGCTCGCCACCTGACGCGATTTTAGCCAGAGGCGCGAAAGGTTGGCCTATATTAGTGCTTACCAGAAACTCTATCTTGTCAATTCCATGTCCCGACCATTGCTCTTGTGCCAGATTCTCAATGGAAACCTGCAATTTCGTATTTTCCATCTTAAGGGGAATAAGCTCGTCTATCAGTGATTTTTCAAGTTTTTTTGCAGCATCAGCCCTCTTGGCCGAAAGGTCCCTTGCCTTTGTTAAATAAGATTTCTCTGCCTGCTCAAGATTTTTTATAAGATCGCTTATATGTTTTTCTTTGTTTTCAATAAGGTCAAGTTTTTGTGCTACCTGTGTAATGTAATTTTCAAGATCGTCGGTTGCTACGTTATATTTACGGGAGGCGTTTCTGAGTGCAAACAAGCGTTCTTCAATAATCTCCAGATTATCTTCCGACTCATCAAGTGTTTCAGATTCGCGGCTTAGCTCTGATATAGCCTCATTAATTTCAATTGAGGCGCGTTCCAGCATTTGCGCGATATTTTCAAAATTCTTATTAAGCGATGCCGCGCCTTGCAATATTGTTTGCGTTCGGCTTAAGGATGCGTCTACGTCACTTTCTTGTAATATTCCTATCGCCTCGTTTATAGTTTCGATGAATTTATCACGGTTTAAAAGGGTGGAGCGCTTGGTTGCCAGTTCTTCTTCTAAACCTGCTTTGGGCTCAAGCTCGGTAAGCTCCTTTAATACGAACTTTAAATATTCTTCTTCGGCCTGTGCTTTTGATTCATTTTCCTTCAGATCAGAAAGTTGCTTTTTGAGGGATTTATATTGAGCAAAAAGTTTACTCACCTCTTCTAATTCAGCCTCCAGATTGCCGTATCGGTCAATAACAAGCCGGTGGGTTTTTGTGTCAAAAAGGCCGCGCTGGTCATGCTGGCCGTGAATTTCAATTAGATTTTCAGCCACTTGCGAAAGAAAGTTGATGCTAACCGGTGTGTCGTTGATAAATGATTTGCTTTTGCCATCATCATAGACAACTCGGCGCAGGAAAATTTCTCCATCATATTCTATAGCCTGTTCGGCAAGCAGCCCTTGCACTATAGGGGAGTCAGATGAAAAGTTCGCTGTTACTGTTCCTTGTTTTTGGCCGGTGCGAATTAAAGATTGTGATGCGCGTTTACCCATAGCAAGGCCTAATGCACCGAGCAATATTGACTTTCCTGCTCCTGTTTCACCTGTCAATACGCAAAAACCATCGTCAAAAGCAATATCCAGCTTTTCTATAAGTACTATATTTTGAATAAACAGGTTTGTTAGCATTTGCTACTCTTCAGAAATTTCCTCTGAATCCTCATCATCATTACTAAACCAGCCTTTAATTTTATCAAATAAACCTGATTTTTCTTTTAGTTGAGGTGTTGGAGTTTTCTTATCATAATTTTGTTTTTCAACAATAGTGTTGTCATAATCTTCTATAAGCTGTGAGTTATCTTTTTCTTCCGGCTCATTCGTAAAGAAGGTCATGCCTGTCCAGTTTTTAAAGTCATGCCATTTGCCTTTATTCTTATCGGACTTAACCGGCTTTTTGCCCTCAATAAGATAATAGGCGCGTTCATACCATTTGTTTTCAGGAAAGTTATAACCTAAAACCGAAGCATATTTAATAGCCTCATCCTTAACCCCAAGTGATATATAGGACTCTACAAGTCTGTATAGAGCCTCGGGCACGTGTGATGTTGTGTTATATTCTTCTATTACTTTTTTAAAGCGGTTTATAGCTCCTGCGTGGTTACCCTTTTTTAAATAAAAGCGGCCAACAGTAACCTCTTTTCCTGCCAGATGGTCATTTACCAGATCAAGCTTAAATTTTGCGTCAGTTGCATATTTGCTCGTCGGGAAACGCGCAATAACTTCTTTTAAGGCCGATTTCGCGTAGGATGAATAGCTCTGATCACGCCCTACATCAGATATTTGTTCGTAAAAACTAAGCGCGCGCAAGTAATATGCGTATGCTATATCTTTATTGCCCGGGTGTAGTTTTACAAAGCGCTCCAGCGTAATTAAGGTGTCATCATATTGCTCATTTTTATAAGAGGCGTAAGCTGACATTATCTGAGCTTTCGTAGACCATTTTGAATATGGATATGTGCGTTCTAATTCTTCAAATTTTTCAATGGCTTTTTCATATTTTTTGCTATTGAGACTATCGACAGCTTCATTATACATTTGATCGACGGTTTGAGTCTCCGCTTTCTCTTTGTCTTTAAAAACGCTGCAAGAGGTGAGGGTGATTATAAGTATTGCTGTCAGAAAAAACTTCATTTTTTGCTCTTATTCTTAAAAAGGTTAGTTTAATTTATAGATCAAATTATAGATTATTCAATCCCAACAAGTGAATTTGCAAAAGATTCTGCATTGAAGGGTTTTAAATCGTCAATTCCTTCGCCCACACCTATAGCATGAATGGGCAAGCCAAATTGTTTTGCAAGACTCACTACTACTCCACCTTTTGCTGTGCCGTCAAGCTTGGTGACAATTATTCCATTTAAATCAACCATTTCTTTGAATACTTTAACCTGACTATTGGCGTTTTGGCCGGTGGTAGCATCCAGTACTATAATGCTGCTATGTGGTGCGCTTTCATCAAGTTTTTTAATAACCCTGATGATCTTTGTAAGCTGCTCCATAAGATTTTTTTTATTTTGCAGGCGGCCTGCCGTATCAATAATTAATATATCGGCATTGTCGTTTTTAGCAATTTCGTAAGCCTCATAGGCAACAGATGCGGGGTCTACACCTTCTTTGCCTTTTATAATCTGACAAGATGAACGTTTTGACCAAACCTCTAATTGTTCAACTGCCGCCGCGCGGAAAGTATCGCAGGCAGCGATTATTACTTTTTTCCCTTCTGCCGTATAGTTGCTGGCAAGTTTTCCGATTGTTGTGGTTTTTCCCGTGCCGTTTACACCGCACATTATTATAACATGCGGCTTGTGTTCTTGCGATATTTCAAGGGGTTTTGCGACATTCTGCAATATAGCTGCTATTGAACTTGCGAGCTCTTGTTTAACCTCTTCTTCGGTTACTACTTTATCAAATTTGTTTTTAGCTAGATTCTCGGTGATTACGCTTGCTGTTTGAGCGCCAAGATCGGCAGAAATTAGCAGGTCTTCCAGCTCTTCGAGTGTCTGGTCGTCAAGTTTTTTGCGGACAAAAATATCCTTAAGCCCATCATTTAGCTTATTTGAGCTTTTGCTAAGTCCGGATTTTAATTTTGATACCCATCCGGATTTTTCTTCTTTAGCGGAATCTTGGGCAATCTCAATCTTATTTTGAGGCTCCTCTTTTTTTTCTTTATTTTTGCCCTTGCCGAATCCGAACATCTATTTACCTGCTAAAACATCTTTCATTGAAAAGAAACCACGTTCTTTATCTTTTGCCCAAAGAGCAGCGCGAACTGCGCCACGAGAGAATATTTTCCGGCTTGAGGCTTTGTGGGTAAGCTCAATTCTCTCTCCGTCTCCGGCAAACATAACGGTGTGCTCTCCGACAACATCGCCGCCACGGATAGTAGAAAAACCTATTTCTCCACTAGGGCGCTGCCCGATTATGCCATCACGGCTTTTACAAGCGACATCTCCTAAAGCCACATCACGACCTTTAGCGGCTGATTCGCCCAGAAGAAGCGCTGTTCCAGATGGCGCGTCCACCTTTCTGCAATGATGCATCTCAACTATTTCAATGTCATATTCATCACCCAATATGGAAGCGACTTGTTCTGTAAGGGCTGATAATATATTGACACCGATACTCATATTAGCCGACCATATAATGACAGTTTCTTTGCCGTATTCAGCAAGTTTTTCTCTGTCAATTTGTGAAAACCCTGTTGTGCCTATAACATGAATTTTATTTTTTTTAGCTGCAATTGCCGCGCATTTTAAGCTGAGTTCAGGGTTGGAAAAGTCAATTACAGCATCACTTTGATCAAATAGATGATCTATGCTGCTAACTGCGTTTATGCCAACAGGATCAATTCCGGCAATCTTTCCTATGTCTATTCCTACAAAATTGCTATCGCTGCGCACTGCTCCGCCTGCAAGCTCAGATTCCGAGTTCATCTGCACTTCTTCAATTAAAGATTTTCCCATTCTGCCGGTGCAGCCGATGATTCCTATTTTCATTTTAAACCTCTTTGCCTAATAACGTATATTTTCCACGGTTATACAATAAAGGCCTGCCGTCTGAAAGTATTTTTAAATCAGTAACACGACCTATAATAATACTATGATCTCCGCCATCATATATTTGTTCGATATCACATTCGGTATAAGCAAGCACGTCTTCAATTATCGGACAATTGTTGTTGCCGCTATGGTGTTTTATATTATCCCATTTTGCTGTAGTAGGGTGCGCAAAATTCATTGATATATCTTTTTGATCCTCGGCAAGAATATTTACCGCAAATGATTTTGTGTTTAAAAAATATTGGTAAGTGTTTGCTTGTTTTTCAAGGCTGAATAATACTAATGGAGGGCTCAGTGAAACGGATGAAAAGGAGTTTATAGTAATGCCGTGTGGCGTGTTATTTTCATCTGTCATGGTTACAACCGTAATACCGGTTGTGTAGCATCCCATACAATTTCTAAAGTCTGATTCTGTAAATTTTGTCACAACACCCTAAGTTATATTATAAGTGGAAAAAAGGTTATGATTTTAAATCATTACTTAACCAATAATTAATAAATTCCAGTTAATATATAGCATGAAGGTAGCTGTAGCTACTAAAAATACAATTAACTGGTTAGTATTAATGCTTTTTATTATTGGTTTCGTAATAGTTTTCGGTGGTGTTGCTGCAGGTTATGCTATGCACGGCGGTAATTTCGGTGTTTTATGGCAGCCAAGCGAGATCGTTATTATTTTTGGCGCTGCTATAGGAGCATTTATTATCTCGAACCCTCCTTCGGCAATAAAAGGAGTTTTGTCGGGTCTGAAAAACCCACTAAAAGGCGATCCTTTTAATAAGGCTGATTATAAAGATCTTCTATTGTTTTTATTTAACATATGCAAATTAATGAAAACTAAGGGTATGCTTGAAGTTGAGCCTGCCTTAGATGATCCTCATTCTAGTGAGTTATTTACTAACTATCCAAAATTTATGCATAATCACCATGGTGTTGAATTTTTCTGTGATTATATGCGTCTTGTTACTATGGGAATGGACAATCACTATCAATTAGAAGATTTAATGGATAAAGAACTTGAAGCTCATCATCACCATGGACAATCGGCTGCTATGTCTATGAACAATTTTGCGGACGGATTGCCTGCCTTAGGTATTGTTGCCGCAGTATTAGGGGTTATTATGACAATGGGTAGTATCGCTGAGCCACCTGAAATTTTAGGAGGGTTGATCGGGGCGGCACTTGTAGGGACGTTCATGGGTATTTTAATGGGCTATGGGTTCTTTGGGCCTATCGCGGCTAATATGGGTAAGTATGCCGATGCTGACGCAGAATATTATGCTGTATTAAAGACGGCTATTTTAGCTCATGTACAAGGTAATGCGCCCGTAGTAACGGTAGAGTTTGCAAGAAAAATTATACCGCATCATTTAAGGCCAAGCTTCCAGGAGCTGGATGCTCTTGTAAATGGCCCCGCGCCTGCGGAGTAATTGAGGGTGTATGGCAGATAAAAATCAAACAATAATAATCAAGAAAATAAAGAAAGGCGGGCACGCCCCGCATGGTGGAGCCTGGAAGGTTGCTTATGCGGATTTTGTGACCGCCATGATGGCGTTTTTTTTGCTTTTATGGATATTAACCGCAACTCCTGTAGAAAGCCTGGAGGGGCTTGCGGATTATTTTAGTCCAACAATGGGTATACAGGGCAAAATGGGTATAGGGTTCTCCGGTGGTTCGTCACCTAATACCGAGGGTTGGAGTAAAGGTGACTGGGCAAGCCTTGGGCTTATATTCGGCGCGCCACCTTCGGGCCCTATCATAAAGATGCCGGACAAAGATAATCATGCTGAAGAGAATGATCCGATTAACTTTAAAAATATAGAAGAATCCGTAAGTAAAGCCTTAGATAGCGATAGCGGCCTCGGAGAATATAAAGATAGTATAATAATAGAGCAAACTCCTGAAGGGCTTAATATTAATATTACCGATAAAGAGGGGAGGGCAATGTTTAAAGATGGAACCGCTGACATGTATCCTCACACAAAGCGTATTTTGGCAAAAATAGCTAATGTAGTAAAAAATATTCCTAATTATATACAAATAGTCGGGCATACAAATGCTAATTTTCAGTCAGAAAGTAAAAATTATACTTCGTGGGAGCTTTCGACAGATAGAGCAAATGCCGCCAGAAGATATATGGTTTCTACGAGTTTGTCGCATAATCAGATAGCGCGAATAGTAGGGAAGGGAGATAGTGATCCTATCAATAAGGAAGTAATTAACGACCCCAGAAATTCAAGAATATCGGTTACCCTACTTAGAAAAGCGTTGATGGCATATAGTAAGCAGCCTGCCCCTGAGGATGTTATATTAGGCCCTGAGCATTCAGGTTTGAAAAAATATATTCAGTTAAAACGTAAAGACCCCGATGAAGAAGAGGGCGGAGGAGAAGGTGGCGGACACTAATTTTTAGAAGAGCCGATTGCTAATGATAGTTCTTTTACCGCTTCTTTACTGCCTTTAGAGTGATTCCATATGGCGGATACGACGGCAATAAAATCTGCCCCTGCTTTTACGAGCGGAGAGCAGTTTTCAGCTTTAATTCCACCGATTGCAACACATGGAATTTCGCTATTAGTTACCCACCATGTTAAAATTTCGGCGTCAGGGCGTGCTTTTGGCTCTTTTGTTGTAGTTGGATAAAATGCGCCAAATGCAACATAATCGGCTCCAGCTTCTGCCATATCCATTGCCCTGTCAACAGAGCCGTAGCAGCTTACACCAATGATTTTTCGTTTTCCTAAGATTTTTCTGGCTTGTTCTACAGTACCGTCTTGCTCTTCACCTATGTGAACGCCATCTGCGCCTATGCGCATGGCCAGATCGGATTGGTCGTTTAAAATGAATTGCACGCCATACTCATGGCAGATAGGCAATAACTCTTTACCTGCCTTTATTATTTCTTCATCAGAAATGTTTTTAAGGCGTAGTTGAAAAACAGCAACGTGACCATCCTCAAGAGCATTTTTAAGATCAACCTTGAATTTTGGAAGGTCGATCTTTTCAGGGCTTATTATGTATAGTTGGGTGGACATGGAAGGGTTAGGGGTTAAGGGTTAGGGGGTAAGGGTTAAGGGTTAAGGGTTAAGGGGTGTTTAATCGTCTCCCTTAACTCTAACCTGCTACTTTCCAAGATAAATATTAATAATGTCACCAAGAAGTTTTAAGGCTTCTTCGCGAGGGCGCTGGAATGTATTGCGGCCTATAATTGATCCGTTACCACCGCCTTGATATATCTCACGCACTTCGTTTAAAAGACCGTCAGTTCCTTTGCTCGCACCGCCTGAGAAAACTACTATTCTGCGGCCATCAAATGAAGATTGTTTAATGTGAGCAATACGCTCGGACAATGATCCGATAGCTATGTTATTTTTCTCATAAGCTTCTTTAGCTTCTTTTTGTTCTAGATGTTCAGTAGGTGGTTTAACCTTAATAATATGGGCGCCAAGAAGCGCGGCCATATGAGCGGCGTATGCGGTAATATCAATTGCGGTTTCACCGGCTTTAGAAATTTCGCCACCGCGTGGATATGACCATATCACGACAGCAATTCCGTGTGCTTTAGCCTCGATAGCCATTTCTTTGATTTCTTCCATCATGGAAAAAGCCTGATCGGAGCCCGGGTAAATTGTAAACCCGATTGCAGAGCATCCAAGGCGTAGTGCGTCTTTTACAGAGCCTGTAAGAGCCTGATCTCTAATGCCCGGAGCTAGTGAATTACAGCTATTTACTTTTAAAATAGTAGGGATTGCTCCTGCGAATGTGTCCGCTCCTGCCTCTAGCATTCCAAGTGGAGCGGCATATGCGTTTAGCCCTGCGTCAATTGCAAGCTGATAATGATAGTGAGGGTCGTATGCATCGGGATTCGGTGCGAAGCTTCTTGCAGGCCCATGTTCAAAACCCTGATCTACGGGTAAAATAACCATGCGACCTGTGCCGCCTAATTTACCTTGCATAAGTATTCTGGCTAGATTTGCCTTGGTGCCCGGATTGTCGCTTTCATAGTGGCTAAGAATTGTTTTTACTTTTCTTGTAAGACGCATTTTAAAAAGACCTCATTATATTTAGGGGTATAAAATTAAAGCCTTAGATAAACTAAACATATTATATTTTCAATGTAAAAAATTAATCATTTGAATTTATATGAAATAATATGCTGTACTTTTTAAGTTTTATTTTTATCCTATCAAATTAAAAAATTAATAAAAAAGGGTGGATATGAAACGCAAATCTTATTCTGCGGGAAAAAGTAATAAAAAATTAGTGCGGCCTGATGATTGTGATGTTGAGGAGCTAAACTTAAAAGTTGAGAAGCTTGAAAGGGAAGTGAAATATTTGAATCAGGCTATAGAAGAGGCAAAAAAATGTACGGTGATTTATAAAGAGGGCTTAATGGTATTAGAGAATTTTATAAAAGCAGAAAATGAAATTGTTGAATTTGAGTTGCTGGACTTCCTAGAAAGTTATATTCCTAAGAAAGAGCGTGCAGGAGGGTGTATTAGCTCATGTTATATTGAGCCTATTCCTGTGTCGCGCAGGAATTCTGAGGCTTCTTTAATACCCTTCTAAGCGGATAGCTTATTGCAAACTTTCAGTGCTTTTAACGGCGGCCTGAAGTTTTTCTATGGCTCTGTTTTCTATCTGACGAACGCGCTCACGTGAAATACCGTATTTCTCACTTAGTTCTTCTAAAGTGGCGGCTTGTTCTCTCATGCGGCGCCTGATGATAATATCCTGCTCGCGTTCATTTAATGTTTTTAGCGCATTGGCAAAAAGATCACGCTTACGCTTTAAGTCCTGATTTTCAGCTATTATAAGCTCGTGGCTTTCTGCTTCAGATTCGATTGTGTCAATAACTTCCGAGTTGTCATCTTCATATCCTAAAATAGGAGCGTTAAGGGATGTATCTGATTGCGAAAGCCTTGAATCCATGTCAATAACTTCTCTTTCATTTACATCTAGCTCGTTGGCTATTTCTGTTACTTCAGCAGGAGAAAGAGCGTTGTTATCAACTTTCTGAAGGCGGTTTTTCATTTTTCGTAAATTAAAAAATAATTTTTTTTGAGCCGCTGTTGTGCCTATTTTTACTAAAGACCATGAGTGTAATATATGCTCCTGTATCGCAGCTTTTATCCACCACATAGCATAGGTTGAAAGGCGAAAGCCTTTTTCCGGCTCAAATTTCTTAACTGCCTGCATTAGACCGATATTTCCTTCTGATATAAGCTCAAGCACAGGTAGGCCGTAGTTTTTATAGCCGAATGCAATTTTTGCGACAAGGCGCAAATGGCTGGTTACTAGCTTATGTGCGGCGTCAATATTCCCCTCTTCTGACCATTCCTTAGCCAGTTTATATTCTTCTTCCTGAGTAAGGTAGGGGAATTTGCTGACTTTTTCCATATAACTGGTTAAAGACGTATCGCCGGTTGATATAGGTAGTGATATAGTGCTCATATTGTTAAGCTCCTCGTGTTTGCTACTTATAATTTAAAATTATAATAATTATAGCATAATATGCTTGGTAATTGCCAAATATATTAGTTGATTTTTAATCATATTTTTGAGCTTTTGTCAAGGTTTATCAGTGTTTTTTAGTAATTGTTAAAAAACCGTTAATATGCTTGTTAGGGGGGCGTTGTTGTGGTATAGTGGCCGACATAATTTAAAGAGGTGAGGTAGATAATGGCGGCAGAGAGCGCTCCTTCAATTCAGCCTATTATTCTAGATAGTGGTTATGGTGAGCCAAGATCCGGTCCGGGCGATAGGGACGGTGCTCCTCACGAACGTTCATCCAGTATGAATGTTCCGCACGTTATTACTATGTCGTATGACGCTCCCATTCAGCCTCATGGATTTTCCGGGCCTACTAACCCTGAAGGAAACAGTTATGAAGCGGCTAATAGCCAAATGGGAGGTGGGGGTATTACTCCTGCTACAAGTATGGCAAAAGCCGCTATGGAAGGCTGGCAATATATGCAGTCTACCAGTGGCCAATATGGTGCTGCCGATAGCGAAAATAAAGTGGGGCAGGGATACTTCTCAGGTGATATTCAAGAAGAGGAAGAAAGAAAAGAGCGTGAAATGGCTGCTTCACTGGCGCATTTCAAATCTGTTGTAAACTCGGGCAATAACAGCGCGGGGCTTGAGTCTCAAAGACATGCAATAGGCGATCAGGATGCTAGTATTAACTATGTTGAGGCAACGCAATCAGGAGAGCAGACGGTTATAGGCCATACAAGAAGTGTGGGGAACTCGCAAAGTGCTTCTAACTCTCAAGAAGGGCGTAGTGAATTTAGTCCAAATTCATTCCAAGCCAATGAAGGGCAGCAACACAGCTTTGGCCGTTGGTAGTTTTTAAAGCAGTTTTAGATTAAAATAAGGGGTCTTTTTTATACAAGATCCCTTATTACTTTGTGTAATATACCGCCATTATTGAAATACTCTATTTCCTCTGCCGTATCAATGCGGCATGTAAGTTGAATTTCTTCCTTCGGTCCTTCAGAGCGTTCTATAATGCAGGTTAAGTCCATGCGAGGTTTTAGACCTTCGCTTATTCCCTTAATTGAGATTTTTTCATCACCTTTTAAATTAAGGGTTTTGCGAGTTACACCTTCTTTAAAGTTTAGTGGTAATACTCCCATGCCGACCAAATTAGAGCGGTGAATGCGTTCAAAGCTTTCTGATATAACTGCTTTAACGCCAAGTAATATAGTTCCTTTAGCTGCCCAGTCACGCGATGATCCCATGCCGTAATCTTTGCCTCCGATAACTATAAGAGGGGTGCCCTCTTTTTTATAATTCATGGCGGCATCATAAATTGAAACTTCTTCGCCCTTATAAACTGTTACTCCGCCTGTAGTATCGGGAGTCATTTCGTTTTGAATGCGGATGTTAGCAAATGTTCCCCGCATCATAACCTCGTGATTGCCTCTGCGTGATCCATATGAGTTGAAATCTTCGTTAGAAACGCCTTTTTCCTTAAGATACTTGGCCGCAGGGCTATTTTTAGCTATAGAGCCGGCCGGGGATATATGGTCAGTTGTG
>Ga0066640_10001723_pt1 | contig 13099 bp, 14 predicted proteins | sample CryGeyCG2114_020_2_FD_59505 | JGI IMG/M metagenome (GOLD analysis project Ga0066640, IMG submission 59505) | Groundwater microbial communities from aquifer - Crystal Geyser CG11_big_fil_rev_8/21/14_0.20 | ecosystem: Environmental > Aquatic > Deep subsurface > Groundwater | place: USA: Utah... | reverse complement strand
AAATTCAGCATCAGATGCAGCAGCAGCTTCGCGCTTTTCCTTTACCTCTTGGCGACCAGCGCGTTCAGCTTCGTGACGTGCGCGATCTCGGGATGGTCCCTCGAATGGATTTCCAATGTTCATAATAAACAATTAGAGAAAATTACTTCCAAAGAATAGCATAAAATGACCGTTTCGTCAAGATGTCCACAGCTTAAATCTCGCTAATATAAAACAAAAACGGCCGAATGTATCGGTCGCTTTTGTCCCACTCCGCTCCTATTCGGAACTACGTTGGGGACATGCCCAACGAAGTCTATGGACGAAGTGACATGGTTCCCGGGCCCTCCTTCGCTCTTCGAGCTTCGGAAGGGCAAGCAGGGACTCGCCCTCACCTCTCGGCTCTGCAGAGCCTCGGGATTCGGGGCCGGGCCTCGCCATGTCGTCTGCTGACGACATATGGCTCCGGCCGTTCTCGTCCCAAGCAAACCAAGCAGTTGGTTTGCTTGTCCGGGAAATAGAAAAGCCGTTACGCAATGGTAACAGCTTTTCTATGGTTCCCGGGCAGGGACTCGAACCCCGATTACCTGGACCAGAACCAGGCGTCCTGCCATTAGACGACCCGGGAATTTTTGGTGGATAGAAGCCAACTACTTGGCTTCGTGCAAACAATGGGCGAGCCGATGTACCGCTAGGCACCGACGAGGGCAACTGGCTCTGGCCGTGGCTCAGGCAAGACTATACGCAAAAAAACTGACCCAGTCAACCCTAACTCCGAATTCTCCAGCCGATCTTCAGCAAGTGCCAAGAGGCAGTGAATAAAGCGACGATCAACCCCGCAATCAACCACAGCCCAATCAATCGGTCTGACTCTGTCACACCAATCATGGAATAGCGCAAACCATCAATAAAGTAGAAAAACGGGTTGGCGAACGTTAAAAATTTCGCCTGCTCCGGCAACATCGTTATGGAATAAAACAATCCTCCAACAAAGCTTAGTGGCGTAATAATATACGTATTAGCAACGTTCAATTGCTCAAAGGTATTTGCCCACAGACCGACCAGAATACCAATTAATGAAAACACCGTTGACACGCTTAGAATATAAAATGCAAACAACGGAATGTTATCAATGCCAGCGATGCCAAAGAAAATCGCCAACACGTACACCCCAAAACCAACAATGCACGCCCGAATTGCTGAACCGATAACATAGGAAAGCAAAATCTCAACGTACGAAAGTGGAGCGACAAGAATCTCTTCAATACTTTTTGCAAATCGGTGAAAATAAATGCCGAATGCCGAGTTGGAAAAGGCTGCTGCCATCACATTTAGCATGAGAAATCCAGGGTAGACAAACTCGATGTAACGAACGCCGGGGATGATATCAATCTTCTCACCAATGACGAACCCAAAGATGAAAATATACAAAAACGCCGATATCAATGGTGAAATAATAATCTGCGTTGGAATACGAAACATCCGGTTCACATCGCGTCGCACCAACGTATACAGTCCAATCCAGTTCATATTAGTCTCCAAGTTCATCCTTTGTAATCTTCAAATACCGCTGCTCCAAACTGCCCTCTTTTGTCAATTCCTTCTTCGTTCCCATATCTACCAATTTTCCATGATTCATAATCGCCATGGTATCGCACAACAATTCAACTTCCTCTAGATAGTGAGACGTTAATAGAATGGTCTTTCCTTGATTATTTAAGTCCCGCAATCGATCCCAAAGCTCGTGACGCAGCTCAACGTCAACGCCGGCCGTCGGTTCATCAAGAATAATCAAATCCGGATCATGAACCAGTGCACGCATAAGCATCACGCGACGCTTCATTCCCCCGGAAAGATCCTTAAACATTTTCTTGCGATGACTCTGCATGCCGTATTCTGACAAAAGCTGGTCGATGCGTTCTTTGCGCAACGCCTTTGCAAGCCCATAGTAACCTGCCATATAGTCCAATACTTGCTCGGTGGTCGCAAAAATCTCTGAGTTAAACTCCTGTGGAGCCAACCCTACGCGGCGTCGCGCATCGCGATAATCGCTGCCGGCTTCGACACCAAATACCTTAATTGAACCTTCCGTATAGCGTGAAATACCCGTAATGCAATGAATTGTTGTCGACTTCCCCGCTCCGTTTGGACCCAGGAAGCCAAAAAATTGCCCTGGCTCTATGCAAAATGACACATTATCCACGGCGACTGTTTTTCCGTAGGATTTCTTTAGATTTTTTATCTCTAACGCCTTCATAGAGCTCTACTCAATTACGGTTCCTCCAAACGCGTGCGCGATGTCATCGATGGGACGAGGCGTTTTTGCTAATTGTACAATGCGCAATGTGATGCTCGATTGCATGATTTCATTGATGGCTCGTTCAACAATTTTCACATTCTTCGGTTGATCGATGGTATCAACATGAAACGTATGCTCGAATCCCAAATGTACACAGCCATCTTCTACGGCGATTGGACGTGCTTTCTGCAAAACAAGCGGGAGGGCAATGTTATGCTGCGCAACTGCCTCGCAGCAACGCTTCCACTTACTTGCAAGATCTTCAACCGAAAACGAGGCTGCCGGAGGAACCTCGCTCTCACCCCCCTCTTTTTTTTCTTCTTTCTGCTCGCCCTCGCAATTGCGAGGAGGTTCAACCGACGACCTGTCCCTCGAAGTCCCGCCAGGCGGGACGAAGTGGGAGGCAATCTCTGAGCCCTCGTCTTTGCGAGGAACGTTGTCTTTTGTCATCCGTCCTGATCCGTCATTTGATCCGTCCTGCCTGCCCGGCCCTCCGCCGGGATTGCGATCTTTCTTAAACTTCTCAATGAACTCTACGCATACCAACTCTAACGGAAGCTGCGGAAAGATGTCCGAGGCTGGCTTCACCTTTGCTGCCAATAACGAATCGAGGAGCCATCGAGATTGTCCAACCTCCAGTCGTCCTGAAAACGTGCGCAAGCGTTCAGCCGTTGTTTCGTCATACGCGTCATCGCCAGAACCAAGCTGAATAAACAGCATCGCACGCACCAGAGACACACATTCGTTCGTAAATTGACGAATGGATCCTCCCTGCGTCACAAAGGTTCCAAGATGATCCAAGCATCCCTTCCCGTCAAAAGAAAACAAAACCTCAAAAAGATCCAACGCCGTTGTCGTATACGTGATAGGTAAAACAAGCGACGCCGCCTCAACGTCAATATTCTTTTCGCCAATCGCGATCAACTGACCGAGTAGACTCTCTGCGTCTCGCAGACACCCCTCGGAGACGCGCACAACCGCGTCAAGAACCTGATTATCAACGGTGACGCCCTCCTGCGCACCAATCCACGAGAGACGCCCCTTCATCTCACCGGCATCAACACGTTTAAAATCAAATCGCTGACAGCGTGAAAGAATGGTCTGTGGAATCTTATGAACTTCCGTTGTTGCGAGCACGAAGAGAGCATGTGCAGGTGGCTCTTCCAACGTCTTAAGGAGCGCATTAAACGCGCTCGTTGAGAGCATATGTACCTCATCAACAATAAATACCTTACGCGACCCAATGCTCGGAGGAACGCGCACGGCCTCAATTATATTCTCACGCACATTATCGACACCCGTGTGCGAAGCGGCATCGATTTCAATAATATCCAATGTTCGATTCTGATCAAATGCCTTACACGATGGACACGCCCCGCATGGTTCGCCATCTTTCAAAGCCGCACAATTCACCCCCTTTGCCAGCAGGCGAGCAAGCGTTGTCTTTCCAACACCCCGGGGGCCAGAAAACAAATAGGCATGCGATACGGTGCCACGCAACAACTGATTGCGCAATGTCCGTTTCACATGCTCCTGACCGGCGACGGCTCCAAACGTAGATGGGCGATATGTTCGGTAGAGGGCTTTTGACATAACGCGCGTATTTTAACACGGGTTGACAGGAACGCAAAAAAGGGCTAATCTCTGCCCTTGTCTTTCCCAGGAGGGTCTAGATGGACAAGTTCTTCGCCCGAGAGTGTCGGGGTATCGCCATCCCAGGCATCGTCGCCGCCGGCACGCTGTTCTACGTCCTCTGGGCCTTCTTCCTGAGCATCAGCTGGACGCTGCTGTTCGGGGATCCCGGAATGGGCTACGACGTCGAGGACGAGGCCAGTATGATCATCACCCTGATGGTCCTCGCGCCAGCGTTCGCCTTCATCGAGGAGCTCCTCTCCCGCCTGCCGCTCTCGCTCATGTGCAAGTGGGGAGCGCCGCGCAACGCCAAGGCACAGGTCCTCTTCGTCATCTCCATGGGCCTGCTGTTCGGCACCTGGCATAGCCTGGAGTCCGGCAGGGAGATCTTCGCCATGTGCATGCGGGGCGTCGGTGGCATCATGCTCGGCCTGGTCTCCCTGTGGACCGGTGGCTACAACGGCAAGATCGCCAAGCCGCTGGTGGTCACCACGGTGATCCACACCTGCATGAACTGGATCCTGTGGAGCTTCGACCTCATGTTCCTGCTGATGCGATAGGGTGGTTGCGAAAAGACGTCGAGACCCCCGATCCGCCTGGATCGGGGGTCGACTCGCTTTATGCAAGACAACGTTTCTCAAATTCTCTTAATCGTTCAATCTGCCCCTTTTCCAGGTGTACCTCCGGTCGACGCTCAGACACGAAATCAATCGCCTCGTCAGCAGTCTTATTCTCAAATCGAATGAAATACGCTATCCCAAGCGTTGGTCCACGGCCATGCCCATTCAGACAATGAACGTAAACCATTTCCCCAACATCTATCACCTCTTTGATCATTGAGGTTCCCACCAAAAGATTCTCCAAACTCGGTGCTGCATGATCAACCGTTGGAAGCCACAAATACCGCTCCACGCCAAATGCCCCATCGATCCGCTCCGCTTCCATGCTAATATCTGTCGTCACTCCCTGATCTAACAATGCTTTTTTAAAATGTGTCTCACAGCACGCATTCGTTCCAATAAACAACTGATCATTAATACGTGAGTACTGCATGATGACGTGATCTTTCATACGAAGCTCTACGTTGTTCGCTCAACAGGTGGCGGTGTTGTCGGCTTTGGTTTCTCCAGACCAATCCCAGCACGAATGGCAATTTCCCGCTCCACCAAGTCTTTTGGACGACCATAAGTAAGCCGCGAAACTTCTTTAAGAGCATCTAGCAACTTCGGATTTGATTTATCAGCCTTCAACGCCTTGAGCGTCAACGGCTTACGCTGGGCGCCGCCTAGCATGAGCTTTGCGTTCCATGTAAACGCCTCATTATTCATCAAGTCATAGCCGGACAGCTCGGGCTCAAAGACTTTCGCTAAAATCTCCGTGTCTTCAGGACCAACGCGTGAGACCAACATGGAACCAACGTTTCCAAGCACGGCATCACGAATTTCTGTTTTTCCGTTTTGAATCAGCTGCCCCATATACTGATGGGCGAGAATCATGTTGAGCTTGTACTTACGCGCCTCGGAAAGAATGGTCGCAATTGACGGGGTGATAAAGTTTTGGAACTCATCAATATACAAGAAGAAATCCTTTCGCTCTTCCTCAGCTATGTCCGCACGGCCAAACGCGGCCATCTGCAGCTTTGAAACAATAATCAACCCGAGTAGGTTTGCATTTACATCGCCCGTCTTCCCTTTTGATAAGTTCACAAGCAGAATCTTCCCCTCATCCATAATCTCGCGAAAGTTGAACGCGGACTTTGCCTGACCGATGATATTGCGCATCATTTCGTTTTCCACAAAACGACCGACCTTGGAAACCAAGTACCCCATCATCTCGGACTTATGATAATCACTTGTTTTATCCATTTCATCCTCCCAAAACGAACGAACAACTGGGTCTTTGATCTTTGCCCGCCAACGCATTTGAAATTTTGTATCGCTAATCAAACGTGGAATTTCGACAATCGTTCCAGGCTCCTCGGGATCGGCCATCAACGTGAGCATGTAGTTACGCATCTGGTGCTCGAACATCGGCCCGATCATTTCTGGCGGGAAAAGCATGTAGAAAACTGAGATCATCTCCTGCACCACAAAATCCTTCATAGATTCCGTCGGTGCCTCAAGCATATTTAGTCCCATTGGACGCTCTGTATCTGACGGGTTGAAGTAAACGACATCATCAATACGCTCCTTTGGAATCGTCCCCATAATCGCATCAACAAGATCTCCATGCGGATCAATCACACAGACTCCTTTTCCATCTTTGATATCTTTGTTCGCCATGTAGCGCAAAAACCAGGACTTACCTGCACCGGTTTTACCAATGACGTAGGTATGGCGCTGGCGATCATCTGGCTGCATGAAAATATCCGTTCTATGCCCACGATACATGTTGTACCCGAGCAAAAATCCATCTGACGGGATGCCCGCCGGTGCCGGAGCAACACGCGCCCCCATCCAGCGAATATTTGGAGTGTCTGTACTTGTGAGTGGCAGATGCCATAAACTCGCCATCTCCTCCGTATTAAACACCATCCGGTATTTGGAGCGGAAGGTACGGAAAATAAAATCCTTCACTAACTGACTCTTTTTTGGGAGCTCCGTAGAAAAGGCATTGCCATATTCGTAAATATTGTACTGACCGTACGCTTGGAGCACTTGATTTAAATACGCCGTTGCCGCCTCAGCACTCTGCGCGCTCGCGACAACGCGAATGTTCACATCCATTCCAGCCTTACTTGCCTTGTTTTGAATACCCTCAAGCATTTTTTGCTCAGCGGGAGAAAGAGTACGCTGTTGTTTCGCCTGTGCATCCTCGACATCTTTTTTTGATTTCAACGCGTTCATCCATCCACCACCCTTGTCGCCTTTCTTTGCTTCATCAAAACTCATGCCCTTCTGCATGTTCTTCACAACCTTCTTTCCAAGCGCTCGCCAGGAAGGCGGCGCAGAGCGAACAATGTATTGTACGGCAACCCCATCTCCTTCCGGCACCTTTGAAAGCGCATTCGTGATGGCATCCAACGGGTCAGATTCTGATTCTTTATATGTCTTAATTGGAAGCGCATGTTCGCGCTTGAATCGCAAATACCCACCAACAACCGTTCCCGAAGGAGCAAACATGTTGTAGTCTTTCACCGGTTCAATCGCTGCATCCGGATATTGCGCGTTGAGTTGCTGCTCAACAAATTGCTGCATGTAGCGAGGCACCGTCACGTAAAATGTAATGAGTTTTCCGTGAGCAACGATTTCCAATGACAGAACATCAGATCGACCGAAAAGCCATGCCTTGAACCCTTTTTGTGCCTTCAAACCCCCTACGGCTGAGAAAAACGTTTCCGCAATGGAAATGTCCTCCTGAACTTCCGCAGTACGCGTTTCGGCTACCGCTTCCCGCTCACTGCGAAATTTCGGCACCGTTACCATGAGGGTCATATTTGCATACTGTCCACCTCGAATCATCTGCGAGCGGTGCAACACATCCCGAACGATATAGAGCACGACGATACCAATAACAACCAACCCCACGACTGCCGCTGCAAGATAGATTATGACATTCACATCACTCATACCTGATTTTGCGAAGCGTTTTCTTGCTCCTGCGCGTATTGCAAAAGCTTGTCGGCGCGAATCTTTGCCTCTTGTTCAAGAAAATACGTATTAATGCCCGGAACGATCTTTAACCAATCTTGAATGAGGTCAAATAATTTCTTAATCTTCACCTTCCCCTTTCCGATCATTTCTCGAATTTTTCCTGCCGTCTCTTCTCCTTTTTGTTTAAACGCTAACTTCTTGTCATCTGGGAGTGAAAGAAAAATATCTGTTAAGTCTTCCGAGAGAATGTTTTCGATGTCCTGCATGACCGCATCTTTAACCGGTACCGCGCTTGGAGTCGCGGCAGCAACAGCTCTGTTGATCTGAACCGATTCAGCTGTCTTCTCAGCGCTCGGAACCGGCATTTCCGTCCGCTCTAGATCTTTTCGCTCCTTTTCAACATCTTCTCGACTCTCAACCGTCGTCTGTTCCTTCTCTAAAGAAGCCCCTTCTATCCCGGGGCTTACTTCAGGAGCTGTACGCTGTACCTCCTCTTCTGGCATAGGCACATTATAACACAGGAGGGTAGCTTGTAGGCTACAAAGTCGACGGAAATGTTCGAAATGGACGCAGGGTTTGCCCGCCGACTCCGTCTTCTACAAGAAAGCCAAGTTCACGCAACTCATGGCGGAGCGCGTCCGCAGCATCAAAATCTTTCTGCGCTCGAGCAGCCTTTCGTTGATCCAATAATGCTTGTACGTCTTTTCGAGCCAACGCATCCTGTGCCGCCCGTCGCTCCGCGTCGAGTCCAAACCCTAAAAAGTCATCCAAACGAAACAATGTAGCAAGCTTCTTGGCGGCACCCATCTGGGTATCCCGGGCAACTTCCCAGACGACAGCCAACGCGCCAGGTGTATCAAGATCGTCTTTCAGACGCTCCTGAAAACGCTTCACAGCCTCCAAATCCTCCTCCATAGGATTGCCCATAGCTGCCCATATCGTATCTTGGAGATTGTTCAACGCATTTTGCGCCGCCTCCAATGCTTCCCACGTAAAGTTTAATGATGATCGGTAATGTGCCGTCATGTAGAAATACCGAAGCGCTAAGGGATCAAATCCCTTTGCCTCGATATCATGCAACGTGTACGCATTTCCAATACTCTTCCCCATGCGACCCCCATCAACCTTCAAAAACGCCCCGTGCAACCAGTATTTCACAAACGGCCTTACGCCGGTTGCTCCCTCGGACTGGGCGATTTCGTTTGGATGATGCGTGCTTTTCAAGTCTTCGCCGCCAATGTGAATGTCAAATTGCTGACCCAAGTATTTCATCGACATCGCGGAACATTCCACGTGCCAACCAGGAAACCCGACCCCCCACGGAGAATCCCACTCCATATCACGCCTAGCATCGGTTGGGGAGAACTTCCAAAGGGCAAAGTCACGCGCGCTACGCTTCTCATTACTCAGCGCCACACGTGCGCCAGCCTGGATTTCGTCGAGGTCTGACAGCTCACCGTACGAATATCCAGCCTTTTCAAACGCCTGAACATCAAAATAGATACCGTCTGTTGTTTTATACGTAAACCCTTTCTCTTCCAGCCTTTCAACAAGGGAAATTTGTTCATCAATGTGATCCGTGGCCCGAGCAAATCTCTTTGGCTCTTTCAAATGAAGCTTTGCAAAGCTCTCAACAAAATCATCCGAATAGAATTTTGCAATATCCCATGCCGTCTTCCCCTCACGCGACTTCGCCTTCTCCATCCGGTCTTCCCCCGTATCTGCATCACCCTCGTTATCTCCGGTAAGGTGACCAACATCCGTAAGATTCATCACATACGTCACATCAAACCCTGATGCCATCAGAAAACGAACAACCATATCACCCAACATGTACGTGCGCCAATTTCCAATCGAGGCATAGTCATAAACCGTCGGCCCACATGTATAGATGCTGACCTTCCCTTTTTCTAGCGGTTCAAAGGCCTCTTTTTTTCGTGAAAGCGAGTTCGTGAATTGGATCATACGCTTTCAAAACTACCACATTCTCTTATCTACGTCACCCAAGAAAGGCCACGCCATACACATTGACATTGAAGCCCTGACATGCTATGATCGCTCGCCACCTCAACCTGGAATGGCCACATGCACTCGCTCCAACACGAAATTCAGATCATTCTGTCAACGCGCTCTGACGATGATGTCGCTGCCCGTCAGATCAGCGACATCATCAACAGCCGTACAAACATCCGACCGTCCAGCGTGAAGGTCAGCCAGAGCGGACGCGTCGTGATGGCGCGCGTTACCATGCCTGGCGGACAGATCCAAGACTTCCAGGTCGGAACCACCCCGCCCGCGATGTAGCACCCGCTACCACTCGTCTCCAACCCCCGTTCTCTTAGGACGGGGGTTGATCGCATCCAAACACAAAACCGCCCGAAGGCGGCTGTGCGTATTCTTTTGCTACTTATTTTTACGTGTCGGAACTTCACTCCAGTCAATCGGCTCCATGATGTGAATCGCTTTAATTTCCCCCGTATCATTTTCCTCATCATACCAACCATGAATCGTCAGGTGATCACCAACTTCGATAGCATCTTCACTTACTTTCTCACGAAACTCCCTGAAAATCGTGTCATCGGAATACTGAACCGTACGCTGTTCCCCTTCTGGATTTTCCAGCACAATCTCGTTCGTCTCCGTATCAATGGAGATCACCGCACCAACATGTCCACCACGATGTGGCGGAGCCTTATCCGAGATCACGCGAGCGTACAACGTATCGTCTGCACGGAAGACCGCAATAAAAACGCTCTCCCCAGACTCAATGCTTCCATCCTCCGCACGGATCTTCGTCTCATCGTTAATAACAAACGTCAGTTCCTCCCCTTCCTCCAGTCCAAGCTCTTCCATAAGTTGCTCGGGAAGGTGCATATCCCCGGGTAGGATGATCGTGACAGAATCGTCATCTATACTGACAACCTCTCCGGCAATGGGTGGATGGCCTGGACGATGCGCCGGTGGTCCATCAACGGAATTCTCATGGGCAAAGACGCTTACCCCTCCGGCAGTGAGTCCTGCTAACAAAATAGCCAAAGCAATCACTGATTTAACTGTCGTCGTTCTTGTCATAGTGAACTATTGAGTAATGAATTCAAGCACCTGATTCTCCTGACCGATGAGAGCGCGCTTCTCATCGTCACGTAAACCAGACTCATCTATCTGTACACGCAAGTCCAACAAGACGTTACGCAATGCTTCCGGTCGAGGCATTTCACGCTCCTGCTCAATAGACTGCGTGAGAAGAAGCTCATAGCGAACACGTCCCGTGCGCAGCCGGTTCAACATCTCCTGGCGCACATCGTTATCCTCTTGGGTAGACGCAAGAGATGAAAGCGCTTGTTCAAAAGAAGCATCAATACGCTCAATATGCGGGAAGGAAACCATCTCATGATGGATAAGAAACTCCCCCTCCTCAATACGACGCTCCATCATGCGTGTATGAAACGACGCACGACCTTCCGGAGAATGCACAACAACTCCTTGCACCCACTCCATACGGTCTTTTACTGGAAAAAGCATGTGATCTTCGGTTATCGCCGGACTGGCATACGTGTAGGAACCTACACCTGTCAGGACAAAGACACACAGCACAATCACCGGAACCGCAAGACGATGACGTAAGCAAAACACCATGGATGGATATGTACGATCGTATGTATCAGAAAGCTCAGCCCACAAGACTTTTTCAAAATCCGCTTCTGGAGCCGCGCTCTCCTTTAACGCGCTAAGTTGTTGGATGGTCGTCTTCATAGACAGTCGTTAAGAGCTCTTTGAGTTTTTTTACCGCTCTATGTGTTTCCACGCGCAATGTCGAAGCCTTCGTATCAAGTACCTCCTGCATCTCTTTATACCGATACCCCAATAAGTGTTTCATTTCAATCAATTGCCGATCTTTTTCGTTGAGTTTTCGCAAGGCCTGGCGTACCTGGCGAACATCATCGCGTGACTGCACGTCCCTCACCCCATCGGAACCCTCAAGACAAAAGGTAAGGTCGTCAATGTCCGCATGGTGTTTCTGATCCCGCCAGTGATTCATCACTCGGTTGCGCGCAATGGTCATAATCCATGCCGTCTGAGAACGATCTGGGTCATACGTAGCAAAATGCTCCAGAGCCTTTATAAAAATCTCCGACGTCAAATCTTCCGCGACCTCTCTATTCATTTGCACACGAAAGAGCACAAATCGATACACACGATCGAAGTGCTTATGATAGAAGCGTTTAAAATCACTTTTTTGCATAAATGCCTATGTCCAAAACAGATCAGACATACGCTTTCGTATTACCCATGGGGGCAAAAAACGTTACGTCTCACCCCGAACCAGTAATAGCGTCCCGATAGGCACCAATGCCCAAATACTTCGCGCAAGTTCGCTGTAAAACAGCATATTTGTCCAAGGAGACAGCTCTTCGAGCATTTCTGCCGGGAAAAAGCTTCCAATGATGGCGAATAAAAATCCACAAAACGCGACGGCAAACGTCACAATCTCTAGACCCGTTGGAACGACATATGGCTCAAAAAAACCGTTTGTTTTCATAATGAAAAAGATGGCTACATAGACCACCGCAAAAACAATGATACGCGCAATCCACTCGTCTGACTCGATCAAGGCAACGGCATTGTCAATCCATGGAATGAAGACCATCACGAACGCCGCCATGTAAAGGGAAAAAACCCCCGGAACCACATAGTCCTTTCCAAATGTATAGGCGTACGCAACGATCGCCACGGTCAAGCCGGCAAATACCAAAATATCCCAGCTAAAAATACTCGCCGCATCGGCAACGTCGGACACGTATTCAAGCGCATCGGTTTGCATGAGTAAATTGTATCACACCGCTATCCTCCCAGGACGTTCATTTGTTTCTAACCGCAGCAAGAATGGCTGGGATGTTAGACCGCCGGCTTTTCGGTTCCTCCGAAAAACGGAAGCTGACATTCCAACCATTCACACCGATACCGTTAATCGCGCAAATCCAACTCCTCCAACAACTTCTTCTGCTTTCGATTCAATTTCTTCGGCGTGACGACGTTCACAATCACAATCTGATCACCACGACCACGACCGGTTGAGACGCCTTTTCCCTTCAGACGGAGTTTATCGCCACCTTGCGTCCCGGCAGGAACCTTGAGCGTTACTTTTCCGTCAACGGTTTCAACTTCCACTTCGTCCCCGAGCGCCGCTTGAGTAAAGCCAATATCTTTTTTTGTATAAATCGTATTGCCGTCACGTTCAAAGCGGGGATCGCGCTTCACGTGCACACGCAAGAACAAGTCACCCGCCTGCCCAGCGCCTCCAATGGACTCCCCCTCGCCACGGATACGGATCTTCATGCCGTTCTCGATCCCCGCAGGAATGTCTACACGCATCGTCTTGCGCCCATATTCCACTCCAGAGCCCTTGCAGGTTGAGCACGACGTTTCTGGGACCTCACCGTTTCCGTGACAGGTCGAACAGGCAACGCGCTGTTGAATATTTCCTAAAATCGTTCGCTGAACGGTTACGCGCACACCGGCGCCGTCACAATCCGTACACGTCTTCATGGCGGTTCCCGGTTCTGATCCAACGCCCCCGCATCGTTCACATCCATTG
>Ga0066640_10001720_pt1 | contig 13103 bp, 13 predicted proteins | sample CryGeyCG2114_020_2_FD_59505 | JGI IMG/M metagenome (GOLD analysis project Ga0066640, IMG submission 59505) | Groundwater microbial communities from aquifer - Crystal Geyser CG11_big_fil_rev_8/21/14_0.20 | ecosystem: Environmental > Aquatic > Deep subsurface > Groundwater | place: USA: Utah... | reverse complement strand
TCAATTTGTTTTATTTATTTTTCTTACATATTTTCTGGCCTCCTAGCCAGGCCCGATTGGGGGCTGGCTTTTCATAGCCTGGTGGTGCCGACCTTTGAGTTTAATTTTGATTTTATTGTGATTGCCATTGCTATGGTTGGCACCACTATTGCTCCTTGGATGCAGTTTTACTTGCAATCTTCGGTTGTGGAAAAGGGGATCAAGCCAAAACAGTACAAATACCAGCGCTGGGATGTTATTCTGGGCTCTATATTAGCCGTGGTTATTGCCATGTTTATTGTGATTGCTTGTGCCGCGGTCCTTCATCCGCGCGGGATAATGATTGATGAAGCCAGGGACGCGGCGCTGGCTCTTCAGCCTTTTGCCGGTAATTTAGCGGTCTTTTTATTTGGCCTCGGACTTTTTGCCTCTTCTACCCTTGGGGCATCGATCTTGCCCCTTTCTTCGGCTTACGCGATTTGCGAGGCTTTTGGCTGGGAAAACGGGATAAGTAAAAAATTTAGTGAAGCCCCGGTCTTTTACACTTTATATACTATTTTAATTGTGGTTGGGGCCGGGGTAGTGCTTCTGCCCAACATTCATTTGATTGATATTATGATTTTTGCCCAGACAACCAATGGTGTTTTATTTCCTTTTATCCTGATTTTTATGCTTCGGCTGGTTAACAACAAACGTTTAATGGGACATTATGTTAATTCCAGGCTTAATAACCTGATCGCCTGGGCCACGGCCGCTATCCTGATTGTGCTGACAATCCTCTTGCTGGTGGCTACCCTGGCTGGCCATCTAAGTTGATCTGTGCTACAATTTTCCCTTGTTAACCTAATATGTTTAAAAAACTCTTAATTGCGAATCGTGGTGAGATTGCTGTCCGGATCATCCGGGCGGCTAAAGAAATGGGGATATTGACCGTGGCTGTCTATTCAGAGGCAGACGCGGATTCCCTGCATGTCAAGATTGCCGACCAATCTTTTTGTATTGGCCCGGCTGCCCCGAGCAAAAGCTACCTTAACATCCCCAGCATTATTTCAGTGGCCGAAGTCGCCGGGGTAGATGCGATTCACCCAGGTTATGGCTTTTTGGCTGAAAATGCCAAGTTTTCCGAGATTTGCTCAGCCAGCGGTATTGAATTTATTGGGCCGCCGATCGATGCCATGCAGCGGATGGGGGATAAGGCTTCAGCTAGAAGGACGATGCAAAAAGCCGGCGTCCCGATTGTTGAGGGCTCTGACGGTATTATCTCTGATGTTAACGAAGCCGAGCGCTTGGCTGATCGTCTTGGCTACCCGGTAGCGATTAAGGCGACTGCTGGTGGCGGTGGCAAGGGTCTACGTGTTGCTTGGGACAAAAAGGACTTTGCCAATTTGATGCGCACTGCGATGACCGAAGCCGAGGCCTCTTTTGGCAATCCTGATGTTTATATTGAAAAATTTATTGAAGATCCACGCCACATTGAAGTCCAGGTTATGGCTGATAAACATGGAAGTGTCATTCATCTTGGTGAGCGCGACTGCTCTATCCAGCGGCGCCATCAGAAACTGGTTGAGGAGTGCCTCTCTCCTGTAGTTGACGACCGGAAGCGAAGAAAACTTGGTGATGCGGCAGTTAAAGCAGCTAAAGCAGTTAATTATGTTGGGGCAGGGACCATTGAATTTCTTTATGACAAACATGGCAAGTTCTATTTTATGGAGATGAATACCCGGGTCCAGGTTGAACACCCGATAACCGAGATGATTACCGGGGTTGATATTATCCGTGAGCAGCTCTTGGCCGCTGCCGGCGAAAAGCTTACCTATCGCCAGAGCGACATTGTTTTCCGCGGTCACGCCATTGAATGCCGGATTAATGCCGAGAACCACGAAAAGAACTTTATGCCCTCGCCTGGAGAGATCAAGGCTTATTTAGCCCCAGGCGGGCTTGGGGTCAGGGTTGACAGCCATGCTTATCCCGGCTATAAGATCCTTCCTAACTATGATTCTTTGATAGCCAAACTAATTGTCTGGGCTAAGAGCAGGCCTGAGGCGATCAAGCGGATGGAGCGGGCCCTTGACGAGTATGTTATTGACGGTATCCATACCACGATACCTTTTCACCAAAAGGTGCTGCGCAACGAAGCCTTTAAGCGCGGGGAGGCGACCACCAGGTTTATTGAAGAACACTTTGGGGTCCCTGGTAAATAAATGGGTAAAAGAAGCACCTCCCGCCGCTTAGCTATGCAGGCTCTGTATCATGCGGAATTATCTGGCTCAACGATTGAAGAAGCCCTTAAAAATATCATTGAAAACGAGCATTTTATTGACCAAACCATTGAATTTGCCAAGGATTTGTCCAAGAGTTGTTGGGACAGGCGTGAGGAGATGGACAAGATAATCCAGGAATTGGCAATTGATTGGCCCCTTGACCGGATCGGTAAGGTTGACCGGAGTATCCTGCGCTTAGCCCTCTATGAACTAGAACTCAAAGAGACCCCGGATTCCGTGGTGATTAATGAAGCTGTCGAGCTGGCTAAAAAATATTCTTCTGAAGAAGCCGCCCGCTTTGTTAATGGGATCCTCGGGGCCTTTGTCCGTCGCTAGCTGCATTGTTTTTTCCCCTAAATTATGGTATATTTATAGCATATGTTTACTGGCCTTATTGAAGAATTTGGGGTAGTAGTTTCCCTTACCCGCACTTCAACTTCAGCAAAATTGGTCATAGCAGTTGGTCTACAGCTAGCCACTACCAAAATTGGTGAGAGTGTGGCGGTCAATGGTGTTTGTTTAACTGTTACCAGTTTGCGCCGCCGCGACCTTGAATTTGATGTCTCTTTGGAATCCCTAAAGAAAACCACTCTTGGCACGATTAAAGTCGGGGAAAAAGTCAATCTTGAGCGGGCTCTTTTGATAACCGGCCGGCTGGGTGGACATTTAGTTACCGGCCATGTTGATGGGTTGGGGGAGATAAAAAAGAAAATAATTTTTGATAACAAGGGTTTTGAGCTTCATGTCTCTATTCCCAGTGATTTATTACGCTATGTTGTCCCTAAGGGGTCAATTGCCCTGGACGGGGTCAGCTTAACTGCCGCTGATATCCGCGATGCTCTTTTGGTGATTGCTGTGGTGCCGCATACCGGGCGCGCTACTCTTTTTGGCAGTAAAGGTGTTGGCGACCAGGTTAATGTTGAGGTTGATCTCCTTTCAAAATATATTGAAAAACACCTGGCTAAGTATGATGCCCCCAGTGGCGTGACGCAGGAGCTCCTTGATCGGGCCGGATTTTTCCCCATGGGTTGGATTGAAAACTAATGTTTAACCGCGTAGAAGAAGCAATCTTAGATATTCAAAATGGCAAAATGGTCATTGTGGTGGATGATAAAGACCGCGAGAACGAAGGGGATGTGATTATTGCTGCAGAAAAGGTGACCCCGGATGCGATCAACTTTATGATCACTTGTGCCAGGGGATTGGTTTGTGTGCCGATGACCGGTGAGCGTTTAAGTGAGCTTAACCTTCCTCAAATGGTTGACCAAAATACCGAATCTATGAAGACGGCTTTTACTGTCTCGGTTGATGCCCATAAAAAACATGGGGTCTCTACCGGTATCTCACCTGCTGACAGGGCCAAAACTGTTGAAATCTTAATTAATCCAAAAAGCAAGATTGATGACCTAGTCAAACCTGGGCATGTTTTTCCATTAAGGGTCCAGCCTGGTGGGGTGCTCAAGCGCTCTGGCCACACCGAAGCCGCAGTCGACTTGGCCAAGCTGGCCGGCCTTTATCCTGCGGCAGTCATTTGTGAAATTATTAATCCAGATGGTTCTATGGCCAGGCGGGATGATTTGATTAAGTTTTCAAAAGACCACATCTTAAAAATGATCTCTATCGCTGACTTAATTGCCTATCGCCGTTCCAGCGAAAAATTGGTAGCGCGCACTTCAGAATCAAAATTGCCGACTAAATACGGTGATTTTACTGCAATTTGTTATGATGATTTGATCTCTGGCGAGCATCATGTAGCTTTGGTCAAAGGGAAAGTTGACGGCCAGCCAGATGTCCTGGTGCGCGTCCACTCCGAATGTTTGACCGGCGATGTTTTACACTCACTTCGTTGTGATTGCGGCGACCAATTAAATAAAGCCCTGGAAAAAATTGAGTTTTGCGGCCAAGGGGTTTTGCTCTATATGAGGCAAGAGGGCCGGGGGATTGGTTTAAAAGCTAAGCTGAAAGCTTATGAGCTGCAGGATAAAGGGATGGACACGGTTGAAGCTAATTGCTATTTGGGGTATCCGGCTGATCTAAGGGATTACGGGATCGGAGCGCAAATTTTGGCTGATCTTGGGCTCACAACGATTAAGCTGATTACCAATAACCCTCGAAAAATTGTCGGGCTTGAGGGTTATGGCTTAAAAGTGGTGGAGCGGGTTCCTCTTGAGATTAAGGCTAACCCGCATAATGAAAAGTATCTTAAGACCAAGCGGGATAAGCTTGGCCATATGATAATTAACAAGGAGGATTGAGGGAAATGGTAAAAACAATAGAAGGAAATTTTGAGGCCGGGAAGTTAACGGTGGCGATTATTGTTTCGCGTTTTAATGAGTTGGTTTCCAAAGGTTTGCTTGGTGGGGCCCTTGATTGTTTGAAAAGGCATGGGGCTAAAGAAGCTAGCCTTGAGGTAATTTGGGTTCCTGGGGCTTTTGAGATGCCGCTGATTGCCAAAAAAATAGCTAAAGATTATGACGCTATAATTTGTCTTGGTGCCGTGATTCGCGGCGGAACTTCCCATTTTGATTATGTCGCTGCCGAAGTTTCCAAGGGGATTGCTAGCGTTTCTCTTGAGACTGGCACACCGGTTGTCTTTGGTGTGTTGACTACTGATACGTTAGAGCAGGCGCTGGAGCGGGCCGGGGCAAAATCAGGGAACAAGGGCTTTTCCGCTGCGATGTCTGCAATTGAGCTTGCAAATCTTGCCAAATTGTTGTAAATTAGACAATTGTGTTGTGTCGAGAGAGGAGTTGTTTGAGTGGCCAGGGTTCTAATTGAAAACGTAACTAAAAAATTTGATAATGTAACAGCTGTTAACAATGTCAGTTTTGAGATCAAAGACCAGGAGTTTGTTGTTCTAGTTGGCCCCTCTGGCTGCGGCAAGACCACGACTTTAAGGATGATTGCTGGCTTGGAAGAAATCACCAGCGGTAAAATATTTATTGGTGATACTTTAATTAATGATGTCCCGCCCAAAGACCGTAATATTGCCATGGTTTTCCAGAACTACGCGCTTTACCCCCACATGAAGGTTTTTGAAAATATGGCTTTTGGTTTAAAATTACGCAAGACCCCAAATAAAGAAATTGAGATAAGAGTTAAAGAAGCCGCTGATATCTTAGGCTTGTCCGAGCTTTTAGACCGTTATCCAAAACAACTTTCCGGTGGCCAGCGCCAGCGGGTAGCGGTTGGCCGGGCTATTGTGAGAAGGCCCCAGGTCTTTTTAATGGATGAGCCCCTGTCAAACCTGGATGCTAAGCTCCGAGTCCAGATGCGGGCCGAGCTCCAACGGATCCATAAAACCCTTAAAGCTACGGTTATTTACGTTACTCATGACCAGGTTGAAGGAATGACCTTGGGGCAGCGCATGGCTGTTATCCTTAATGGCGAGCTGCAGCAATATGAAAACCCACTTTGTGTTTATGAGAAACCGGCTAACCAGTTTGTGGCTAGTTTTATCGGCAGTCCCCAGATGAATTTTGTTAAGGGGATGGTTGGTGAAAAAGGTGAACAGTATACTTTTGAATGCGCTGATTTTAAACTTGATGTGCCGCTTGATTTAGACCATCTGCTGGAAGCTTATGTCGGCAAAGAGATAATTTTTGGTATTAGGCCAGAGGATATTTGGGATATCCCGTCTTCAGATTGGATCAAAGAAAAAATCCGCCTTACTGTTAAAGTTGATTTTAGGGAAATTATTGGGGCCGAGACCTATCTTTATGTTAAGGCCGGCAGTATTCCTTTAACGACCAGGGTGGGTGGCTTGTGCGATGCCGGGAGCGGCAGCAATTTTGATGTAGTTATAAACTTAAGAAAAGTTCATTTTTTTGACGCTGCCACTAAAAAAGCGATTATTTAAGATTGGATGCCACGCAAATCAATACTTTTTATCTCCAACGGTTTTGCCGAGGATACACTCGGTGCAAATTTAGCCAAAGAACTAAAAGATTTTAACCTTTCTGCCTTGCCAATTGTTGGTTTAGGCAACCCATACCGCCATCAAAATATCCCGATTATTGCCCCTTGCTGGGAGCTTCCGAGCCAAGGGATCACCTTTGGTGAGGAGTTTGATCTTTTTCAGGAGGTAAAGGCCGGGGCGATCCAGCTTTATTTGGCTAAAGCTTGGGCGCTTTGGCGACAAAGGAAAAAGTTTGACCTGGTAATTTGTGTTGGTGACTATTTAAGCACTATGGCTGCAGGTGTTTTTGCCAAAAAATCACTGGTTTATCTCTGGGTCACTGCTTCACATTTTGATCCGATTGCCAAACATTTTTTAAAAAAGTATGCGGTTATGATTTTTTCGCGTTGGAGAAAATGGGAACACTTGCCGGAGTTTAAGGTTGAATTTTTCGGCAACCCTTATATGGATGCGGTGACTCTTGCCGGTGATGATTTTGGCTTAGATAAAGATAAGCCGTGCATTACGGTTTTACCTGGGGCGCGTGAGCCAGCGATTCATAACCTACCCAAGATTGTTAAAGTTCTTGAGCTAGTTAACAACCAAAAGCCGGTTAATGTTGTTTTTGCCTTGAGTTTAAAAACTGCTAATGAGGAGTTTTTGAAGGCCGCAGCTGGTAGAGTTGGCTGGCATGTAACTTATGATTTTGGCGACGCTTTGAATAATGCTACTCTTGTCCTGGGCCTTTCTGGTACAGGGAATGAACAGGCATCAGGTCTTGGTAAACCATTGGTCAGTTTTTGGGGGGGTGGGCACAGCCGCGAAGAGGGGTTTGTAAAATGGCACCAGGAGGTGTTTTTAAAAGGGGCGCAAATTCTGCTCTCGCCTGATGACCCTCAAGCCATTGCCAATATGATATTGTCACTCCTTAATGATCCTGATAAAATGAGAGAGATGGGAGAGAAAGGGATCGAGTTAAATGGAGGGACCGGGGCGACCCAAGTTATCGCAGAAAGGATTAAAGAGTGGCTGGCGAACCATTAATATTTGAAAAGAGCAAACCTGGTCGGGTCGGTTTTTCTCTCCCAGAACTTGATATCCCGCTTGAAGATATTGCTAAGCTTTTGCCGTCTGATTTAATCCGCCAGGAACTAAACCTGCCTGAGCTGGCTGAAGTTGATATTGTCAGGCATTTTACAAATCTTTCCCGGCACAATTTTGGCGTGGATAATGGCTTTTACCCTCTGGGTTCCTGCACCATGAAATATAATCCCAAGGTTAATGAGGAGATCGCAGGGCTTATAGGATTTACTGGTCTTAATCCCAACCAGCCGGCAGAAGAGCTTCAAGGCATTTTAGAACTTCTTTATAACTTTGAGCAGTATTTGTGTGCGGTTTTTGGGTTTAAGGCTTTCACGCTGCAGCCGGCAGCAGGCGCTCATGGGGAACTGACAGCTTTGCTTATGATTAAGGCCTATCATATTAGCAAGGGTCAGGGGGCAAGGGGCAAGATTATTGTACCGGATTCCTCACATGGTACTAATCCGGCCTCCGTTAGTCTTGTTGGCTATCAAACAGTAGTGGTTAAGTCGGATGCGCATGGCAATATTGATATTGATGCGTTGGCTAAAGTCGTGGGTGACGATACTGCCGGCCTAATGGTTACTAATCCAAATACTCTGGGCTTGTTTGACGAACATATTCTTAAAGTAGCAGAGATTATTCATGGGGTTGGCGGCTTACTATATTATGATGGGGCCAATGCCAATGCCACGCTCGGCATTTGCCGGCCGGCTGATCTTGGCTTTGATGTGGCGCATTTTAACTTGCACAAGACCTTTGCCACTCCTCATGGCTGCGGCGGGCCAGGGGCAGGGCCTGTTGGCGTTAATGAAAAACTTGAGCCTTTTTTGCCTATACCAAGGGTTATCAAAACAAATAGCCACTATTCGCTTTTCACGTCTCACGACTCACCTTCTATTGGCAAAGTCCACTCTTTCTACGGAAATATCAACGTAATCATCAAGGCGTATGCCTACTTATTAAGCTTGGGGGCCAAAGGCTTGCGTGAGGTTTCTGAAAATGCGGTGCTGAACGCCAATTATATGATGAAACGGCTCAAAGATTACTATTATTTAAAATACGACAGAACTTGTCAGCACGAATTTGTTATTTCTGCTAAGTGGCAAAAGGAAAAGTACGGGGTCAAAGCTTTAGATATTGCCAAACGTCTTTTAGACTACGGCTACCATCCGCCAACAATTTACTTCCCGTTGATAGTTGAAGAAGCCTTGATGATTGAGCCGACTGAAACTGAAAGTAAAGAGACTTTAGACAAGTTTTGCGATGTGATGATTGCGATTGCCAAAGAGTGTGAAACTAATCCTGAACTTGTTAACACTGCCCCGCAGACAACCCCGGTTAAAAGGCTGGATGAGGCCAAGGCGGCAAGGGAACTTAATTTGCGCTTTACCTGAATTATAGAGTATAATTATTATCTGGAGGGTTAACCAATGAAAACAAATGCTAAAAAAGACATTGTTATAAGGTTACCAAGCGATGTGATAAAAAGGGTGAAGCTTGAAGAGGGGGACTGGCTTGTAGTGAAGACGCTTGAAGGCAAGGAAGTTGTTTTGGAAAAGCCCAAAAGTGATTATTGGGATGAGACTTTTGCCTGGGGTAATAAGTTTGCCAAACAGCAAAAACTAAAAAGAGGTTCTGTTCAAAAAGCCATTGATAATTTGCGTTCTGCTAAATGAAGCAAGTTGTCCTTGATACTAATATTTATATTTCCGCAATTTTATTCGGCGGTAAACCCCAACAAATTATTGAATTAGCCAGAGAAAATAAAATTAAGCTTTTGATTTCGGAGCATATTTTATGGGAAATACGTGAGGTTCTACGCAATAAATTCAATGTGCCTGATGCTAGATTAAATCTTATTGAGCATGATATTTTGTCTTTAGCGAAACTGGTTAAAGTTAAATCATCTATTAGAAAGATAAAGACTCACGCGGCGGACAATGCTATTCTAGCCTGTGCGGTTGATGGTGGCGGAGACGTAATTATTTCTGGTGATAAGCATTTACTCTTTCTTGAAGAGTATGAAGGCATTAAAATTGTTCTTCCCTCAAAATTTTTAGCTGGATGAGGCCAATATTGCGAGAGAGTTGCAGCTAAAGTATTAAACGGTTTCTTGGCTCTCTTGTTGCTGCAATAAAGTTCTTACTTCAAGTTCTTTTGCGGGATCTGTTTTTGCTAAAAAATCAATAACACTGGCACGATCTTTATCGTCAAAACCTTTAATTGATGCTACGATTTCTTTTGCGCTAATTTTAGAAAATAGTTCTGCAAATGCATCTTTATTTGCTTTTTGTTCTTTGTCTCGTTTTCTATCAAGAACGATTTCAATTGTTAAAGCTGATACCGATGTTATGATTGGTGCTAAACCGCATCCTACCCAAAGACTTAATTCAGGCATGATCCCGAGCAGGGCGGCGGATAGGCCTGTTGCACATTCAAGGATAGCGAAGCCACTGATAATACCTTCTCTCCTTTGTATTCGTTTGTGAGTTTGTCTGCTCTTATACTGTTCCTGAACATAAACTGCGGGTAACTCTTTTGCCAGCACTTTTGCTAACCAATGTGTTGGTTTGTCCAGCATGGCTTTATCTAATGCAGTGTCTTCAGAAACTTGAGCAAGCGCATCGGTTACTGGAACCTTTTCAATCCTTGGAGCTGGTAGCATGGGCATGGGAAGTGGGGTATTGTGTGGTCCTATTCTGTAACCTTGTGCTTGCATTTTTGCTTTGTCAATACTGTAACACGTAACTTTAGCTGGGCCTTCAGTTATTGATACGGCGCCTGGATTTTCCGTGGCTAGCGAACAATAAAAGGTTATATCGCTTGACGAAGCAAGTTTTAATGTGCCATTTACAATAATAAATTCAAGCCTGACTGCGGCAGATGGGTCTAATATTTTGGCAAGTCTTACCGCTCTACGCAAAATGCCATTTGTTACCCCTAAGTTTAGCTTTTCTATAACAAAAGCATTTTCCCCATTGATAATTGGTTTAGAGGCCATTGTTTCCAGTATAGGCTCAAGCGTTTCTAATTGACCAGGATTTTGGATGCGATTGATTTCATCCCTTGCTCCATCGAGAATCAATTGCCCAAACTTGGCCATAAACCGAGCGCGAGCAGAATTTAGTCTTTGAACCTGGGGTGTTAAAGCGTTATTGATTGCTTGGACTTTTGCCATATTTTACTTGGTCCTCCTTGTTTTTCAGGGACTCATGCCTTACCATATATATATCGTCACTTTTTGGGGGAAAATTCACTGAAAAACTGGCAATTTATAATATCCAAACCTGCTACTGGCCGCGACAATATGGCGCTGGACCTTAAGCTGTTTAAGGAAGAAGCACAGCCCACTATTAGAATCTACTCCTGGGCGAATAAATGCGTTTCTGTTGGGTATGGGCAGGAGGTGGATAGGTTGTTGGGTAGCTCGGTAGCTGGGGAGCTGGGATGGGAGATAGTTAAACGGCCGACTGGCGGGGGGATTGTTTTCCATAATGAGGCCGAGGTGACTTTTGCTGTGGTTTGTGGGGTGGATGATCTACCGGCAGGGCTGTTGCCATCGTATTATAAAATTTCTGAAGCTGTGGTATATGCGCTTAAACAGATTGGCGTAGAAGCAGAACTGCAAACCTCAAACAGCAAACCTCAAGGCAACTACCAACCTCAAACTGCAAATTTGTGCTTTGCTTATCCTGCGGAATATGAAATAGTTTGTCAGGGCAAGAAAATAGTTGGGAGTGCGCAGAAGCGGAATAGAGATAAATTGCTGCAGCAAGGCTCTATTTTTGTTAGGAATCCTGGAGCAGAAATTTTACAAATGCTTAAGAATTCAGACGAAGAGGTAAACGCGATTTCGGTTGAAGAGGTGCTGAAGAGAGGTGTAAGCTTTGATGAGATGGCTGAGGCTTTAAAGTCTGGTTTTGGAAAGATTTTGTGCTCTTGGTGTCTTGGTGGTAAATTTTCGGAAATAACCACTAAGGCACAAAGACCTGCCTACCGGCAGGCAGGCACAAAGGGTCACTAAGGAGAAACATGAAAGAGGCATTGTTCTACGAAAAACTTCCTAACAACAAAGTAAAATGCACCCTTTGCCCATGGAATTGCACTGTTGCCGAAGGCAAAGCCGGTTTTTGCGGTGTTAGGAAAAATGTTGCAGGGAAACTTTATTCTTTAATTTATGCCAAGGCCTGTTCTGTCGCTGCTGACCCCATTGAAAAGAAACCCCTCTATCACTTTCATCCAGGAAGCCGGGTTTTATCATTAGGGACTTATGGCTGTAATATGCGCTGTGGGCATTGCCAAAATTGGCAGATTGCCCATATCAATGAAGGCCCGGCTGAAGATATTCCTCCGGAGCAGTTGGTTTCACTGGCCAAAAAGCACCAATGTGATGGGGTTGCTTGGACCTATAATGAACCAACAATCTGGTTTGAGTATGCTTTGGACGGATCAAAATTAGTTAAAGAAGCCGGGCTCTACACGGTTTTTGTGACTAACGGTTATATTAACCAGGAACCGCTTGATATGATTGCCCCTTATATTGATGCGTATCGCGTTGATGTCAAAGGCTTTACCAATGAGCTTTATCAAAAGCTGGCTAAAATCAAAGATTTTTCTCCGGTATTAAAATCAGCCGAGCGGATGAAAAAGCACTGGAAAAAGCATGTGGAGATAGTCACGTTGGTCATTCCTAAGATGAATGATGATGAAAAGCAACTTAGAGAGCTGGCTAGCTGGGTGGCTAGGTCGCTGGGAGAAGATACTGTTTGGCATGTAACCAGGTTTTTCCCGTATTTGGAGTATAAGCATCTACCGCCAACACCGATTGAGACGCTGGAAAAGGCGCAAGGAATAGGCAGAGGTGTAGGGTTAAAACATGTCTATATAGGGAATGTCCCAGGTCACCCCTTGAGTTTTCGTCCGAATATTGATAAACTGACCCCCGATGTTTAAACTCAAGCCAAGTTTGGTTATTATGCTTAGTTTCCTGGCCATTATTTTGGTTGGGGCAAGCTTACTTCAGCTCCCAATCTCCTCTGCCAGTGGTGAGCCAACTAGATTTTTGGACGCATTTTTTACAGCTAGCTCTGCCACCTGTGTGACCGGTTTGGCAGTTGTGGATACCGGGACCCATTTTTCTCTTTATGGTTTAATTGTTATCCTTCTTTTGATCCAAATTGGCGGCTTGGGTTATATGACTTTTTCAACTTTTCTGGTCTTGGTCTTTCGCAAGAAGATGTTTATATCTGAAAAACTTGTGATGATGGAGGCGCTCAATATTTTTTCCCTTAAGGATGTGATTAGTGTCCTGCGCCGGATATTTTCTATTGTTTTTGTTTTTGAAGGGATTGGGGCTTTGATACTTTTCTTCCGGTTCTTGCCGGAAATGGGGGTTTCAAAAGCCTTGCTTTATGGGGTCTTCCACTCGGTTTCTGCTTTTTGTAACGCAGGGTTTTCCCTCCCTCCTAATTTTGCCAGCCTAACCCCGTATGCTGGGGACCTGGTTATTAATTTGACAGTGACTACCTTGATTATTTTTGGCGGTTTAGGCTTTTTAGTCATGGCGGATATCCTGCAATATCGCCGCTGGAGCCTGCATTCCAGAACTGTTATCTTGTTTACCCTGGGGCTTTTATTGGTTGGGACAGTTATCTTTTTTGCCGCTGAATATAACAATCCTTTAACAATTGGGAGCCGACCGTTGGGTGAAAAAATTCTGGTCTCATATTTTCATTCTGTAACTCCAAGGACCGCAGGCTTTAATACAGTTGAGCTGCCTCATCTGTTGCCAGTCACAGCCTTGATTACTATGCTTTTGATGTTTATCGGGGCTAGTCCTGGCGGAACCGGCGGTGGTGTTAAGACCACCACCTTTGCCCTGG
>Ga0066640_10001716_pt1 | contig 13119 bp, 11 predicted proteins | sample CryGeyCG2114_020_2_FD_59505 | JGI IMG/M metagenome (GOLD analysis project Ga0066640, IMG submission 59505) | Groundwater microbial communities from aquifer - Crystal Geyser CG11_big_fil_rev_8/21/14_0.20 | ecosystem: Environmental > Aquatic > Deep subsurface > Groundwater | place: USA: Utah... | reverse complement strand
CTCGTTCCACTCGGGATGACATTAAGAAAGGCTCGGGAATTCAGAAAAAAAGGCTCGGGATGACATTAAAAAAAACTCGGGACGACCGTAAAGAGAGTTCGGGGCGGCCCACACCCATGGGGAAAGGATCATTTATTTTCAGAACACCACAAAAGGGGGAGGAGAAAGCAGGTCAGGCGTACTGGAGAAAAACCCGGGTCACTTCATCAAACTGGTTTTTCACCTTGTCCAACACAAGAGGCAGATATAATTTTTCGGACAGTTCGATCACCTTCCAGGAATCGGCATCGATCTTGATGTTTTCGGCGTAAAGCCGGACCCCCATATTTTTGGCGAGAAGATGCGCGATCCCATCGGCGATATGCACGACGGCCGTCTCACGGGGGAACGCGGTGGCCGCATGGGGCCGATGGTGGAATTTCACCGATTCCCGCAATCGCTCGGGCAGGTTCCAGGACTTGAGCAGGGCATCCCCCACCTCGGAATGGTCGAATCCGAAGATCTTGATCTCCGAGCGGTACCAGCGATCTCCCGAGCTTTGCGAGAACTCCAGCGCCCGGCTGAATTCTTTCGGCGCCCGGAGACACATCACCAACCGGCCGATGTCATGCAACAGCCCGGCGACGAAAAATCGCTCCACCTGGTATTCTCCAGTCAGGGCCGCAAGCGCACGCGCCGCCAAACCACAGCTGATGCTATGTTTCCAGAACACTTCCTGATTGATCAGATCCTTGCGGATGCCTTTGAACTGGGACAACACGGAGGTCGCCAGTACCAACTGCATCAACTGCTCGGTCCCGACGATGCTCAATGCATGCGTGACGGTTTCGACTTCCGACGAAAAACCATAAAATGCGCTGTTGACCACTCTCAGCAAGCGAACGGTCAACCCAGGATCCATGGATATAATTTCGCCGATCTGGGCAAAATCGCAGTCGGGATCGTCCACCACTTCACGGAGGCGGTAAAAGACCTCGGGAAGCGTGGCCAATCGTTCATCGCCTTTGATCAAATCCGAAATTTCCAAAACACCCACAGGGTGGGACTCCTTCACGATTTTGGACGAATAAACCCTTCCGATATTAAACTATGGACAAAGGTTTTTTATTTGTCAAGAACCGAAATTTTTCCATTTGTCTGATACCCGATTTTCCGGAAAACCTTTATGGCAAATAGAGATAGGACTTCAACTCTTCCTAAGTTCTTAGAGATTGAAAAACCGCTTATTATGAAAATCGACCCCAAGATTGGGAAAACCCCACTACCCCAATCGGGGTAGTCAAGGCACAATAAAAATTACTCACCCGGCACCCCCAATACACTCTGGAGAAGAAAGTTACCCCCGGCGCATCCCAACGATTTCCTATTCTCAAGAAGACGAGAACCCACATGCGATATCGCTTTAGATGCAAACGAGGGATTTTTCGTTTCGGTAATAACACAGCACTCTTATTTTCAAGCGATTAGTCGCATCCGAATTTTATGGCGGATTGGCGGGGGGGAATTATATTTAACAGTAGAGGGGATTGTCCTCCCGTAGCCGTAAAGGCCCAAGTCGGGTTTAGGGTAATGCGGGAGGGGGTGGAGAAAGGTTGTGAAGGAATATCAGGCACATCCAACCTGGATCCCCCAAGCCGGAGCCCGGACGGTTCGGGCTCTCCCTCCCCTGCGAAGCGGGAATGTGTTGATGTGGCAGGGGAGGGAAAACGGTGGAGGGAAATCCACAGGAGGGCAACATGCTTCGCATACGCTTTCACGGCCGAGGAGGTCAGGGAATCAAGACCGCCAGCCAGATTTTGGGTTCGGCGGCTTTTTTGTCGGAATTCCGTGCCCAGGACTTCCCCCTCTACGGTGCCGAGCGCCGGGGCGCTCCGATTGTCGCCTCCACCCGGATCGATCGCAAGAATGTTATGGAACGCGGCGCCATATACCATCCGGATCTCGTCCTGGTCGGCGATGAATCGCTGATCGGGGATCCCGTCGCCGCGCCCTTGAGCGGGACCGACTCCTCCACGCTGATCTTCATCAACTCCACGCACCGCCCCGAGGACCTTCGGGACCATTTTAAACTGTTCTCCCTACCCGTCTCGGCAGACCTGACGCGTCTGTGCGAGCTCCATTTGAAACGAGGCAATGTTTTGAGTACGGCTCTTGCGGCCGCCGCCGCCCGGCTGACGGGACTGATCTCCCTCGAGGCGCTACTGCAGGCGGTGGATATGGAGCTGGGGGAATCGGGACTGGGGCGGGAAATCCGCGAGAAAAACCAGACCCTCGCCGGCGAGGTCTTTAACTCCATGGACGGGGGGACGCTGGTGGAGAAGGAACGGACTCCGGAACCCGCGGCGGCGTTTCTCGACATGAAGCAGGAGGAGGTGTCCCGCGCGGCTCCGCTGGTATTGACGCCGGGCAACATGGCGCTCCGCAAGACGGGCAACTGGCGGATGGAACGGCCCGAAATCAATTACGAAGATTGCAACGCGTGCTGGATCTGTTTCGTACGGTGCCCGGATGGGGCGATGGGAATCGGTACGGACGGCAAACCGGTCATCGACTATGAGCATTGCAAGGGGTGCCTGATTTGCGCTGAGGAGTGCCCCAAGCACGCGATTCATTTTACGAGGGAAGTTTCGGCCTGGGTCTGACGAATCCCTAGGGCCGGGGAGCGGAAGGGTTCCCGGAGAATTCATCATGAATCTGCATCGGTCGCAAATGAAAATGCTCACGGGCAACAAGACGGCGGCGTGGGGAGCGCGGCTGGCGGACGTCGATTATGTCCCCGCCTTCCCCATCACTCCGCAAACCGAGATCGTGGAAACCCTGGCGAAGTGGTTCGCCGGCGGCGAGATGAAAGGGAAATTCACCAACATGGATTCGGAACATTCCATGTTCGCCGCGGCGGGTGCGGCGGCGGCGACAGGCGTTCGGGTTTTCACCGCCTCGTCGAGCCAGGGAATCCTGTACGGACTCGAAATGTTGAGCACCATCGCCGGGTGGAGGGTGCCGTGGGTCATGGTCAACGTGTCCCGGGCTCTCGCCACGCCGATCACTCTGGAGCCGGATCACAACGACGTATTTGCAACGCGCGACCTGGGCATCCTCCAGCTTCACGCGGAAACCTGCCAGGAAGTGCTGGACTTCATTCTCATGGGATACCGTGTCGCGGAAGACCCCCGGGTCTGCCTGCCGGTATTGGTGAACATGGACGGGTTCTACCTTTCCTTCACCCGGGAACCGGTCATATTGCCGGACTCGGAACAGGTCAGGGTATTCCTGCCGCCGTTCAAACCGGTTCAACCGGTATTCCAGGCCTCCTGCCCACAGGCGCGGGCCTCCGCGGTTCTGGGTGGAACGAATTATGCGTACTTTAAAATTCAGCATCACCTCGCCGCCGCCCATAGCGAGCGGGTCTTCGACGAGGTGGCGCGGGAATTCGGCGCCCGTTTCGGCCGCGCGTATGGGAAAGTCGAATCGTACCGCATGGAAGACGCGGATTATGTATTTGTCATGAGCAACTCCTTCGCCACCAAGGGAAAAGCGGCGGTCGACCGGTTACGCGGCCAGGGCATTCGGGCCGGATTGTTGAAGCTGATCCTGTTCCGTCCCTTCCCGGCGAGCACCGTGGCCGACGCGCTGTGCGGGCATCGGCGGGTGGCGATCATCGATCAGAACCTGGCTCCCGGTGCAGGCGGAATCACGTTCAACGAAATCGCGACGGCTCTGTATGCCCGTCCCGATCGTCCCGAGCGCCTGCTTTCGGTCGTGGGCGGCCTGGGAGGCATGGACATTCGCGACGGTGACTTCGCCGCAATTATCGATTACCTGGACCGACGCGATTTCAACGGTCCGTTGATCCTCTTCCGGCCCGAGGATCTGGAAAAGTTCCGGACTCTGCAGGCGATCGCGGGGCATCCGTTAGTGGGGGTGTGATATGACCACCGATACGATTCCCATCAAAAAGATAAAGGAAATAAACCGGGACGAACTGGTGGCTCCGGGAACACCGCTTTGCGCGGGTTGCGGCGGGCTTGAGGCCCTGCGCCTGGCGCAGAAGGAATTGGGCGAGAACGTGTTGTTCACCAACGCGGCGGGATGTTTCACCCTGCTGTCGGTATACCCGTTCACCCCGTTCCGGGGTTCCTGGCTCTACACTTCCATGTCGTCCCCGGCGGCGGCGGCCCAGGGGATTCGCGACGCGCTGGACGTGCGCATGGACAAGCGCGGCCTGGACCGGTCGGAGGATATGCAGGTCATGGTGATCGCCGGCGACGGCTCGACCTACGACATGGGACTTTCGCCCACCTCGGCGGCCATTCACCGGGGCCTGGATTTCATCTACTTCTGCTATGACAACGAGGGATACGGCAACACGGGATTCCAGCTTTCGGCGGCTTCGCCTCTGGGAAGCGCAACACAAACCGCTCCTCCGACACGCCTCCACCCTTCGGGAACCGAGGCCGGGAAGAAGGATTTGTTTTCCATCTGGGCGGCGCACCACCCGCCTTACATCGCCACCGTTTCTCCACGCGAGCCGTTGGACCTCATCAACAAGGTCCGGAAAGCCCAGGCCCTCAAGGGTCCGCGCCTGTTCATCAGCCTGGCTCCGTGCCCGACGGGATGGGGTTTCGATCCCCGGCAGATGCATCTCATCGCGAAACTGGCGGTGGACACGGGCATCTTCCCGCTCAAGGAATACGAGGGGGGAACCGTGGTGCACACCAGGGTGCCGCGGAAACGGCAACCGGTCGAGACCTACCTGGAGCTTCAGAAACGGTTTCGGCATCTGTTTGTTCCGGAGAAGCGTGAAGACATCATTGCGGCCATCCAGAAATCGGTGGATGACTATTGGGGGCCTTATGAATAAGCGCATCGATATCAGCCGGCTGGAGAAGGGAATGCATGGCGGAATCCGCCGGATTTCCGCCCCGTTGGAGCTCTTTTTCGCTCCGCGGTCCGTGGCGGTGGTCGGCGCCTCCCCGAAACCGGGAAACCAGGGGGGACGGATCGTGGCGAGCCTGGTGGCCCAGGGGTTTAAGGGATCCATCGTTCCCGTGCACCCGAGAGGAGAAACGGTTTCGGGTTGTCCGGCCGCGTCGTCGGTGGAGGAATTGGGGGAAGGGATCGATCTGGCCATACTCGCGGTTCCCGCATCCGCTGTGCCCGGTCTGCTTGAACCTTTGGCGCGGAAGGGAATTCATCACGCCATCGTCATCAGCGGCGGTTTCGCGGAAACGGGTCCCGCAGGGGAACAATTGCAAAGAGAGATGGAGGGCCTGGCGCAAAAATTGGAAATCCGCCTCATCGGTCCCAACGGACTGGGGGTGTTCAGCGCCCCGGACCGGTTTAACAGTTTCTTCCTGTCTCCGGGCGAGATTCGCCTCCCGGATTCGGGATCGGTGGCCATGATCTCGCAAAGCGGCGCCTTTCTATCCCTGATTCTCGACCGTCTGGCGGGATTGGGGGTGGGCGTCCACCGCGCGGTGAATTTCGGCAACCGGTCGGACGTGGATGAATGCGAATTGATGGATTGTTTCGCCGCCGATCCTGAAGTGAAGGTGATCGGTTTATATCTGGAAAGTGTGAAGGACGGGCCGCGGTTTGTTGAGGCCGCCACCCGGGCCGCAGGTGTAAAACCGGTGGTGATCTGGAAAGGGGGACACGGCGCACGAGGCGCCGACGCGGCCCGCGCCCATTCGGCTTCCCTCGCCGGGTCTTACGAGGTCTTCCAATCCGCCTGCGCCCGTTCGGGGTTGATCGAGGTCCAGGGATTCGAAGAGTTCACCGTGGCCCTCCAGGCCCTGGCCTGGCAGGTCCCGGCGGCGGGCAACCGGGTGCTGATCGTCTCCAACGGAGGCGGCATGGGGGTTTACCTGACGGACCTGTGCGAACGGGCGGGACTGGAAGTGCCCAAACCCCCGCTAAACGTATTGGACCAACTGGCAAAACAACTGCCGGGGTATTACTCGTTCCTCAATCCGGTGGACCTTACCGGATCGGGAACCAACGAACAGTGCGCGGCGGCGGTGGATATTCTTCTGGCCTCCGGCGGGTACGACACTTTGCTCATGGTCCTCTTGTCGGGAACGGAAGGGATCACGCCTTCGATCGGCTCGATCCTGGGCAACCGGCTTCCGGACGATATTCCGGTTATCGTATCGGCCTACGGCAGGAACATGGGGCCTGAAATGAGAAAAGCGTTTCTGGCCCATCGAATCCCGGTTTTCGATTCGGCAGAATCGGCGGTGCGGGCGCTGGAACTTCTCGTGAAACGGGGAAAACGCGATGCATCCATTGATTTCGAACCCGATGTATCTGACGAGTTCTACGATGCGACCCTGCTCCGGGGCTGGTCGCAATGGCTTCACAACGTTCCGGATGAGATGGAATGCAAGAACTTCCTGAAGCTGTGCGGGGTGGAGGTGCCGGGCAGTTGGCGAATCGAGCAGGAGAGCGATTTGGACACGGCGGCGAACCAGTTGGGATTCCCCGTGGTCCTCAAGCGGGTGGGCAAACAGATTCGGCACAAGACCGAGGTCATGGGCATTCGACTGGACATCCCGTCACGGGAGAAGATGCTCCAGGTTTGGAACGAAATGTCCCATGGAGATCCGGAGGCGAACCCGGTCTGGGCGGAACAACAGATGCCGCCGGGACTGGATTTGATGGTGGGAACCCACCGGGATCCACAGTTTGGACCGGTTCTTGTATTCGGCACGGGGGGGCAATATGTGGAAATTTACCGGGACATTGCCCGGACGCTGATCCCCGCCGAGCCGGAAGAATTCAGAAACCTGGTTTTTCGGACGCATGTGGGTCAGATCATTCGAGGGGTACGCGGGCAGGAACCGATGGACCTCAAGCGGTTGTTGAGTTTTCTCAAGCTGGTGGCGGACTGGATGGTTCAGGAACCACGGCTGGGGTCGATGGACTTCAATCCGGTGCGATTGTATACCAACGGGCTGATTGTTCTCGATGCGAAGATCACTCTGGAGCCTTGAACGGAAAGGGGGGTGTGGATCATGAGCAGAAGCTATATCGACCATTTTGCAGATGATTTCGGACCCGAGAAAGTCATCCACATCTACGAGCCCAAATCGAAGCTGAAAGCCATCGTGGTCATCGACAACTTGTCCCTGGGCGTGGCCGTTGGAGGATGCCGGATTGCATCCGACGTGACGGGGGAAGAAGTTTTTCGGCTGGCTCGCGCCATGACTCTCAAGAATGCCCTGGCCAATCTGCCTCATGGGGGAGCCAAATCGGCCATCATCGCCCGTCCCGATGACCCTGAGAAGGAAAAGCTCATCCGCGCCTTCGCGGTTTCGATCAAGCATCTGACCGAGTACATTCCGGGTCCGGACATGGGTACGGACGAGACGTGCATGGCCTATATTTACGATGAAATCGGACGCGCGGTGGGTCTGCCCAAGGTACTGGGTGGATTGCCCCTGGATCAACTGGGCACCACGGGATTTGGCGTGGCCATCGCCGCTGATGTCGCCAGCGAAATTTTGGGAATTCCGCTCAAGGGAGCCAGAGTGGTGATTCAAGGATTCGGCAACGTGGGTTCGGCGGCGGCACGAAACCTCACGGATCGCGGCGCTCGCCTCATGGCCACCTGCGATATCAACGGCGGGGTGTATCACCCTAACGGACTCGACGTCCCGGCCCTCCTGAGAGAAAGGGAAAAGGGCGTCCCCATTTCGGAATCGAGAGTCGGACAATCGATCCCAAGAGACTCCATTCTTGACATCGAGTCGGATATCTTCATTCCTGCGGCACGACCGGATATCGTGACCGAGGCCAACCAGCACCTGCTGAACACGCGCCTGATTCTTGAGGGGGCCAACATCCCCATCACCCACGGCGCGGCAAAGATGCTTCACAACCGGGGCATCTGGCTGGTGCCGGACATCATCGCCAACAGCGGCGGGGTGATCTGCGCCGCCACCGAGTTGTTGAGCTTGACCGAGGCTAACGCCTTCGACCGTATCCAGACCACGATCACGGAAAATACCGAAGAACTGCTGGAGCGCGTAAAAGAGGAGAATCTTCCTCCGCACGAGGTGGCTCTGGGCATGGCCAAGGAACGGATCTCCCAGGCGATGACGTATCGGGCTCACATGTAGCGTCGCCGAATTTTATAACTCAACCGGTCCCCTCCCGCGTTTGGCGGGAGGGGATTTTTTTGGGAATCGAAAGGGGATTCAGGAAAAATGTCCAAATGGCGAGAAGGGGAATCCGGTCTCGATTTGGCGGGAAACCTACGTCACAATTGCTCCAGCCAGATCCCTCGCCAACGCTCGGGATGACATGAGAACGCGCCGACACGTCTTTCCGAGGAACGGCGTGACGAGGAATCTTGCCCGATCCAACAGGGGGCATGCGTCCAGACCACTCCAGCCAGATCCTGCGCCGACGGTCAGGAGGACGATAAAAATAGCGCGGGATAAAGTGTTATGGGTTTCCCGCTGATTCAATATGCGGGTTAAAGCGAACCGGATTCAAACTTCCTGGGGCGGTTGCGTTTGGGATTCCCCGGATGCGGGATCGGGAACCGCTTCAAAAGACGGGTTCGGGTTATCGGGGGTGTTCGTCTGCACGGTTTCGGCCAGGCGCTCGCGCAGAAGGTCCATCAGATCCTTGAGAGATTTTAGGGTCTGGTTGCTCCCGGTCAATTCCGCCGCTTTGCGGGAAAATTCGCTGTCCACCGCGGAAAGCACCAGCGCCGCCAGATCGCGGATATTGGACGCCGGTATGGGTCCTGGCTGGGCCGTTCCACCGGCCTGCCCCTGCGACGGGGTTGGCGGCGGAGGATTGCCCTGGAACCGGACGCCGGAGAAGGTCGCCTCGACCGTCTGCTCCAGTTGCAGTTCCACTTCCTGTAGCTGATCCAGCGAACCGGTCAGCGCATTGGCGGACGATTGGAAATCGAACTGGCCCCCGGCGAAAAACTGGTCCGCCAGCGGAGACACCCGATCGACCAACTGCTGGATGGCGTCCAGTTCGTCGGGATTCAACTGGCCCTGAACGGAGATGGAATATTTCGAGGCGGCCTGCGCCGCGGCGGAAATCTCCCGAACCACTTCCCCGTTCCCGGATTGGGCTTCGCCCTGCTTCCCTTCGATGGAATTGCGTGAAGAAGAAGTGAGCGTGACCAGATCCCCTTCCTTCGTCTTCAGCTTCAGCAGGGTGGAATTGGAAACATCCACTTTTCCCTGCAGAGCGGAATAATCTAAAAATGGGGTCTGCTGATTCAGGTTCTGAATTTCCATGACGGGACGCCTCTTTCAACCTGGTGTGAAGTCTTGTCCCTTATCGGCGTTTTTCGGGAAAAATTGAGATCCGTGGGGAGCAAAAACAGGAAGGAACCTGTAGGAATCGGAATTTCAATGAGTACGGAGGACCCGCGTCAACCGGTCAATGGATAAACCAGTCGTCCACTCCTTCACCCTGGTGGTGGATTTTGTCCTGATCCCAGGCTTCGAGCAGGTAATCGAGGTTGAAGTATTTCTGGGTGACGGGATTACGGAAATCGAAATAGCGGTAACCGCGATAGGTGGGATAGTAGTCTTCGATCCGGAGAGAGGTGCAGGTCATTCCCCGTGCTTCGGCCTGGACTTTCATGGCCTCCATGGCCTCGCGACCGCCAAATTCCGTCACGATGGCGGAGTCTCCTTTACTGAGCACCATCATCAACCGCTCGCCATGATTCATGTTCATTCCTCCGCAAATCGTGTCCGCAACAAGGGGCCATCGTTCCTCAAACGAAAAATTCCCGGATCGTCTCCACCACCCGGTCGAGATCATTATCGGATAATTCCGGGTAAAGCGGAAGAAAAAGGATTCCCCTGGACGGCATTCCAGTAAACGATCCGGAAAATTTCATCCTTTAATCTTTAATGCGGGAAAATTTGGGGCTCATCATAACTTTTCTTCGGGGACGCGGATAAAGTTTTTATGCTATCGATCTTGAAATGTGTTTAGGGAAAACTTCGCGGCAACCAGAATTTCCATTTTGGGATGGAGGAGAACTCAACTCGACCCCGCCATTTTGGCCGTTGGTTTGAAAAGGAAATTGAGTTAATATTCCAGACATTTATTTGATCGCCAAATTCATGGATCCCAAGAGAGATCCCTGGAAAACGTAACGGCGCCGGAACTGTGGACCCCCTTGGATCGACTGAATCCCCGCCCCGGAAAATCGATTGGCTTTAATTCAACGTATGGGCTATTCTTCACAAGAAAAATTTTTCCTAAACGTGTGCGTTGCATCCGCGAACAAATTTTAAAACCTCTAGGGAAAAGCGATCAAAACCGTTTTCCCTAAAATCCATTCCCTGCTGGTTTCAAAGTTCTATCGATCCCGGTCGGCGTGTTGTCAGGGAAAAAGAATGAACCAAAACGCAACGGTAACCCTGTTTATCCCAACTCTCAACGAGGTAGATGGATTAAAAGCTATTATGCCCCACATCCAACCCGGGTGGGTGGACCAGATCCTGATCGCTGACGGCAATTCGACCGACGGAACGCTGGACTATGTCAAATCTTGCGGATATGAGTATTTCATCCAATCCAAAAAGGGCATTCGCCATGCTTATATCGAGGGATTTCCAAAAATCCGCGGCGAAATCGTGGTGACTTTCAGCCCGGACGGAAATTGTATCACGGAGGCCATCCCCTGCCTGATCGAGGAAATTCGCAAGGGATACGATATGGTGATCGCTTCCCGCTATAAAGGATCGGCAAAGAGCGATGACGACGACCTGATCACGGGATTCGGAAACTGGATGTTCAACACGCTGATCCGACTCCTGCATGGACACCCGTATACGGATTGCATGGTCATTTTTCGAGCTTACCGGAGAGAATTGTTTTATGAGCTGGGACTGGACCGTGAAGACAGTTACTGGCAGGAAAAACTGTTTGGAACCGTGATGGGGATTGAACCGTTGCTATCCGTCCGGGCCGCGAAGATGAAGAAAAAAATCACCGAACTCCCATTCGACGAGCCTTCTCGAATTGCGGGACACCGGAAACTTCAAATTGTACGATGGGGCCTGTCCTACTTCACCCAGATGATCTATGAAGGGATTTCTCCCAAGTATAGAGCCTGACTGTTCGATGAATTCAACCTTCACATACTCCCGGCAATCGAATCCTTTGGGGGTTTTTATCAGATCATGATCCTCGTCACGGGGGCCGCCGGATTCATCGGTTATCACGTCTGCCAGCAACTTCTCTCCCGGGGAGATACGGTGCTGGCCGTCGATAACCTCAACGATTATTACGATGTCTCCCTGAAACTGGCGCGGTTGAAACAGCTTGAAGGCAAAGCTTCCTTCGAGTTCCACAAGCTCGACCTTTGCGATACGGAGGGACTTGACCGCCTGCTCCGCGAACGCCCGATCGATCGGATCTGTCATTTGGCGGCACAGGTGGGGGTTCGGGCGTCGTTCAAAAATCCCTTCGCGTTCCAGAAATCTAACCTAGAGGGATTTCTGAACATCATCGAGGCGGCACGGAAGAAACCGGTGAAAAATTTTGTTTACGCTTCCTCCTCATCCGTTTACGGCAACAACAAAAAGGTTCCGTTTTCCATCGAGGACCGGACCGATGAGCCGATCTCTTTCTACGCCGCGACCAAACGGGCTAATGAATTAACTGCCCACGTTTACCACCACGTCTTCGGGCTTCCCGTCACCGGTCTCCGCTTTTTCACCGTTTACGGTCCGTGGGGCCGCCCCGACATGGCGCCGTTCATTTTTACGCGAAAGATTCTTACCGGAGAAACCATCGACGTGTTCGGCCACGGTAAGATGAAACGCAACTTCACCTATATCGACGATATCGTGCAAGGCGTGATCCTCTGCCTGGACCGGCCCCAGCCCTATGCCCTCTACAACATCGGCAACGACCGGACCGAGGACCTGGAGCACTTCATTTCCGTGATCGAGAACCTGACGGGTAAAACGGCGCGGAAAAATTACACCGATATCAATCCCGGCGAGATGACGGAAACCTGGGCGGACATCGTACCCCTGATTCGCGATTTGGGGTATCGTCCCACCACCCACATCGAAGCGGGAATGCAACGGTTCATTTCCTGGTACCGGGAATTTTACAAGGTCTGATGCCGCCGGTTGGCGGATCGCGTTTGATTCTGACGATGCTTGTCAATTCAGCCCGCTCTCAGTTAAACTCCGGTAACGGCCCCTCGAATCATCGAGGGTGTCGTTTCACCTCTTTTCTGGAGACATTGATTGAAAATTGCCCTCGCGCAAATCAATCCCATAATCGGGGATTTTGAAGGAAACCTTGAACGAATCCAATCGGCCTGCACCCGTGCCGGGGAGGAAGGGGCCGATCTGGTGGCTCTTCCCGAACTGGCTGTTTCCGGTTACCCACCCCGCGACCTTCTGGATTGTCCCGAATTCGTTCTGGAAAACCAGCGCACACTGGACCGATTGGTTAAATCGGTTTCGGGTCCGGCGGTTCTGTGCGGAACTCTTCTCAGGGTCCAAGGACACGGAGGCAAGGATCTGGCCAACGGCGCGGTCCTTTTCCGAAATGGGTCCATCCTCGCCGAAACGCGGAAAATCCTTCTGCCCACCTATGACGTCTTCGACGAGTTGAGATACTTCCGTCCAGGAGACACTCCGCTATGTTTCGACCTGGACGGGATCCGGCTGGGAATCACCATTTGCGAAGACATCTGGAACTTTGCGGGGTTTTACGATGAAGAGGGGTACTCTCAAAACCCGGTAGAAAAATTGGCATCGAAAAAAATCGATGTTTTAATCAACATCTCCGCTTCCCCCTACCGCGTCGGCCACCCTGAAAAACGGCGGTTATTAGGGCGGAAGATCGCCACAACATTCGGAATCCCGTTTGTTCTGGTCAACCAAATTGGAGGCAACGACGATCTGCTGTTCGACGGATACAGTTTCGCGCTCTCGGCATCGGGGGAAATCGCGGCTCGGGCGATGGGTTTCCGGGAGGACCTGGTTGTTTTCGATCTCGAGAATTGTGGGAAAAAATTCAACGACGTCCGGGAAAACGAAGAGGAAGAAGTTCTCGAGGCTCTGTCCATGGGGGTAAAAGATTACCTGCATAAGTGTGGAT
>Ga0066640_10001713_pt1 | contig 13131 bp, 9 predicted proteins | sample CryGeyCG2114_020_2_FD_59505 | JGI IMG/M metagenome (GOLD analysis project Ga0066640, IMG submission 59505) | Groundwater microbial communities from aquifer - Crystal Geyser CG11_big_fil_rev_8/21/14_0.20 | ecosystem: Environmental > Aquatic > Deep subsurface > Groundwater | place: USA: Utah... | reverse complement strand
AAACATGCCAACTGTCATAGCAAGTGGAATTAAGATTTGCATAGTGGTTACGCCAAAATTTCCAAGTCCAGCGTTCATGCCAAGGGCGTAGCCTTGCACTTTTTTAGGATAAAAGAATGAGATGTTACTCATCGAACTGGCGAAGTTGCCACCGCCAAATCCCGAAAGAAGGGCCAAGGCTTGAAATATCCATAACGGTGTCGACTTATCCTGAAGCGCCATGCCTACTCCAATCGCAGGAATGAGCAGAAGGGCAGTGGTGAAGAAAATAGTGTTTCTGCCACCGCAAGGTCGGATGAAAAAAGTAGAAGGAATCCTAAGGGTTGCTCCACTTAGGCCGGCAATGGCGGCGAGAGAAAAGAGCTGGGCCTTTTCAAAGGGGAAGCCAGTGTTGAGCATTTGCACAGTAATAATGGACCAAAAAATCCACACTGCGAATCCGCACAAGAGACTGGGAATAGAGATCCAAAGGTTTCGATTGGCAATAGCTTTGCCCGTGGAATTCCAAAAACTTTCGTTTTCCACATCCCATTGGGTGACGTTGACACTTGACATAATTCTCATCCTTTTTGTTTGGTTTTGGGAATCAGTTATTAATAAAACTATAGATCAACTTACTTGGTAAATTACCTGATCTTTTTTCAACATTTTATATCTATTAGTTATATTAATCTGCCTGAGTTGACTGAACATGATTCTCACAGGTTCATGGACTGACAAATCTCAATAAATTTCGTCTTTTGCATGAAACTCAAACATTATTAACTAATAAATCTCATAGATTATCTATTTAATGCTTGTATAAAATCAACAACTACATCAAAAAATGTCACCATGGTGCAAATATGTCTGACAAAAAAAGACTTCCTTTAGTCTACTCTTGCTCCGGCTGTTCTTCGGCGGCCCAAGCAGCAAATTATATCGCTTTGAAACTTGCAAAAGAAGGGCATGCTGAGATGTCTTGTGTCGCTGGCGTGGGAGGACGAATTCCTCACTTGGTAAAAATTGCTCAATCTGGACGAAAAGTAATTAGCATTGATGGCTGTTCTTTACTGTGCTCTCAACATTGCTTGAAGAACGTTGAAGTTACTCCCGAGATTGAAATTGATTTGCGCCATTTTGGTGTGGCCAAAAATGAGGGCGGAGAGTTTGATCGCGCAGAAGCAGATGAGGTTTACTTTCAGATTGTGAAGAAATTATCAGGATTGTGATTTCGCAGTGCCCAGAAAGCTTTTGGTCATTTCCTAAATAAGAATATCTTCCGATCCATCTTAGCTTAATTATAGGCTATAATTAAACTTTAAAAAAATTTGAATTAATGGGGGAGTGATGACCGGATCCAAGAGATTCTTTGAAAAACTTTGGGGCTGGGGCCAGCTTGGCAAGCGCATGCACCTGAGTGAAAAACCAGGGGTGGTTGAATATTTGCGCGATAAAGGATTGCTCAAAGGTGATTTGCGCGAATGCAAGTTCTCAATCGATAAGGCGCAACTTTCGCAAATTAAAATTTCTAGTGAAGTTCGCATGCAATTTGAAAAAAGCTTGGCCGGAAAAATAGATGATTCAAATTTTGTCAGGCTTGCTCATGCCGGAGGAAAATCTTATCGAGATTTATTAAGAATGAGACGGGCCCTTCAAGGAGGAAGTATAGAGCTTGCTCCAGATTTGGTCGTATTTCCAACCTCCACTGACGAAGTGAAGAAAGTTGTTGAGTTATGCCATCAAAACAGTTTGGCACTTGTCCCATTTGGTGGTGGTTCTAGTGTGGTTGGAGGACTTGAGCCTCTTTGTGGAAAAAATAACGGCGTAGTCGTACTCAATATGCTTGGCATGGATCGATTAATTGCAGTAGATAAAACTTCCATGCTAGCAACTTTTGAATGTGGCGTTTTGGGCCCGGATCTAGAGAAGAGTTTGGGGCAACATCAATGTATGCTTGGACATTTTCCTCAATCTTTTGAATTTTCTACCCTTGGAGGATGGATTGCTGCCAGATCAAGCGGTCAAAATTCTCTCGCCTATGGCGGTATTGAAGACATGGTTTTTTCACTTAAGATGGTAACGCCTAAAGGGGAGATAACAACCCTAGAAGTTCCAAGGATGGCCGGTGGGCCAAGCTTGAAGGAAATGCTTGTGGGCAGTGAAGGCATCTTTGGAATAATCACAGAAGCTAAAGTTAGAATTAGGCCAATCCCAAAGGAGAAATATTATTACGCAGTTGCTTTTCCATCTTTTGAAATTGCAGCTGATGCTGTTCGCATGATCGGGCAAAAGGAATTGTCCCTGGCAATGGTGAGAGTTAGTGATTTATGGGAAACACAAGCATTTATGGCCATGGCCGGTGCCAATCATAAGAAGGGAGCCAAGGTCTGGGTGGGGAAACGCTTAATGCAATCAAGGGGAATTGATCCTACTAAATTTTCTTTGGCCATGATCGGGATTGAGGGAGATCGTGAACATATTGATTCGGTCAAAAAAGAAGTGAAGCAGCTATTAAAAATTTTCCCGCATTTCTCTCTTGGCACTAGTGCAGGTAACAAATGGATGAAGGAAAGATTTGACTTGCCCTACTTGCGCGATGAAATGATGGATCAAAATCTATTTATTGAAACCTTTGAAACTTCTACCAATTGGGCGCGTTTTAATGACTTGTACGTGGCGGTCACTCGCGCAGTTGAAGAAGCGGCAAAAATAAGTCGGGTTAAGCACGTTCTCTATATGCACTTATCGCATCTGTATGCCACAGGGGTAAGCATGTACTTCACTATTATTGCAGAAGAAGGCGAGGCGCCATTAGACTTATGGCAAAACATAAAAGATAAGACACTGGCGGCAATAAACCAATGTGGAGCTTCGGTCAGCCATCATCATGGAGTTGGAGTCGATCATGCTCGCCATGTCCATACTAATGCCTTGGAAAAAGAAATGGTTTTTGCCCTCAAAAAAACTTTAGATCCAAAAGAAATTATGAATCCTGGCAAATTGGTGGTTGTAACTTGAAAAGAAATATTGATTTGCAGTTTTTGAGTGAAACAACTTTCGACGTTGTCATTATAGGTGGTGGCATTACTGGTGCAGGAGTGATGAGAGATGCAGCTCGCCGAGGTTTGAGAACCCTATTATTAGAAAAAGGAGATTTTGCCTCTGGCACAAGTTCTAAGTCTGGCAAGTTGATACACGGAGGTCTTAGGTATTTGCGCTACGGTCACCTGAAGCTGGTCTTTGAATCCTGTCAGGAAAGAGTATTGTTGATGCGCAATGTGGCCCCTCATATCATAACTCCGGTAAGATTTTTTTTACCGTTTTACCCGTTTTCAAAAACTCCTCTTTGGTTGGCGGCAATTGGACTTTTTGTTTATGATTTACTCTCTTCCTTCAAGAATATTGGGCATTTTAAAATATTTTCATTAAAAAATATAAAGTCGATTGCTCCTTTTTTGCAAAGGCAAGAACTTAAAGGCGTTTTGGCCTACTATGATGGATTTTGTCCCGACTTTCGATTGGTCATTGATAGCTTGAAAGATGGGCAGGCAAGTGGGGGGCTAGCTCTTAATTACATGGAAGTAAAAAGTATTATTAAGAGCAAATCAGGTTTTGAAATTGAAGTCTTTGACTCTATTCAAAATAAAAATCTACTAATTAGAAGCTTGACAGTAGTCAACGCAGCCGGGGCATGGGCGGATAAGATTTTAGATTTGTCTTTTGAAAAGAGAAGATTCGGATTAAAGCTGACCGAAGGCATTCATTTACTTTTGTCCAACAGTAAACTGCAATTAAAGGGTACGATTGCACTGGAAGCTCCTCAGGACGGGCGCAATCTTTATTTTATACCTTGGGGCGAGAAAGTGTTGGTTGGTACCACCGATCGCTATAATGCCAGCGATGCCGATCATTTGCAGGTATCCAAGGAACAAGTGGATTATTTACTTCAGGCGGTGGAAAAATATTTTCCTGCCGCCAATATTACTCAAAAAGATATTGAGGCAGTAACAATTGGCGTGCGCCCTTTGATTGGATCAGATCAGGGCGTGAAGGAAGAAAAAATTTCCAGGGATCATCAACTCATGTTATCCAAAGAGGGTATGATTTCATTGTGTGGTGGAAAACTCACCACTTATCGAAAAATGGCCGAGCAGGCAGTGGATATACTGGTCAAAAATTTCTTTTTTGCGCGCAAAATCGAAAGAGCAAATACCCACTTGCCCATTTCGGGTGGAGATTTGGCTTCACTTGATCTTGAAAGTATTAAAGCTCAGCATTCTCAAAATCATAAGGCCATTGATATCTTATATCGGCGTTACGGAAGTAATCTTTTAAAGGTGCTGGCATTAGCGAAAGAAGATAGTGAGATCAGCTCACCGGTAGATGCCTTATTGAGCATCAGTGAAATCCGCTATATGATACGCGAGGAATGGGCATTCCATTTGGAAGATATTTTGATGCGACGATCTGATATTTACTATCTTGCCAAAGAGAATGGATTCCCCCACTTAGAATTTTACTCAAAGATTATGCAACAAGAACTTGCTTGGGATGAGCCGACGAGAATAAATGAATGCCATGATTACAAGGTCAAAGTTGAAAATTTGCTTTTTGCATGGAGGAAGTAAAAGTGAACGATGAAAATCTATCTACAGTTATTATTGCCAATAGAAATCAAATTGCACAGGCCAAGGCCATTTTTAATGATCGCTTCCCCATCATCCACGGACAAGATTCACAAAATACAAAAATTCTAATTCGTGAATCCTATAAGTCTGGAACACGTCGTTTTATTGTGCTTGGTGGAGATGGGACAGTGAATTGTCTTGCCAATGCACTGATTGAAGATGCGCAATCGCTTGACCCTAGTATTAAAATAATTGTCCTCGGTGGGGGAACAGGAAACGACTACATAAGAAGTTTGCGCCAAAGGTTTGGGTTAGATCCATTCCAGAAGGTCATTCCAAGTAACCAAATAAATAATTGTCAGTTTGTCTCAGTCGATGTTGGCAGGATCACTTTTGACACTTTCTCAAGTATTGACCCCAAGATATTTATTAATATGTTTGGGCCTGGTTTTTCTGGTAAGGTTGTTCAAGATCGCAATCGCTTGCCTGCGCTTGTTCCCAAATCACTATCTTATTCTTTGCCATCGGCTAAGAGTCTACTCTTTTTCAAACCTCGGTTAATAAAACTTTCCAGTGATGGGCTTCCAAAGTTTGAAGGAAAATCTTTTGGGCTCTTTATTTCAAAAGGGCGCTTTGCGGGGGGGGGAATGGTTTTGGGGGCAAATGCCATTTTGGATGATGGGCTTTTTGATATTACGCTTATTCCTCAGTTGTCTTTTTTTAAGTTGGCCAAGGGACTGTCCTTAGCTGTTGGTGGTAGGCCTCCCGAAATTCCAGGCGCCTTACGTTTTAAGGCCAGCTCACTAGAGATTGAGAGTTTAGAATGTCCATGGGAAGTTGAAACAGATGGTGAATATCTTGGTCAGGCCAGCAGCATGACAGTCGAGCTACTTCCCAAAATGCTTAGTATGAGCACGGCTGCCCAAGCTTGATTCAATTATCTCAAGCGAAGAACGTATTCACGGTTGTTTACATTAATGTAGATGCTGGTGACTTTCTTTTGGGAAATACTGTATATCATGCGGCCAGGAAAATTTGAGGCGGGGTTGCCTTTAACTGCTTTGTGGCTGTCGAGTACATCCATTCTAACGTCCAGGCTGCCTGGTTTACCTGTTGTGATGTTAAAGCGGACTTTATAAAATTCTTCGTTGCCGGCAACATAAAAAACTTGGCCGTTATAACTTTGTCCAAAGTCCGGCCTAGTCATGACTAAAAATAGTGAGGAAGCATTATGCAACGGTTGTTTAAATAGGTCTGCATCTGGAAAAAAATCTTCTAATTTAAAACTTTTTACACCTTGATCACCGTAGGTCATGGTCTCACTCAGCTCGGGTGTTTGACCATTGTAGGTTCGGTAAAGAAGCTCACCAAAATTATCAAAGCGAGAGGAATAGCAATTGTAGTTGCGATCAGAGGATTTGGGGCTTCGGCAGCGAGAATCTAAATAAAGAGACCCTTCGCCATTAGTAATTGTCAATTCTGTGGCCGAGCCAACTGCCATACCAAGATAGGTGGCCTGAAGTTTACTGGTTATTTTTTGTGCCCCACTTTCAGGCCCGGGGTATTGGCTTATTTCATAGGTCATGCTGGCAGAGAGGGGGAATTGGCTCAGTTGGTAAACAAATTTTTGCCCCGCTTGGACTTTCGCAACGCCAAGGGTTAGAAAAAGTATACTTAGAAAGAAAAATCCTCTCATGACATCTCCTGGGAAATTAAGTTGAGCTATTAGATGTCTTAAATTGCCTTTTGGCAATTGTGGTCGGGGGATTTTTTATTAGCAGTGACCTTTTGAAAGAAAAGGCCACTGCAGCTATGGCTATTTAAGTATCTCTAAAACCTGCTGGTAATTAGGCTCATTAGCAATTTCAGAAACTTGCTCAGCATAAAGCACAGTATTATTTTCATCTAATACAATGACGGCCCGTGAGCACAATCCTGCCAATACTGAATCTTGAATTTGCAAATTGTAATCTTTTGCAAAGCAACTTCTGTAAGTACTTAAAGATTCGACATTGCTGATTCCTTCTGCTGCGCAAAATCTTTTGTGAGCAAAGGGAAGGTCAGCTGAGATGCATAAAACCACAGTATTAGGAAGTGCTGCGGCTTCTTGGTTAAACTTACGGACTGAAGTTGCGCAGGTTGGAGTATCAACGCTGGGAAAAATATTGAGTACTTTTCTTTTTCCGGTGTAGCTCTCTAAAGTGACTTCACTTAAATCAGTTTTGACTAATTTAAATTCTGGTACTTTTGAGCCCTTGCTAGGTAAAGTACCAAGGGTTTTGATGGGGTTTCCTTTGAGCGTAATTGAGGCCATATATTTTCCTTTGTTTAAGATAGATATCTCAATATCATAAAAAGATTGATCTATATTACAAAAAAAATCAGCCTTAACGATAGTTACTGTATATCAGTGAAGAAATGGTAATATAGCTCAGTTATTAATTTCATGTGTCAAAAAATATAATAACGTGAAGAACCTAAGGAGACGACAATGACGGTCACAACTTCTCACCTGCCTGCCGAGTTGCGTGAACTTGTCTCTGACGCAGTCAAGATTTGGGGCGCCTGTCTGCGTCAACATATGGGAGAAAAATTTTTCAGCCAGATCGAAACTTTGCGGGCCGGTATGCGGGCCATCTCAAGCAAACCTCAAAAAGAGCAAACTCAGATCCTTTTGAGTAACTTAAATAAGCTTGAAAAACATAGCGAAGCTGATCTCTTGAATATGGCCCATGCATTTTCAATCATGCTTGAACTTATGAATACATGCGAATCGGCTTATCGCACATTTCGTATCCAAAAAAAGGAAAATTTAAAGATTCAATCTTCTCCATACGCAATCATTTACGTCTTAACCGCACACCCTACTGAGGCGCGTTCAAAGGAAATACTCGATCTTTTTCGCAATATTGAGGAAACCTTAATTAAGTGTCTAGAAGATGGTCTTGAGCTTCATAGTAGTGAGTTGCATGAGCTTCTGACATTGGCACTCTTTATTCCAATGGCAAAAAGTGAAAAACCGACGGTTGAAAATGAGGCAGATACCATATTTTCCTACGCGCTTCACCCGCGCATTCTGTCGGCACAAATTGATCTTTTGATGAAAGGAGTTCCGGTTTACTTTCGTAGTTGGGTTGGAGGTGACAAGGATGGGCACCCAGGAGTGGATGAGAAAACTTTGGAAATGGCGCTTTGTCATTCACGCAAATTAATTTTAGATTTCGCATTAAATCTGATTGAAGATTTTTCTAAGAAAATAGTTTTATTGCATGATTCATTGTCTGGTTTTATGCATCAGGTTGGCAATTTGAAAAAGAGTTTGCTTGGACTATATTTAATCAAGGATAGTGATGGTCGCGAAATTGTAAAAGCGAGAGAATTATTAAAAAAAATATCACAACAGTATCGAGTCTTACTAAAATCGGATGGATATTATTTACAACGATTGGAAAAACTTTTTTGGATTTATCCTGCCTTGGTGCTGCCTCTAGAGGTGCGTGAGGATTCAGGCGTTGTTTCTCAGGCCTTGAATGGTTCTGGCCTAGCAATTGAACGCATGCTGCTCAAGATTAAGGCCATATCGCATGGTCATGACCCTAGATGGTATGTACGTGGTTTCATTTTAAGTATGTGCGAGTCGAGCCAGGATCTTCTTAATGGCCGCGCTCTAGTAAAACGTGTCTTTAATGCCACCCCGATTCCAGTTGTGCCATTATTTGAAAATGAATTTTCGCTGGTGAACGCCATTGTGATTTTACAAGAGTATTTGAAGCAAGACCCAACTGTCAAAAAGCAACACAAGAAAGATTGGCAGGGAAGATTTGAAGTGATGCTTGGTTATTCAGATTCTTCCAAGGAGAGTGGTGTTTTACCTAGTCGAGTTTTATTGGCCAAGGCTATGTGTGAGATTGACACATTTTTAACCCAAACAGGTATGACTCCGGTCTTTTTTCATGGTTCAGGTGGTAGTATAGAAAGGGGAGGAGGCAGCATTAAAGAGCAAGTTGAGTGGTGGCCGGCCAGTGCTATTAATATTTTTAAGGTAACAACGCAAGGGGAGATGGTGGCGAGAAATATTGCCAATCCCTTCATCCTTAAAAGTAATGTGGGTAAAATTATCAGTGAGTTTCGTAGTCGAAAATTAAAAAGTGGCAAAATTAAAATCCCGAAGTGCTTAGAAGAGTTCAGCCAGTACATAATGCATGAATATAGAGAACTGGTCACAAGCGACAGTTTTTGGACATTAATTGAAGGCGCCACACCTTATCGATACCTAGACGAACTCAAAATAGGATCGCGCCCCAGCCGTCGGGCGCAAGGTCCCTCAGACAGAAAATTGCGGGCCATCCCTTGGGTTTTGTGTTGGACTCAGGCTCGTCTTCTATTACCTACGTGGTGGGGAGTTGGAACGGCATGGAGCAAGCTTTCTGATAAAGACAAATTTTTAATGGCCACAAAATATGTTAAGCATGATTTATTCAAATCTTTTCTAAAAAATCTTGGATTTACTTTAGGAAAGGTTGAACTTGCTGTTTTCTTCCTCTATCTGGAAAAATCAAATTTGAGCGCAAGGGAGAAGCTGGAATGGCGTGGTAAAATTACAAAAGAGTATCGCGCTACTTTAGGCTTTCTTGAGGATGTTACTGGTGAAAAAAATCCCTTATGGTTTAGGCCATGGCTGGCAGAGAGTATTGCTTTGCGCTCGCCCATGATACATCCTTTGAACTTAATTCAGATTATCGCGCTTAAAAAACGCAACGGAAAGTTATTGCGTGCCTCAGTGACGGGAATTGCTTCAGGCATGCTGACAACTGGCTAAGTAGTTAAAATACTATTTAACTTAACTGAGCGATTCTGTTTCCTAAGGGGCAAATGGTCTTTAAAATTGACCTTTCTTAAAAGCTGCTGGCAAAATTAATTAAAATTAAAGGGAGTTAATTATGCATTTAAAAAAAATGAAAACATTGTTATGTTCAAGTTTTCTTCTTTTTGGCGTAACCGTTCACACCGCCTCTGCCCAAAACGACGACAAGGGCACCATATGCCACCTCAAAAAAATATTGGGTCCTTATCCCGCTAAAGGATCGGTGGAAGAGGCGCAGGATTTCGCCACTTTATTTGAGTATCAGCAAAGTCGCACTCCTGAACAATGTGCTGCTGCCGGGAAAGAAGTAAAGGTTAGTTTGGAGAATTTTTTTGGAGGAAAAACGGGTTTGTTAACAGAGTCCGAGGTTAAGAGATTAAAACCTTTTTTTCTTAGATACTTTATCAAGGCCGGCATTAACTCAACAATTGGAAAATTTATTTTCAAGCGGCCTCGACCCTATATCTCAAATCCTGACATTGTCCCCTGTATTCCACTTGCTTCAAGTTATGCCTACCCTAGCGGTCATACAACTGTTGCGCGTGTTCTTGCCTACGCCTTAGCAAAAAAATTTCCGGAGCGGGCACAAGATTTTATGAGACGAGCAGATGAAATTGCTCGGAATCGGATTTTAGGTGGAGTGCACCATCCCTCAGATATTGTAGCTGGAAAAAAATTGGGCGATGAATTGACTCATCGGTTATTTTTGAGTGAAAATTTTTTAAAAGAGCTTATCCAGATTTAAGTTGAGCAAGAGATGGAATGATGTGGACACCATCATTCCTCTCCATCCAAAATTCTTTTTTGGCGAAAATATTCTCTTCTTTGATCCGGATCAGTTTGCCCACATTCGAGCTGTGCGCCGCGCGAAAAAGAATTGTTTCTAGGGCGATACTGCTCATCACAGACATACTCTCTTAGGCTCAAGGCCGCTTCCATTAAGGGAGATAAGGTGACGTTCCTATTTCTTATTATAGTCTGCAAATCCTGATCGACCATGACTTCATTTGTGCCTTGAGAGTTATTTTGAATGGATATTCCAGCTCGTAACGGGGTGACTTCCAAGCTTCTCCTGGTCTGATTGTAGCTATAACTAAAAACCTGATTGATACGGACAATATTACCCTGGGCGCATTGTTCATGCTGGTTTTCAAACTGTGGGCCATCGATGGTTTCGACATTTGTCACACCATTAGATTCTTGCATGCAGACATATGTTTGAGTAAGAATTCCAACTGGTTCGTTGGTTTCAGGATTTATGATGGCATGAAATTCTGGAGTTGAGTTGTAGTTTTCGTACTGATTTAAATCCCAACCGTAGATCTGCGCTAGAAGTTTATTTTGTTCATAGCGAATTTGCATTGTCGCTCGACGAAATACTGAGCGATAGCGTGAAGACAGATTGTTGGCCCCGCCATAGTGGAGGACAAAGGGCGTTTTGGCCGTAGCATGAGTAGTGAGATTTTGATTAACCAGGCCTGATTCGCGCAATACTTGCACTAACATAGGATCGCTGAGCGTTTGATTTTCAGTGCTTTCAATTTCTAAAAAACTGGGGCCATTTCGAATTTCAGCTGCAATGGAGTTATCGTTATTAGTTTGAGGGGCGGCAAAATGGTCACATTCAGCATCTGGGATAATGCCAATGATACTTAGATTATGAAAAAATTTTTTGACTTGCTCAGCACTGCCTGCAAGAAGATTGGGGGCGGAGCTGTCTGCTTTTGAAGTAGTTGCAGCAAAGCAGAGCATAGTAGATAAGAGCAAGCAAATGATAGGTAATTTCAAAAAATACAGCATACGATCTCCTCATTTCCCTTTTATCGTCAACAAGTAATGTCTTGCAGGTCGTATGCCAAGAAAATGCTTGTAAGTGTCTGTTTGCGCTTACAAAAATAGATAAAAATCCGACAGTGTCAAAAGCTTGAGCAGGCGCAAATAGTTTAATCAGGACTAGAAATGTACTATGAGGTAGTTATCCCAAAATATGTCTTTTGATTGCTCGGCCGATAAAGCGAACTTTTTCGCCCATAGGAAAGCGCCCCAGGTTTGTTGAGACTACCCCTTTGGTGAAGCAGGTTTTTTTCGAATAGTCGATTTTGACATCCACTAGAACCGGTCTGCCAGTGGCAGAAACCTGGAGTGCTTCACTTATAACCCGATCAATGCTTGCATTGTCTTTCATCTCAATATAGTGAGCACCAGTGGCAAGTGCCACACCTTCAATTTTTATATCCCCTAATATGGTACAGGTTTTGCGGTTGAGCGGAATTTTTTGGAACTGGCTGATCTGTGCCAACTCACCATCGTAAAAGACAAAGATAACGACTCCTAGTTCACAAGTGCTGGCAGTTAAGAGCTCCAATCCGGTCATGAGAAATCCGCCATCACCAACGATACCTACGACCTGCTTATCGCGATTGGCAAGCTTAACTCCAATGCTGGCAGGTACGCAGTACCCCATGGCATTAAAGTCAGTAGGGGAGATCAAATGTTTTGATTCATAACAAGCAAGTAACTCTGCTGCTAAGAAGGTATGGTTACCATCATCCAGTAGAATAAAGGCATCGCGCTTTAACTGTGATCTGAGTGATTTAAAAAAACGGTGAGGATTGACTCGTCCTTCTACATCTGCCCTTTCCCATTCTTGTTGATATTCCAATTTCTTTTCAGCAATAAGATTCTGCACACCCCAATGAGCTCTCGGCAGTGAATCCTTTCCTTGCTCTTTTAATTCTTTAATAAGGGCCAGTATTCCCTCGCGAGCATCCGCCTGTATCGTAACTTTTGCTGCATAATTTTTATTAAAAACTTCAGGATTGATGTCCAAGTGAATAAGATTTTCTGGTACTGGCAACCCATAGGAACCCGTTGCCAATTCACCGAAGCGTGCGCCAATCGCCAAAAGGCAATCAACTGTATCAAAGGCCTCCTTGGCAGAAGGTATAGCACTTTTACCAAATCCCATCCCCGCGTGTAAGGGATGGTCGTGCGGAAAAACAGAAATTCCTTGCATGGTGGTAGAAACAGGCATCTGTAGTATTTCTGCCAATTCAATAAGCAAATCAGTTGATTCGCGTGCTCCCCAACCTAGATAGAGGCCCGGTCGCCTGGCGCTTAAAAGTCTTTGAGCAGCTTCTTTTATGCCAGCAATGGGTGCAGAGACTGGTTTGATTTTCTTTTGAAAAGGAGTGAGCTCACCGCCTTCTGATGAGAATAATAATATATTGGATGGTATTTCAATAAAGACCGGTCCCGGTGTCCCAGAGATGGCCAGCTCATAGGCGCGGTAGATTGTCGCTACAATGTCACAATGATTTTCAACTAGAAAATAACCCTTGGTGATACCTTTAAGAATTGGTCCTTGTTCTATTTGGTGTAGTTGGTAGGACTTTCCACTATCGCGACGGATACCTCCAGAGATAACTAACATTGGTATACCATCAAGGAAGGCCTCCCCAATTCCACTCAGAGCGTGTGTCATACCAGCGGCCGGGACTATAGCCAAAGTACCAATTGAGTCAGAGGTGCGGCTCACGCCCTCTGCCATAAATGCCCCGCCCATTTCGTGGGTGACCAGCAAGGGGGTTATAAGTTCACTTTTATCAAGTTCATCGTATAATTCAGTATTATGTACTCCAGGAATTCCAAATGTGT
>Ga0066640_10001708_pt1 | contig 13146 bp, 14 predicted proteins | sample CryGeyCG2114_020_2_FD_59505 | JGI IMG/M metagenome (GOLD analysis project Ga0066640, IMG submission 59505) | Groundwater microbial communities from aquifer - Crystal Geyser CG11_big_fil_rev_8/21/14_0.20 | ecosystem: Environmental > Aquatic > Deep subsurface > Groundwater | place: USA: Utah... | reverse complement strand
AGCTCGCGCAATGTCTATCTCACGCCGCGGCAGCGCCATGACGCGCTTGTGCTGGTCCGGTCGTTGCGGGCCGCGCGGGCGCTGATCCGGCGCGGAGAGCGGCGCGCGTCGTCGGTCCAGGCCGCCATGCGCCAGATGATCCGCGCGACGGCTGGCGCGCGCGTGGAGTACGCCGCGGCCGTCGACGCCTCGACGCTGGAGCCGGTGAAGCGGCTGCGCGGCCGGATCGCGCTGCTCGTCGCTGCGCGGGTCGGCTCCACGAGGCTGATTGACAATCTTCTCGTCGACGTGCCATAATACCTCGACGATGATTCGCACGATCTGCAAATCCAAGCTTCATCGCGCGACGGTGACCGAGGCCAACGTGCAATACACCGGCAGCGTCACGCTCGATGCCGAGCTCATGAAGGCCGCGGATCTGCTGCCGTATGAGCAGGTCCACGTCGTCGACGTGGACAACGGGGTCCGCATCGTGACCTACTGCATCGAGGGGCCTGCCGGGTCGGGCACCGTGTGCATCAATGGGGCGGCCGCGCGGCTGATCTCCGCCGGGGACCGGGTCATCATCATTTCCTATGCCCAAGTCATGCCGGAAGAGCTGGAGACCTTAAGCCCCAAGGTCATCGTGCTTGATGAGCGCAACCGCATCCTCCAGGTCATCACTGAGAGCTGCCGCTTAAGTTTAAGTGAGGATCGTGAGGTTGGTCGTCCCCTCTATAACTCCTGATGGTGCGTGTCGGCCTCATCGGCTGCGGCACCATTGGATCGCGTGTGGCCCTGACGCTCGCGCGCAAGTATCGATCGGTGGCCCGCATCGTCGCCCTGCATGATGCTGATCCTTCCCGGGCGCGCTCCCTGGCCCGTCGGCTTCCATCCCATCCCCCGGTCGTTGCGCTTTCTGCACTCCTCCGCCGCAGCCAGCTGGTCCTGGAGGCCGCATCCGTTGACGCAGCCGCCAAGGTCGTGGGGCCAGCCCTGCGCGCGCACCGCAGCATCTTCGTGATGAGCGTCGGCGGCCTGCTGATCAACCGCACGTGGCAGGGGCTGCTGCGTGCGTCGCGCGGCCGCGTGTACATTCCCAGCGGCGCCCTGGCCGGCCTCGACGGCATGAAAGCGATGGCGCTGGGCCGGATCACCCGCGCGACGCTCACCAGCCGCAAGCCCCCCCGCGCCCTGGCCTCAGCTCCCTATCTGCAGCGCCGCGGCGTGCGTCTGGCCGGTGTGAAGCGGCCGACCGTCGTCTTTCACGGGTCGCCGGAAGCGGTCGTCAAGGCATTCCCCCAGAACACGAATGTGGCGGCAGCGCTCACCTTGGCCGTTTCCCACGGCAAGGCGGCGGCGCGCCGGCCATCGATCCGCATCCGGGTCGTCGCCGATCCGACGATTACCCGGAATATCCATGAGGTCGAAATCCTCGGCGATTGCGGGCGGCTCTGGACCCGCGTGGAAAGTCGCCCAAGCCGCAACCCCAAGACGAGCGAACTAGCGGTCCGTTCCGCGATTGCTACCTTGGAGCGGATCTTCGGCTCAGCGCAGATCGGCACGTAAACGTTTTTCGGAGCCACAACCCGGTGTGGCGACGGCGTGACACTTGGACAGATCAGGGAAGGAGGTGACGTTCCGTGGCAGAGAAAGTTGCAAAGGTTGGCATTAAAAAGCAGGCAGGCTACCTCTACTTCGTCGACAAGCAGGGGGACATTTCCCGGGCGAAGATGGCTCGTGGTGGCCAGCGCCGCAGCCGTCGCCGCCGCTAAGGCGCCTTCGGCACACGTCCTGGGGGCGTTTCTACCGTTTGCGCGCGCTTGCGACGCGAAGAGTAGAAACGTCCCCAGTGTTTTTCCTGGAGTATAATCTTCCTCATGCCCCCCAACGACGTCCGCTCCGCCGCCCCGGAAGGCGCTATCGTGATCCGCGGGGCCCGGGAGCACAACCTCAAATCGATCGACCTGACGCTGCCGCGCAACCGGCTGATTGTCATCACCGGGCTGTCCGGCTCCGGCAAGTCGACCCTGGCCTTCGACACGCTCTACGCGGAAGGCCAGCGCCGGTACGTCGAGAGCCTCTCGGCGTATGCGCGGCAGTTTCTCGAGCGCCTGGAAAAGCCCGACGTGGAGTCGATCCAGGGGCTCTCGCCTGCGATCGCCATCGAGCAGCGCACGGCGGGCGGCAACCCCCGCTCCACCGTTGCCACGCAAACCGAGATCTACGACTACCTGCGGGTGCTCTTCGCCCGCGCCGGCCAGCCGCATTGCCCGCGCTGCCGCATCCCCATTACGCAGCAGTCGGCCCAGGAGATCGTCGCGCACGTCTTGGAGCAGGCGGCCGGGCGCACCGTGACGATCCTGGCGCCGCTCGTGCGGGGCCGCAAGGGCGAGTACGCGGAGATCTTCCGCGACATCAAGCGCCAAGGGTTCGTGCGCGCCCGGGTGGACGGCGTGTTGCGCGATTTAGATGAGCCGATCGCGCTCGAGAAGAAGCGGGCGCACACGATCGAAGTCGTCATCGACCGCCTGCTCATCGAGGCCGACGCCAAAGGGCGGCTGACCGAATCGATCGAGGCAGGGCTCAAAGCGGGCAAAGGGCTCGTGACGATCCATCTGGGGGAGGGAGCCAAGGCCAAAACGCGCGGCGATCTGGTCTTCAGCGAGCTCTATGCCTGCGCCCAATGCGGCTTCAGCTTTGAAGAGCTCTCCCCGCGAACGTTCTCCTTCAACTCGCCCTACGGGGCGTGCCCGAGCTGCGATGGGCTGGGCACGCGCTTGGAGATGGACCCGGACCTGGTCGTGCCGGACCGGTCCAAGTCGCTGCGGGAAGGCGCCATCGAGCCGTGGAAGCGCGGCGGCATGCACATGATCATGTACTACAACCGGTTGCTGCGCGAAGCGGCCCAGCACTTCGGCGTGAGCCTTGATGCGCCGTTCCGCTCGCTGGATCGCCGCGTCCAGAAATCGCTGCTCTACGGCTCCGAAGAAGAAGTGTGGGGCGATCCTTTTGAGGGCGTGATTCCGAATCTTGAGCGGCGGTTCAAGCACACCAGCTCCGACTACGTGAAGGAAGAGCTCACCCGCTATCTGAGCGTGCTGCCATGCCCGGCATGCCACGGGGCCCGCTTGAAGCCGGAAAGCCTGGCGGTGCTCATCGACGGCCGCTCCATCGCCGAGGTGACGACGGATGCGGTCAGCGGGGCACACCGGTGGCTGTCGCAGCTGCGCTGGAGCGCGCGCCAGCAGGCGGTGGCCCAACCCTTGGTCAAAGAGCTGCTCAAGCGGCTGCAATTCCTCCTCGATGTGGGCTTGGGATACCTCACGCTCAATCGCACCTCCGCCAGCCTCTCGGGCGGGGAAGCGCAGCGCATCCGGCTGGCCACGCAGGTCGGCTCCGGGCTGGTCGGCGTTCTCTACATTCTCGATGAGCCGTCGATCGGGCTGCACCAGCGGGACAACGAGAAGCTGCTGAACACGCTGGAGCGCCTCCGGGACCTGGGCAACACGCTGATCGTCGTCGAGCATGACGAGGCGACGATCCGTCGGGCCGATTATATCGTGGACCTGGGGCCGGGCGCGGGCAAGCACGGCGGCGAGATTGTGGCCCAGGGCACGATCGACGAGGTGCTGCGCTCGCCGCGCAGCCTGACCGCCCAGTTTCTCACCGGGCGCCGCGCGATCCCGATGCCGGCGGTGCGCCGGCTGTCCAGCGGCCGCGCAGCGCTCGTCATCGAGAAAGCGGCGGAGCATAACCTTCGCTCGATTGATGTGCGGATTCCGCTCGGCTGCTTCGTGGGCATCACGGGCGTGTCCGGGTCCGGCAAATCGACGCTCATCGACGACATCCTCTACCGTGCGCTGGCCCGGCGGCTGTACGGCAGCAAGGAGCGGCCCGGGCGCCATGAGCGCATCAGCGGCATCGAGCATCTTGATAAAGTGATCGTCATCGACCAGTCGCCGATCGGGCGGACCCCGCGCTCCAATCCGGCCACGTATACCGGCGCGTTCGGGCCCCTCCGGGATCTGTTCAGCCAGACTTCCGGAGCGAAGCTGCGCGGCTTCGGTCCCGGGCGCTTCAGCTTCAATGTGAAAGGCGGGCGCTGCGAGGCCTGCCAGGGAGACGGCATCAAGCGCATCGAGATGCACTTTCTCTCGGACGTGTACGTGCACTGCGAAGTCTGCAAGGGCAAGCGCTACAACGACCAGACGCTGCAGGTTACGTATAAGGACCGCTCGATCGCGGACGTGCTGGCGATGACGGTCGAAGAGGCGCTGGAGCTGTTCGGCCCGGTGCCATCCATCGCCGACAAGCTCCACACGATTCAAGCGGTCGGGCTGGGCTACCTGGAGCTTGGACAATCGGCGACCACGCTCTCAGGCGGCGAAGCCCAGCGCATCAAGCTGGCCAAAGAGCTCTCGCGGCGGGCGACCGGCCGCACGCTGTATCTGCTGGATGAGCCGACGACCGGGCTGCACTTTGCCGACATCGAAAAGCTGCTGCGCGTGTTGCACCAGCTGGTCGACCATGGCAATACCGTCGTGGTCATCGAGCACAACCTGGATGTGATCAAGACCGCGGACCATCTCATCGACCTGGGTCCCGAAGGCGGCGAAGCGGGCGGGCGGGTCGTCGCCGCCGGCACACCGGAGCAGGTGGCCGAGGTCTCGGCCTCCTGGACCGGACGGTTCCTGCGCCCGCTCCTCGGCGGACCGCGCGGCTCGCTGACGGTCGCACTCCAACACCACAATGGCGATGACCGCTCGTAACCGGTGCTTCCTGCTGTGCGCGGTGTCCTTCCTATGCAGCAGCGCGTCCCTGCCGCCTTTGCTGCAGGCGCTTGAGCCGGCCGGAGACTACTCCACGATCCAGCGCGCGTTCCTGCGGGAGGACTTTGCGGAGGTCGCCAATCTGGCCCGGTCCTTCATCACCCAATCCCCCCGCGCGCCTGAGGCGCACCGCGTCTGGCTGTGGTTTGCGTTGAGCCTTGACCGGCTGCGCCAGTCGCAGGAGGCCATGGCGGAGCTGGACCGGCTGCAAGAGCAGCTGCCTGCGAACGATGCCTTGTGGGCGGAGACGCTGTATTGGGAAGGCGACATCAGCCGCCGGGCGTTCCAGATGGCCCGCGCGATCGAGGCGTACCAGCAGGTGCTGGACCGCTACCCCACTTCCACGTGGACGGCCCAAGCACGCTTAGGGTTGGGGCTGATTGCGCTCTATCAGCAGCGTTTCGAGGACGCCATCGCGCAGTTCCGGCAGATCGCCTCCGAGCGGGCCGACACCGTCGTCGGCCACGATGCGCTGCTCTACCAGGGGCTCGCGCTGTTGCGGTTGCGGCGGTTCCAGGAGGCGATCGCGATGCTGGAGCCGCTGGTAGCACAACTGCAGGATCAGGGGGCGTTGGCGCAGGCCGCGCTCTACCTGGGAGAAAGCTATAACGAGCTTGAGCGGTATGAGGAAGCGCTGGGCGCCTACGAGCGGGCCATCAGTGCGGGTGGCACGACGCGCTGGGCGCAGCTCGCACAGTTCGGCGTCGGATGGACCGCGTACCAGCTCGGCCAGTGCGAGCGCAGCCTCTCGGCCTTCGACGCCTACCTTCGGCATACGACCGCCGACCACTGGGCCGAGGCACTGTTTGCCCAGGGCGGATGCCTGTTGCGCCTGGGCAGGGAGCGGGAAGCGCTGACCCGCTTCGAGCAGGTGTATTCACGGGATGCCAACCATCCCTTGGCCATCGAAAGCGGACTGGTGCTCGTGGACGCCTACCAGCGGCAGGAGCGATTCGCGCTGGCGAAAGAGCTGTTGCACGCGATGCTGCGCCGCTACGCCGATCCGGCCGCTCGCGCAAAAGTCCAGCTGCGGCTGGGAACCATCGCGCTCGCCCAGGGCAATGTGGCACAGGCCCGCACTGTGTACCAGCTGGCCCGGGACACCGATGATCCCGCCGTCCAGCAGGGCGCGCTCACCGGGCTTGGCGACGTCCACATGTTCATGGGACAAGTCTCGCAAGCCCTCCAGCTCTACACCCAAGCCATCGAGTTGGATCCGGAGACCTCGCTGGCCCAGTACGCGCGCTATCAATCCGGCCGGGCGCATCTCCAAGGCGGCAACGCCAAGGAGGCTATCCAGGTGTTTTCCGCGCTGCGCGAGAGCAGCGATCCGGTCATCGCTGCGGATGCGCAGCTGGCCCTGGTCATCGCCTATGTGAACCAAGGCGACGACGCCTCGGCCCGCGCGGTGCTTGAGCGGATTCGCGCGGTTCGTCCGGCTACGGTGATCACGGCGCGCTCCGCGTATTACGGGGCGCTGCTAGCACTCGGCGCCGATGATGAGCCGACCGCCGTGCAGTTCTGCCGCGAAGCCATCGCCGGAGCGCCAGGCTCTGAGGAAGCGTTCGAGGCCAGGCTCCTGCTGCTGGATTTGGACACGCGGGATTTATTACCCGTCGTGCTGCGCCACCGACTGACCGAGTGGTACCGCAGCGCCCGGTTGACGGTTCACCAGCGGGCGAAACTGGCGAAACGGATCGCGGACCTGGCGAGAGCGGACCGCGCGTACAGCGATGCCTTGCAATGGTATGATAGGGCGGCTCAGCTGCTGCCTTCGCTGGCGAACGAGAACAGCTATCGCATGGCGTCTTGCTATGAGGAGGCCGGCGATATCGAGCTGGCGATGCGGTGGTACGGGCAGATTGCCCAGCCCCCATGGCGGATCCGGGGGCAGTTGGCGCTGGCCAAGCTGCTTGAGCGGCAAGAGCGGTTTGAGGAAGCCGAGGCGATCTACGAACGGCTGGCCGCTGAGCCGATCCCGGAGGCGCAAGCCATCCGGGAGCGGCTGATGGCGCTGCGAGACTCAGTCAGCAACAAGGAGTGGCGATGATCACGAAAATGATCTACACCGCGCTGTGGCTCATCAGCGCGGCGGTGTTCGGGATCGTGCTCTACACGCAGGTGGACATCATCCATCGGGGCGGCCCGGTCATGGTGCCGATCGTCATGTGCTCCATGTTCTCGGTCGCCCTCATCATCGAGCGCCTGTACTATTTCATCCAGCTGCACTTAGGCGCGGACACCGACGGGTTTTTCCAACAATTGCGCTCGGCGATCGAATCGCATGATTGGAAGCGGGCCCAGAGCTTGTCCGAAGGGCGCAAAGGGCCGGTGGCGCGGGTGGTGCTGGCGGGCTTAGCGGTGCGGGGGGCTGCATCGCAGGAAATCGACGAGGCGATGGAGGAGGCTGCCCACGAAGAGATACCGGCCGTCGAAAGCCATCTGCGGTGGCTCTCGACGTTGGCCCAGGTTTCGACGCTGCTGGGCTTGCTAGGCACCGTGACCGGGCTGGTGAGGGCGTTCCAGGTCATCCAAAGCAAGACCGGCGCCGGCAGTCCCGTGAGCCCCGGCGATCTTGCCGGAGGCGTGTGGGAAGCGCTGATCACCACGGTCGCGGGGCTCACGGTCGCGATTCCCACGATCCTCGCCTACAATTACTTTGCGGGGCGCGTCGGGGACGTGCAGTTCCACATGGAAAAGGCGTCGGACCTCGTTTCCGGCTGGCGGCGAATCAAAGCGAAACATGCGACTGACTAGACGCTGGACCGAGCCGGTTCCCGTCGACATCGCTCCGATGATCGACATCGTGTTTCAGCAGTTGATTTACTTCATGCTGACGTCAAGTTTTGTCCTGCACCCAGGCATCCGGATCAATCTTCCCAAGGCGGCGACCAGCCAGCGCATGGCGCCCTCCAACCTCGTCATCACGCTGACGAAAGATCATGTGATTTACTGGGAAAGCGACGTCGTCACGCTCAAAGAGGTGCGCAATCGTCTGAAGCGGGCCGGAGGCAATAAGCCGGTGCTGATCCGGTCAGACCGCCATGCTTATGTCGATAACTTGATCGAGCTGTGGGACTTATGTCGAGACGCCGGGTACGCCGAAGTCCATATTGCCACGCTCTCCGAATGACCCAGGAGGTTTCATGATCACCGAAATCGGCATCGTTGCAGGAGAGATCTGGCACTATTTGGATACTCGTGGCGAGGTCCTGTTCTCGCAGCTCGTCAAAAGTATCGACCGGCCCAAAGAGCTGGCGTTGATGAGTGTCGGCTGGCTCGGCAGGGAAGGGCACGTGATCGTCCGCCAGGATGGGGGCGATTTCCGCGTCTCGCTCCGTCGCTGAATGGGCCGCGGTCGGCAGGCGGGAAACGTCCCGAGCATTGTGGTGCTGGTCACCTGTCCCACCCGGACGGTGGCGCGGCGGGTGGGGAATGCGCTCGTCAAGCGCCGGCTGGCAGCCTGCGTCAACATCGTGCCGTCGATCGAATCCATCTTCGTGTGGCAAGGCAAGGTTGACCATGCCCGCGAGTGTTTGCTGCTCATCAAGACCCCTGCCGGAACGTTCGCGCCGCTAGCTCGCGCGGTACGTTTGCTCCATCCCTACGAGGTGCCTGAAATCATCGCCCTGCCGATCTCGGCTGGGCACCCCCCCTACCTACGCTGGATCAAAGACAGCACCCGCTAGGCTAAGCACAATTCTCGCTTGACGATGCTCGCAGATGTAGGGCATACTTACTATGTAATACGGATAATGATTTGATAAGAATTTTAGTACTGGCGAAAAGGCAAACCACGCGTGAGTGTGGGGCGCAAAGCCACGGGTCTCATGAGACAGCCGGGCTGCCGACTGCGACAACATGAGATCGCCGAGCTGCCGAACCAGTGGTTCGGCTTTTTTGTTATTGGAGGCTTGATGACTCGGCAACGTGGCAGTGCCATGGCGGTGATCCTCGTCGGTGCGCTCATCGCATCGATCGCGGCGTACTCCGTCCTGCTGATGACGACCTCGCAATCGCACCAGGCGCAATTCACGCGCAAGCGCATGCAGACCCGCTACCTCGTGGAAGCGGGCTACGTGCTGGCCAACCAGCAGTTGCTGGCCAATCCCAATTATCCAGGATGCGTCACTCCAGGAACGACGCCCCCTGCCGTGATCGAGTTTATCGACACCAATGGCGATGGGGTTGCTGCGGCTCCTGACCCAACCGTGACCATCACGGTAACGAATTGCGGACCGGGCAATACCCACCAAATCGATGTCACGGCGAATTACTAGCATGGGCGCCAAAGGCTATACGTTGACAGAGGTACTCATCACGGTGCTCATCCTCGCCGTGCTGGCGTCACTGGCGGTGCCTAACTTCACCAAGTCGATGGAGTTGGGCTACCGGCGCGAGGCGACGGACATGCTTTCGACGGTCTATACCGGAGAACGGACCAGATTCTTTGAATCGGGCAGCTATTACTTTGGAGCCGCCGCACCACTCGATGGCGGCGACCCGAACAGCGAGTGGCGGCAAATCTTCACCGATAATCCGAATACCGGCTCGACGCCGGTCGCGTTCACCGTCACAGGCACCGCCACGACCTTCACCGTGACCGCGACGCGCGATGGATCGCACTCGATGACGGTCAATGAACAGCGACAGTGGTGCGGCGATACCAGCGCGTCGAGCTCTCCGGATAGCTGTTTTGACGCCGAATGGGTGGTGAACTGATGGCTCGCCTGACGCAGCGCGGTCTGACCTTGATGGAAGTGCTGGTGTCGCTTGTCCTGCTGACGCTGGTTGCCGGCGGGACGATGGTCGGGTTCATGCTGGCCGGCCGGGTGTCGCAGGAGTCCGTCACCGGGAGCCAGTCGGTGGCCGAGGCCACGCAAACCTTGGAAAAATTCCGCAATCGAGTGGCGTGTCGTCAGGCGGGAGAGACCGCGGCCGATACCTGGTTTGGGCCGGCCGGTGGAGCCGATCCCTGCGGACAGGATGCGCCGATTGGCACGCAGACGGACGGGCTCGAAGCCGGCACGTACTCGCCGTTCCTTGATCCGACCCGCGACCTTTCGAATAGCGCAAAGCGGGAATATACCGTCACGCCGGTGGACATCGACCCGCTCAATCCGGGGCCTGAGGCGTATGCCGTGACGGTGAGAGTGCGCGGTGATGAGCCACAATAATGGCCGCGAGGGCCTCACGCTGATGGAGCTGGTCATCGCTTCAGTGCTCGGTGTGCTCGTGATTATCGCGCTCGGACAGGTGGATGTGACGCGGCTCTTGACCGTCGAGCGGGTGCGCGACAACAGCGAATCCTATCAGGAAGGTCTCTTTGCGATGAACCACATGCTCAAAGAGCTTGAAGGGGCGGATAAGATCGAGTTGGCCGGTCCCACCTCGGTGCAGTTTCGCATCCCGACCGTGGTGCCTGGCACGCCGCCCACCTTTACGTTTGCCTGGCAGCAGTTCCGGTACGATGCCGGCACCGGTATTTTGTGGTTCTATCCAAACAACGCATGCGGGGCCGGGCGGCGGGTCGCGCGTAACCTCTCAGGCGTGACGTTTGCCTACACCGACGTCTCGCCGACTCCTCCGGGGGGAGAGCCTGTTGGCATCTCCGGTCTAGGCGCGGGTGAGGACAGCAACGTGTTGCAGCTTGAGGTGAATGTTCCTGAACCGGCCACGGGCACGTTGCGGGCGCTGCGGCAGAAAGTCACCATTCGGGCGGCTGGCTATACGGCGACCGCGTTCAGCGGACTCGCTGCGGGTGGGCCCATCCCCCCAGCCTGCCTATGAACTGAGGAGCGTGCGATACTGATGATGAGGAAAGGATACGTGCGGTGGGTGGTCGGGTTCCTCGTGGCAGGGACGGCGATGCCATGTCTGGCAGAGTCCGGCGTGGATTTGGTGGTTTCAGACGTGGTGGCCTCCGCGGTCGCCCCGAAGATCCTGGTCGTGATCCGCAATCAGGGGACCAAAGCGCTCACGAAAAACGTGTCGGTTGAGCTGCGCATGGATGACATGGTAATCGGCGCGCAAGAAATCACCGACACCATCAAATCCGGACCAAATCCGTTGTACGTCGAGTTTCCACGGCCGGAACAACTGGCTCCAGGGCTGCATTATTTGAGCGCGCGGATCGATCCGGATGAATCCATCAAGGAAGTCTCGAAGGCGAACAATATGAAGGGCATCTCCGTATGGGTCAACGGCAACCAGGAAGGGGGGAGGGCGCGATGAAGTCTTTGCGTCTGTTGGGGTACAGCTTGGCGGCTATGGCACTGGCGGGTCCCTCGGCATGGGCCGAGGACATGACCCTCACCACCTATTACCCCTCGCCGCGCGGGGTGTATGAAATGCTGCAAACTCGCAGCCTGCAGGATTTTGACAATACGAGTTTCCTCGTCGATCCGGACCAGAGCACGACGCTGAACTTGCTGACGGTCAGCGGATTGACGGATCTGGGCAATCTGACCGTGAACGGCGCGCTAAACGTTGGGGGCCTGTCGACCCTCAGTGGTGGGCTGACCGCGCCCTCCGGCACGATCGGTACGCTCACCGGCAACGATCTGACGTACAGCACCGGCACGATTACCACACTGGACGGCAACGATCTGACGTACAGCACCGGCACGATTACCACACTGGACGGCAACGACCTGACTTACACCAGCGGGACGATTACGACCCTCGATGGCAACGACGTGACCTACAATACCGGCACCATCACAACGCTGGATGGGAACGACCTCACGTACACCAGCGGGACGATCACGACCCTCGATGGCAACGACGTAACCTACAACACCGGCATCATCACAACGCTGGATGGGAACAGCCTCGACTACACCAGCGGGGAGTTCGATACGCTGACAGTTAATAATAGTGTCACGGTCAACGGAACGCTCTCTGCCGATGCCATTCAGACGATTAATCCCACAGCGGTTCAGATCGACACGGACATGACCGGCGTGAATGACATCGCCGCGAACGGCGATGTGTCGGCCAACTCGTTCACAGGCACGACGTTCAGCGGCAGCGCGTTTAACGGCGGGACATTCAACGGCACGTCCTTGGCCGTGACAGGCAATGTGACGGCCGGCGGTACCATGCAAGGTGACAGGCTTCTTGCGCTCAGCGATATCCAGTCCAACGGCACGATCGCCGCGGCCGGGCGTATCGGGACCCTGGCCACCCTTGAGGCCGCGGGCGATATCATCACCGGACAGACCGTGAGAGCCGGCAGCGTGCTCTCTTCAGGCAATGTCCAAGGCACGCAGCTGGTGGCGCTGAGCCATATCGGCTCTTTTGGCACCATTACCGCCGGGTCGGACATTACCTCGATCGCCGGAACGGTGAAGGGCAGCAACGTCACCGCCACGAATACCGTGACCACCAAAGATGTCACGGCAACAGGCAATATCACGGCAAACAACATCACAGTCAATGGATCGTTTAAGTCTCCAACCGTCTGCATCGGCGCGACCTGCAAGAGCGCCTGGCCGACTCTGACGATCGGCGGACCTGTCGGACAAGCCGCCATCTGTAACGGAGCTTTGATCTGCGGAGCAGGAGAAGTCGCTTGTGGCGTGACGTTTGAGAATCCCGCAGGATGCGCGGGTGACAATAACAACCATCGGGTCGGCTTAGTGTGCTGCTCGCTCACGATCAGTCCATGAGCGCGAACTCACAGTGGAGCGTCGCATGAATCTGCCGAAATTTGCGTTACGCGCGCCGGGATTCGGAGGATTTAGCGCCGGCTTGGTGATCCGCGCGCGCGAAGTGGACCTGCTCTCGATGCAGGGCGGCGCGGTCACCAACCGCGTCCGGGTGCCGATCGAAGGGACCGAGGATTACCACATCACGGATGCGGTCCGCAAAGCGGTGGAAGCGGCCGATCTGAAGCAGAAGCGGCTGGCGGTGTCCATTCCGACGCAACACGTGCTCTTCCGTTTCTTCGCCATTCCCCAAGTGCCCAAGAACGAGTGGGAATCGGTCGTGCAGTTTGAGGCGCGCAAGTACATCCCGTTCAAAATCGATTGGCTCGTCTGGGACTGCCGGGTGCTGCCCTCCGCGGCGGCGAACAAGCTGGATGTCATTTTCTCGGCGATCCAGCGGGAAACCTTCCGGAAGATGCAGGAAGTGCTGGAAAACGCCGGCGTGCAGCCGGTTCTGATTGAGCCGCGCAGCCTCAGCTTGGCGCGCCTGGCCCCCATGGCTGCGAAGGATACTCCGAATGAATTCATGTGCCTGGTCGATGTCGAGCAGGACAGCGCGCATTTGGCGATCGTCAAGGACCGCCTGCCGTATCTCACCCGCGACATCAGTTTTGCCCCATCCG
>Ga0066640_10001707_pt1 | contig 13147 bp, 11 predicted proteins | sample CryGeyCG2114_020_2_FD_59505 | JGI IMG/M metagenome (GOLD analysis project Ga0066640, IMG submission 59505) | Groundwater microbial communities from aquifer - Crystal Geyser CG11_big_fil_rev_8/21/14_0.20 | ecosystem: Environmental > Aquatic > Deep subsurface > Groundwater | place: USA: Utah... | reverse complement strand
CTTTGATTGCTTGAGGAGTCTTTTTAATATGGTAAATCGACTAATGATAAGGATCTTACTACACAACAATATAAGATTCTTCACTGAAACGTTCAGAATGACAGTGTAGCTGTCATCCTGAGTTTTTTGCCGAAGGATCTTACTACTTTGCAATATAAGATTCTTCTCCGTCATACAAATGAATAATATGTGTGCCAGATCAGAATGACAGATTTCCAGTTTGAATTATTGGTCAGTGTATACTCCATTGTTACTAGATTTCACTTTTATTTACTATATCTCTTTGGATAATGCCTTTTGCTTTTGTTGCAACACCAATACAAGATCTTTTGATTGTAGAATCAACAGTTTTTGCTGATGAGAGATGATGGTTTATGGAGAGCTATCAAAAAAAAGTATTTGTTCAATGATGAATTGATGCTGATTTCGTGCAAGATAATCAGAGTGTTTCTCACAAAGGTGTTGTCAGATGATTGCATTTTCAAACATCATGTGTCCAAGCCAAACTTATTTGAGTGGCTGCAGGTGCTATTTTTGATATGGCTGTAGATTTGAGAAACTGATCTCCAACATTTTGACATGCCTTTGGTCTTGTGCTTACTGCGAGTAATCATACACAGCTTTTTGTTCCCAGATGATTTGCACATTGATTTTTGACACTTGAAGATGATACTCATATGCTGTACAAATGTGATGATTTGTATGCACCCTCTTTTGATGGATGAATATTGCCTGAAAGTAAAGAATTGTCTTGGGATACAGCTTCATTTGCTGATGTTGTAGGTGAATATGATTTGGAAAAGACTCTTGTTCGTTCGTCCAAAGATGCCCAATTACTTGAATTTGATCCAGCTTATAGTTATTTTCTTTAGTCTCAAGAATCTGTGGACCCTTGTGGTCCTGATAACTTTATTTTATTCACATCTGTTATGCGTATTTTGGTGACTGGGTGATCAGGTATGCTTGCATCGGCGTTGAAAGATCTTGATTGGAAGTCGGATACTCTTGTGTTTGTGGATGTGGATCTTTGTGATATCACTTCTGTTGAGAGTATCAAACATTGTGTAGATGTTGATCGCCCTCAGCTGATTATCAACTGTGCTGGCTATACCAATGTTGACGCTGCAGAGGATATTTGAAGAAAAGATAATGCCTTGATCAATGCTTGGTGAGTGTATGTCTTGGCGAAAGTGGCAAAAGAAATTGGGTCAGATTTCATTACTTTTTCAAGTGATTATGTGTTTGATGGAGTGAAGAGATGATGATATATGGAAGATGATGTAGTGAACCCAATCAATCATTATGGTGTCGCGAAAGCTTTGGGTGAGCAGTTGTGTCTTGATATCAACCCATCGAGTATTGTCATCAGGACGAGTCGATTGTATGGATGATGAAAGTACTATAAAAATTTTGTGAATACTATGATCGAAATTTGTAGGAATAAGGATGAAGTAAGAGTCATCAATGATCAATGGTGATGTCCCACTTATACATGAGATTTGGCTGATGTCATCAAAACAATTGTTTCTTCTCTAGGTCAACGAAGATGAAAAATACTTCATTGTAGTGGTCACACTGATTTGTCAGGTGTTAGTTGGTTTGATTTTGCATGTAAAATATTCCAGTTATCCTGTGTGAGTATTCAATGCTTTCCAGTTGCAAGTAGCGAATATCCAACCAAGGCTCGCAGACCTCAACATAGTGTTTTATTGAACTCATATCCTGAATTAGCACTCCCCTTTTGGGAAGAGGGATTGAAAAGATATGTGTTGTTGTAATTATATTTTATTTTTTGCTTTGTAGTGTATGAAAGTATTTATCCTGGCAGGTGGTAGTGGATCGAGGTTGTGGCCATTGTCGAGGAGTTTGTATCCTAAACAGTTTATTCAGTTGGAAGCATTTGACAATCTTTCATTTTTCCAATCCACACTTCATAGAGCTATACAATTGGTCTCATTTGAAGACATTTACATCATCACCAATGAAAGTTACAAGTTTCATTGTCTCAATCAGTCAAAAGAAATTTGAATTTATTTGCCGGAGGATCATATTCTCATAGAACCTTGTGCGAAAAACACACTTGCTGCCATAAGCTATGGACTGTCACATATTGATGATCATGATGTTGCCGTCTTTTTCCCTTCTGATCATGTCATAGAGGATGATGCACTCTTGTTTGATATGATTGATCAGTGTCAGGACAAAGCATGTGAAAGTCTTGTCCTTTTTGGCATTAAGCCTAGTTCTCCTCATAGCTGATATTGATATATCGGTTTGGAAAATGCTTGAAACTGACCCTTCAATGTGACTGAATTCAAAGAAAAGCCAGATACTGACACTGCCAAACACTATATCCAAAAGTGATATTATCGAAATTCTTGAATTTTTATGTTTAACAAAGAGGTCTTTTTTGCTGAATTGAAAGAACATAATCTTGTCTATTATGATTTATTTTCTCTGGTAGAAAAAGATATTCATACTTTTCATAATTTGCCAGATCTGTCTGTGGACTATGGTTTGCTAGAAAAATCAGATAATGTTTTTGTCTGAACTCTTGATTTGTATTGGACTGATTTGTGATCATTTGACGCATTTGATGAGTATTTCAAACGTGTATGAATAGTGAATCAACAAGTTCTCAATTTGAGTGGTGGTGATAATTTTGTGTTGTCGGATGTTGATAACAAAAAAATTTCACTTATTTGATTGGATGACGTTATAGTTGTCGATACTGCTGATGCTTTGTTGATTTCCAAAAAATGACAAACACAACAGGTCAAAGAAGTTGTTCAGATGTACAAGGAGAATGGATTGACTATCACTGATAGTTGAAAAAAAATATATAGACCATGGTGATATTATTCTTTGTTGGATGAAGAAATATGATTTAAAACTCTGAGATTGACGATATTACCATGAAAATGAATCTCATCACAAGTGCATTTTCAAAGGTCAGAACATTGGGTGGTTGTATGATGAAAAGCAAAGCTTACTGTTGGTGAGAGAGAATCGTTTTTGTCATCTTGAGATAGTAGTTCGGTTGCTAAGTGACAAAGACATAGACTAGAAAATTGTGGAGATACTGCTTTGCATATCATAGAAACTCAAATGTGAAACATGTTGGGTGAAGAAGAAGATATTGTGAGATTGAAAGATGTGAAGTTGATTGCTTTGGATATGGATGGAACCTTGGCACAGAGTAAATCTCCTATCGATGAACCAATGGCTTCCTTGTTGATAAAATTGCTCGAAAAATATTCTATCGCAGTGATTTCTGGTGGAGATTATCCTCAATTTGAAAAACAACTCATCCCCTCTTTTGCAGGTGTCGATCAATGATTACTCTCAAAGCTGTATTTGTATCCCACGTCAGGTACTAAGTTTTATACATATATTGATTGATCTTTTCAAAAAATCTATTCTGATGATTTGACGGAGGATGAGGTCAGGAGATCTACGGCATGTCTTTTGGATGCTACTACAAGGTTGGGATTGATCCCTTCACAACAATATGGTGAATTGATAGAAAATAGGTGAACGCAAATTACTTTTTCTGCATTGTGACAGCAAGCACCTTATGAGTTGAAAAAAACTTGGGATCCTCATTTTGAAAAGAGAAAAAGGGTACTCGAAATCGTACAGCCTTTGTTGCCAGACCTTTCTGTTGGTATGTGAGGTGCTACTTCGATTGATATCACCAAGAAATGAATTGATAAATCATATGCTATTGATAGATTGAAAGAAGAGTTACATCTCAGGGTAGAAGATATGATATTCGTGTGAGATGCGTTGATGGAGGGAGGAAATGATTTTGCGGTGAAAAAAACTGGGGTGAGGTGTATTGAGACGTCTTGACCTGAAGAGACCTATGATATTTTGAGACAGTTTGTTTTTTAAGATTTTTTTCACTTTATGAAGAAAATACTCATTACGTGATGAGCGGGATTTGTTTGATCTCATCTGTGTGCTAGATTGGTCAATGAATGACATGAAGTGATATGTTTGGATAATTTGTTTACTTGAACAAAAAAGAATATAGCTCATTTGCTTGCTCATCCATACTTTACGTTTGTGTTGCATGATGTTACTCAAGCATTTTGGGTGCAAGTTGACGAGATTTATAATTTGGCATGTCCTGCATCTCCACTGCATTATCAAAAAAATCCTGTAGAAACTATCAAAACATCATTGCTGGGATCAGTCAATATGCTTGAATTGGCATTGAAAGTGAAAGCTAAAATACTGCAAGCTTCTACTTCTGAAGTGTATGGTGATCCGGAAATACATCCACAACCAGAGTCATATTGGTGAAATGTTAATGTTGTCGGTCCAAGGAGTTGTTATGATGAAGGTAAAAGAGCATCAGAAACGCTTTTTATGGATTATCATAGAGAATATGGTGTCGATATCAGAATTGTGAGAATTTTCAATACTTACTGACCTCATATGCATCCTCAGGATGGTCGTGTCGTGAGTAATTTTATCATACAGGCACTTCAAGATCAAGATTTAACAATCTATGGTGATGGGAGTCAAACGAGGAGTTTTCAATATATAGATGATCTGATAGAATGAATGATTCGTATGATGAGTGACTCTCAAACATATATTGGCCCTCTTAATATTTGAACTCCTTATGAATTTACTATCAAGGAGCTTGCTAGTCATATTTTATCACTTATCCCAGAATCAAAAAGTCATCTAAGATACCTTTCTTTACCTGTGGATGATCCCAAGCAAAGAAAAGCTGATATCATACTTGCTAAAAAATATCTTGATCGAGAACCAAGCATTTGACTTGATCAATGACTCGTACAAACTATTGCGTATTTTAGATCCTTACTTTCGCATTCATCATGAATATAGTTGTTGTAGGAAGTTGATATGTTGGTCTCACTCAATGAGCATGTTTAGCTTCATTGGGTCATGATGTGGTTTGTATCGATATTGATAAAGAAAAAATTGATCGTTTGAAACAATGAATTATACCAATTTATGAGCCTTGACTGGATGTGATTGTCAAAGATGGTTTACTCAACAAGAAACTATTTTTTTCTACTTCATTGAAAGATTTCATCGATACTGCAGAGATTGTCTTTATAGCAGTAGGTACACCTACAGGTAGCGATGGTCAAGCAGATTTACAATATGTCAATGCTGTTGCAAAAGAATTGTGAAGGCACCTAAAAAAATATACTATTATTGTCAATAAATCTACTGTCCCTGTTTGAACTTGAGATGTTGTAGCTTGAATCATTGATGCTGAACTTCAAGCAAGATGAATGAATATTCAGTTCGATATCGTATCAAATCCAGAATTTCTCAAAGAATGAACCGCAATCAAGGATTTCCTTGAAGGTGATAGAATTGTGATAGGTTGTGATAATCCTAATGGTCGTGCTCTTCAAATGATGGAGAAATTGTATCGTTGATTGACTCATACTACTCTGTTGAAAACTAATGTCTATACTGCAGAACTTATCAAGTATAGTGCAAATGCCCTGTTGGCTGTAGAAGTATCTTTTATCAATAGTATTGCTCAGCTTTGTGAAAAAGTATGAGCTGACGTGACGGTAGTTTCTCAGTGACTGAAACTTGATAGTCGTATTTGAAAAAAAGCATTTTTGGATGCTTGACCGTGATTTGGTGGAAGTTGTTTCCCCAAAGATGTGATAGAGCTTGCGCAGGTATTTAGAAGTTATGATATACCAAATGGTATACTCGATGCGACGCTTTCAATCAATGATATGCAGAAACAGTCTATAGTCGACAAAATTAAACTACTCGTTCCTGTTGTTTCGTGAATGACTGTTAGTATTTTGTGACTTGCTTTCAAACCTGATACTGATGATATTAGATATGCATCATCACTCGTGATTGTTGAAGCTTTGCTTCAAGAAGGTGCTGTCCTACGTGTGTATGATCCACAAGCGATGGAAAATTTCAAAAGAATATTTCTTGACGTTTATTATGCTTGATCGCCTGCTGATTGTGTTGAATGATCATCATGTGTTGTCTTATTGACTCATCGAGATGAATTGCTAGATTTGGATCGAAGTGATCTTGGTCAGAGGATGCTTCAAAAAAATCTTATTGATGCGAGAAATGTTTATGATATGCAGGCATTGCGTGATTTGTGATTTACTTATGTTGGTGTTGGTAGATAAATCATTTACTCTCTATTTTGTTTCCTATGGATCAACAACAGGTTAGATCTTTTTTTGAAGAATCTGCTGATGTACTTATTACATTCGCTACAACTTATTCAACTCTCGTCTTGGAAGTATGAGAAGTTATTGTACAAACATTTAAAAAATGAAACAAACTCTTTATCGCAGGAAATGGATGAAGTGCTGCAGATGCACAACATCGAGCGGCGGAATTGACTGGGAGATATAAGTCCGAAAGACAATCTCTCCCTGGGATCGCTTTGACGACGGACAGTTCTGCGCTCACTGCCATTGGTAATGATTTTGGATTTGAATATATCTTTTCCAAACAATTGGCTGGACTTGGACAAGAAGGAGATATGTTTGTGGGTATTTCTACGAGTGGTAATTCGCCTAACATCATCGAGGCTGTTCAGGTTGCGAAAACAAAGAAGATGACTACTCTCCTTTTGTTGGGAAAAGATGGTTGAAAACTAAAAGGGATGGGTGATTTGGAGTTTATTGTTCCTTCCAATGATACCGCAAAAATTCAGCAATGTCATCAGGCATTGTATCATACGTTGTGTCAGATTATTGATGATGCTTTTACACCATAAACATAGATGAATAAGGCAATTTTTCTTGATAGGGATGGTACACTCAATCTGGATACGAGTCATCCTTCCAAACTTGAAGAGTTATTTGTTCTTGAATGAGCATCAGATGCTCTCAAAATTTTAAAAAAAATGTGATATCTACTCATTGGGATAACAAACCAATCATGAATAGGAAGATGATATTATACGACTGAACAATTTCATCTCTTCAACAAATTACTTGAAGAAACTCTGTGAACTAAACTTGATGCGTGGTATCGATGTCCAGATCTCCCTGATGCATGATGTATATGTAGGAAGCCGAAACCAGGTATGCTTTTGCAAGCCACACAAGAATATGATATTGATTTGTTTCAGAGTCGAATGATAGGTGATAGCTTGACGGATATTCAAGCTGGTCATCATGCATGATGTCAGACTATTTTTCTTTGAGATGATCCTTGTCTAGAGTCTGACTATACATGCAATTCACTTTTAGCTGCTAGTTTGTATCTTCAATGATTATTCGCGATATCACAGAATTAAAACAGTTGGGTACAACATTGAGAGAACAAGGGAAGACTATTGTACGAACCAATGGGTGTTTTGATCTGCTTCATCCTTGACATATCAAAACCTTTCAAGAGGCGAAGAAAATGGGTGATGTGCTGGTGGTTTGATTGAATGGGGATGCTTCGCCTTATCGATTCTCTAAACCAGGTAGACCTATTCATGATGAAAATTTCAGAAGTTGTATACTTAATAGTATCAGCTGAGTAGATTACATTTTCATTTTCGATGAAGAAACTCCATTGTTGTGTATTACCGCTCTGCTCCCTGATATCTTACTCAAAGGTGGTGATTATAAGGCGGAAGACATAGTTGGATATGAGGTTGTCACTGAACATTGAGGTGAAGTTGTGACTATTCCTACTGTCGGTACTTATGCAAGTACCAAGAGCATCACGAATACTTTGGCATCATATGGTTTGGTTCCCATGAATACGAGAAATGTCGTCGTGATTGGTGATATCATGCTTGATCAATACCACTTTGGTCAAGTCATCAGACTCAATCCTGAGTCGCCCAATCCTCTCTTCAATGTAGAATACATCGAAAATAAGCTTTGAGGGGCAAGTAATGTCGCTGCAAATCTAGCTGCGTTGGGTTGTCAGACAGTTTTAATTGGACATCGTTGACATGATGATCATGGAGACATTATTTCTCAACTTTGTCATGATTTCAACATCAAGCTTGTCGCTCTTCACACTGCCCAACCAACGATCGTAAAAAGAAGATATGTCGAAACTACCTACAATCAGCAACTTCTCAGAGCAGATATCGAACAGCCAATTATTTTATCTAACTCTCAAGAAAAAGAAATAATATGTCAGGTTCGTGACTTCAATCCTGAGTTTGTCGTCATCTCTGATTACAATAAATGAGTAGTGTCAGAATCACTTGTTCAACAATTGGAAAAATTAGCTATTAAACTTTTGGTAGATACAAAACCTCAGCACTTGTGGATGTTTAAGCATATCTTCCTCTTGAAGCCAAATTTCAAAGAGTTTAAAGAGATGATTGGCGAAGATATCACGAATACTGATGACAAGATTGAAAAATATGGACATGTTTTGGTCAAGAAGCTTGATTGTCATCTGGTTGTGAGTAGAGGTAAGGAAGGGGTATCGCTCATCACTCGTGATTGAAAGTATCTTCATATCCCTACTGACGCACAATCTGTGTTTGATGTGTCATGAGCCTGAGATAGTTTCATGGCAGGACTAGTGACAGGTCTTTCACAGAATCTCTCTTTGGTTGATGCTGTGAAATTGGCCAATAAAGTGAGTGGTATTGCAGTGAGTAGATTGGGTACTGCAGTTGTGTCTCAGAAAGATCTTGTGAGGTAACTATGGGATTTGCGACTGATAAACATTGTTATATGGATGTCTTTAGATTCTTCTCTTCGTATGATAGTCATTACCTGAGCAGCATGATTTATTGGAAGTTGTTTGATATCTACTTTGCTTGCACGTTGAGATAAAGAGATCATCGCAGTGGATGATTTCACTAAACTTGAGAAAGAAAATAATCGATGGCGAAATGAACAGGTGACTTGTGTTGCTAGAGACAATCTTTTTGTACGACTCGATCAGACAACTATTTTTCCAGAATTAATTATTCATATGGGTGCGAGAACAGATACGAGCGAGTTTGATGAGGATATTTTTGATAGGCTCAATTTGGGCTATAGCAAAAAACTGTGGCATCGATGTACTACGCATCAGGTCCCATTTATCTACGCATCGTCTGCTGCGACTTATGGTGCAGAAGAAAAAAACTTTGCAGACCATGAAGATCAAATGCCTCGTCTTAAACCCTTAAATCCTTATGGGCGATCTAAACAGCTCTTTGATATTCGAGTATTGGGGCAACAAAAAACTCCTCCTTTTCGAGTGTGACTAAAATTTTTCAATGTCTATGGACCCAACGAATATCACAAAGGTCGTATGGCTTCAGTGATTTTTCATAGCTATAACAAAATCAAACAGACTGGTAAGATGTCCTTGTTTCGCAGTCATAGAGAAGATGTATCAGATGGTCAGCAAAGCAGAGATTTTATTTATATCAAAGACCTTCTCGATGTGTTAGTCTATTTTGGGGAGCAAAAGAACAACCCAAAAATCAATGGAATCTACAATCTTGGAACTGGTAAAGCAAGAAGTTTTTATGACCTCACTTGTGCTGTGTTTCATGCACTAGATCTTGAACCGAAGATTGATTATATTGATACGCCTTTGGATATTAGAGATACCTATCAATATTTTACACAAGCTGAGATGGATAAGCTTATAGCTTGTGGATATGATAAACCATTTACCACTCTTGAGGATGGTGTGACTGATTATGTCAGGAATTATTTATCTTCTGGGAGATACTTCTAATGCATATTAAACTTTTGAGACGAGTCGATAGGTATATAATATGAATGATGATTTTTTTCTTTTGTCGGTGGAAATATCTTTTCTGTCGGAAAACAAAAACTATACTACAAGATCCCAAAAAAATATTAATTATCCGTCTTTGGTGACTTGGGTCGACAATACTCACCTTCCCGATGGTGAAGCAATTACAAGATCACTACGGACAAAATGTTCAATATGATGTATTGGGCACCAAGAGGAATTTGTTTTTACTCAAGAAACAAAATTATTTCAAGAGATATTTCGATTTTTTCGATATTAGAGATCTTGTCACACTATTGAAAATGATAAAATCATATGATATCGTGATAGATACTGAGGAATATTTCCGTGCATCGACTCTCTTGAGCATTCGACTTGGTAAATACTCCGTTTGATTTGGAGCTCTGCAAAGTAGAAAAATTTGATATAATTTCCCAATACCTTACAACGACCAGCAACATGTCGTTTTGACTTTTCTTGACCTTCTCAAGCCACTCGGGATAAAAACTTTTGAACCAGTGTCTCTTGAGTCAATTCATCTCGATGAAAGAGACATCCAAGAAGGAGATAAAATATTTGAATCATTCTCGGATAAACATAATATATGCCTCCATACTTGAGGTGCAGAAACATCATCGGAAAGATTTTGGTCTATAGCAAACCGAGTAGGTCTTATCACTCTGTTACATGACCATTTTCAAGACCGTGTTGTGTTTTTTCTTTCATGCACAAGTATTGATATTCCTTATGTACAGGGTGTACAGGCATGAATTGATAAAGATATTGCTGTTCATATAGTCCAGCTACCTCTTTTTGCATTTAGTCATTTTGTTTCCAAATGTGATGTAATGGTCAGTAATGATACTGGTCCTCTGCACATTGCTGCTGCAATGGGCACGAAAACAATTGGTCTATTTTGACCAAATTTGCCGCAAAGATTTGGTCCATATCCACCTGAAAAAAACATAGCTTTGTATGAAGGAGATGGAACTCCATATATAAATGTTCATCTTGGTCAGTTTCTTTCATGTAGTGGGTCCATCATCGATAGTATCACACCACAGATGGTTTTTGACCATGTAAGCAAAATGATTTCTTAGTTTTACTCTTATGATGATATGGATTGAGAGTTATTGGCAGATCAAGCCTTGGGAGAAAAGCTTATCAAAAAATGATTTTGGTTATATCTTTTTGCATATTTGATTGCACCAGCATGATACATTGTCAAAGTGGTGATTTCAAATTCCGTTTCAGTGGCTGATGTAGGAGTTTTATATTCCATTGTGGGTCTTATAGGACTGCTCAATGTTTATAATGATTTGGGTCTGACAGAAAGTCTTCAATATTTTCTCCCGAGATATCGAATCAACAAGCAATACAACTATATTAAAACTTCTCTCTATATAAGTTTTTTTATACAGATAATCACTACTTTGGTGATTGCTGCACTCCTTCGATTTGGTGCTCCATGGCTAGCAGAAAATTATTTTCATAGTTCAAATGCTGTTGTGATATTGAGGTATTTTTGTTTCTATTTTCTCGGTATCAATATATTTCAATCGATGCAAAGTATATACTCTGCATTTCAAGATACCTTTAGTAGCCAATTCATCGAGTTTGTTAGGATGTGGAGTGTTGTTGTGTTCACTATCCTATTCTTTTTTACTGATAAGCAAAGTATTGAATGGTATAGCCTCAATCGGATCTTATGATTAACTGTTGGTATACTTGTTTCTTGTGTTATATTTTATAAAAAATATAAAACCCCTCTGTTACAAGGAATGATTGTTCGAGAGAAACCGATGTTTAACGAATATCTTCACTATGCTTTGTGGTCATTTTTATGACTCAATATAGGCAATTTATTTGGTTGAGTAATACAGCAGATTGTTATTGTCATGATAGGACCTGAATCAGCATGATATTATACTAATTTCTCAACTTTGTTTGGTATATCTGGCGTGATTATTTGACCAATAATGTGACTTATATTCCCTATCGTATCTGAATTGGTAACTAAAAAAGACACACATAAACTATCTCTCTTGTTTAATTTCTTCTATACATATTTTTCTCTCTTTAGTTTTAGTTTAGCTATCCTTTTCTTGTTTTTATGAAAAGAATTAGCACTTATTATTTTTTGAACTAAATTTCTCTTGAGTGGTACTTTGCTCTCTATTAGCAGTATTTTTATTATTTGTAACAATCTTTTAGTCTTTAACTTGTTTGTCTTGGCTGGTATGGGAAGGATTAAAGAAAGAGTAAAAATACTTGTTATTTCTACTCTTCTCACTATTTCTCTGAGTATTATATCTATTTCACTCTGGTGAATCTATGGCTGAATTGTGGGTTTTTGTATAGGCCAGTTGAGTTTGTTTTTGTTAAGTTATACAATAGTACGTTCGTATGTTCAATTTACAATTGATAGATGATTTGTTATAAAGAACATACTACTTATTAGTTTTTTATGACTACTTATTTGATATATTAAATCTAAGATATTTATCTTGGATGATCTTATGAGATATGATAATTTATGGAAATTTATTGTATTGGGTTTCATATTTTATTTAGTGTTAGGTTTGTATAACTGGGGGAAAGTAGCTCTTTTGAGTCAAGAGATCAGAAAACTCAAAAAGTAGTATTTCTCAAATAGTAAAGAAGTTTGCGGTTATATAAATTAAGTGATTATATTCAAAGAGAGCCGTTTGACCCTTTAATGTAGGTATGCTCATCATTGATATTATATTAGAAATATATACACATTCGTTATATTATAGTAAATCGACTATAAACCTCTCGTATAACAAGTCGATTTACTAAAAAGTAAACTCGCTCCATGTAGACTCAAACCAACTTCGTTATACTCGTTTCTTTGGTCTACATTTCACTCACATTTACTATACTTTATCTTTCTTGTACATACATAATAATGAAATGATATATATATAAAACTTGGGGAATATTTAGATATACATGAAATTTCCTCTTCACTATAAAAGCAATGATTTTGTTCTGAGTACTTCCTCTTATGAGTAAAATATGTTTCAAGAAAGGAATTGAATCTCTTTGGAAACAACTATCAAAAAAACGATGAAATGATGTGTTATTTACTACTCCTTTCTGAAAATTTATCGCAAAAACTCCAAATGGACGATCTGTAATTACAAAAGATTATGAACCTTTGGTCAAAGATGTTATGTTAGAGAATTATAAAAAAAATATATGAGAGGAAAAGATTTTTATAAACATTTGAGCCCATATTTGAAGATGGCTGATTGAATTTGTAAGCGTTTATTGATATCATTGAATTGCGTTTGAACCATCCAAGGAAACATTTAAGTATCTTAGATTGAATACTATTCTCTCCGATATCGAATGAGAAACTCAATTGTTTAATTTTTGATTGAGTAATGTGTCTTGAGCAAGAAACTTT
>Ga0066640_10001701_pt1 | contig 13167 bp, 11 predicted proteins | sample CryGeyCG2114_020_2_FD_59505 | JGI IMG/M metagenome (GOLD analysis project Ga0066640, IMG submission 59505) | Groundwater microbial communities from aquifer - Crystal Geyser CG11_big_fil_rev_8/21/14_0.20 | ecosystem: Environmental > Aquatic > Deep subsurface > Groundwater | place: USA: Utah... | reverse complement strand
AAGTTTATCAGCAGAAATTAAAGAGTTATGAGTTGAATCCGGAAGATTATAGTATTAAAAAAAGCAGCTCAGCGGATTTGCTGGGCGCTGACCCGGTTACCAACGCGGGTTTAGCGATGGAAATTTTAAAGGGTAGCCCTGGGCCTAAGCGCGATATTGTGGTTTTAAACGCGGGGGCGGCAATTTATGTTGCGGATAATGCCGCTTCGTTAAAAGAGGGCGTAGAATTAGCGAAAAACTCCATTGATTCCGGTAAGGCGCTGGAAAAATTGGAATTTCTGAAAAAAATTTCCCAGGGTAAATAAGATGGCAAAAGTTGACGCGTTAAAAGAGATCATCGCCAAGAAAAAAGAAAAGCTCATTCTGGCAAAGCAAGCCCTATCAGAAGAAGAATTAAAGCAGAAAATCAACGGGCTTCCGGCTTGTAGGCCGTTTCTCGAGGCGATTGGCAAGCCGCGGGAGATTCATTTGATCGCGGAAATTAAAAAGGCCTCGCCGAGCCGTGGGGTGATCCGGGAAAATTTTAATCCAGTAGAGATCGCCGTTAGTTACCAAAATTCCGGGGCGCACTGCCTTTCGATTCTGACTGAGGAAGATTATTTTCAGGGCAGTATTAATTATATTAACGAAGTAAAATCCGCGGTAAGCCTTCCGGTTCTGCGCAAGGATTTTATCTTAGAGCCATATCAGATCTATGAATCGCGTTTTTATGGCGCGGATGCCGTGCTTTTGATCGCGGATCTACTGACCAGGGATGTCTTAACCGAAATGATGCGGATTGCCGATACCCTGGGGATGGATTATTTAGTTGAGGTGCACACGGAAAAAGAATTAAAGAAAATTCTTAATTTAGAAGTTCCTTTAATTGGGATTAATAACCGCGATCTGCATACTTTGGAAGTTGACTTTAAGGCCACGGAAAAATTATTCATTCTGATCCCGAAAGGAAAAACCGTGGTGGTGGAAAGCGGGATCAAATCACATCAGGATATTTTATTTTTGAAGGTCTTAGGGGTGAATGCGGTTTTGATCGGACAGGCATTTATGGAAGCAGGGGATATCGGTAAAAAAGTGGAAGAGGTAATGGGGTGGTGAAAGTAAAGATCTGCGGGATTACCAATTTAGCAGACGCTTTAGCCGCGGTAAATGCCGGATGCGATGCTTTGGGTTTTGTTTTTTTTAAGAAAAGCCCACGTTATATTACCCCGCAGAAAGCAAAAAAATTGATTAATCTTCTGCCGGGAAGAATAATTAAGATCGGGGTTTTTGTTAACGCGCAGGAAAAAACGGTTAAACGTATTGTTCGTCAGTGCCGTCTGGATATTTTACAGTTTCACGGTAAAGAGACGCCGGAGTATTGCCGCCGTTTTAAAAATTATAAGATCATCAAGGCCTTTCAGATCAAAGGTAAGATTGACGAAAAAATACTCGCGCAGTACCAGCCGTTCGCTTATCTTTTTGACGCCTATGTTAAGTCAAAACCGGGCGGCACCGGAAAAAAATTCAACTGGAATTTGGTTACTGGCCTTGATTTGAAACATCCGGTTTTTCTTTCCGGCGGATTAAATGAAAAGAATGTCCGCCAGGCGATCAGAAAAGTAAAGCCGGAATGGGTAGATGCTTCCAGCTCTCTAGAATCGCGTCCCGGCAAGAAGGACCACAAAAAAGTCAAAGATTTCATCATAGCAGCCAAAAAATCGAAACTGTTTCCGAGCTAATCGGGAAACAGTTTCTACTTAGAGTATGAAAAAGTGCCCGTTTTGCGCGGAAGAAATTCAGGATGACGCCGTAAAGTGTAAGTTCTGCGGCGAGTTTATAAAGAAGAAATGGTTGGGTAATTGTTTTGTCGGTTGTTTGATCTTCCTGCTTTTTACTTCCGGCGGGATCCTGTTATTTTTGGTCCTGGGATTTTTGATGATCAAATTTATGCTCTTGCGCATATTTTTTGATTGGCCGCAGGTGCCCCAGCGGCTCTATTTTCCACCGCTTTCCGGGGTCGGCTTTGAGAATATGCTGGTGATTTTGCTTGATTTCCTGGCTGCTTTATGGGATAAAATATTATTACTTTTACATATTACTATAACGAGGGCTGGTTAATGCTACCTGATAAACGCGGACATTTTGGGATTTTCGGGGGAAGGTTTGTCCCGGAAACGCTGTTTTATGCTTTGGATGAGCTGGAAAAGGTCTATACCAAAGCAAAAAAAGATAAAAAATTCCATCAGGAACTGGATTTTTATTTACGTGAATATGCCGGACGGCCAACCGCGCTTTATTTCGCCAAAAACTTAAGCCAATATCTGGGTTTTAAGGTTTATTTAAAAAGAGAGGACCTTTTGCATACCGGCGCGCATAAAATCAATAATACTTTGGGCCAGGCGTTGTTGGCCCTGCGCATGAAAAAGCCGCGCGTGATTGCCGAGACCGGCGCTGGCCAGCATGGCGTGGCTACTGCCACCGTGGCGGCTTTATTCGGGCTCAAGTGCGATGTCTATATGGGCGAAGAAGATATCCGGCGCCAGTCCTTAAATGTCTACCGGATGAAACTTCTCGGTTCACGGGTCATCCCTGTATCTAGCGGCGCCAAGACCTTAAAAGACGCGATGACCGAGGCCTTACGCGACTGGGTAACCAATGTGCGCCATACCCATTATGTGATCGGCACAGTGGCCGGTCCGCATCCTTATCCGGCCATGGTGCGCGATTTCCAATCCGTCATCGGCAAAGAGGCCAAGCGTCAGATCTTAGCTAAAGAGCATAAGCTTCCGGATTATTTGGTGGCCTGCGTGGGCGGCGGCAGCAATGCCATGGGCCTGTTTTATTCATTCTTTAACGATAAAAAGGTAAAATTTATCGGGGTTGAGGCTGCAGGGTTGGGTTTAAAAACCGGTCAGCATGCCGCGACTTTAGTTTGTAACAAAATCGGCGTATTGCACGGTACTAAATCCAATCTTTTAGAAGATAAATTCGGTCAGGTCCAATTAACCCATTCTATTTCTGCTGGCCTGGATTATCCGGGAGTAGGGCCGGAGCATGCCTATTATCAAAAAACCGGCCGGGCAAAATATTTTGCCGTCACTGACAAAGAAGCTTTGGAGGCATTTAAATTACTGTCGCAAAGCGAAGGTATTATTCCGGCCTTGGAATCAGCGCACGCTATCGCTTATTTAATTAAGATGCGCGGGAAAATCTCTAAAAAATCCCTAGTCATCGCCTGTGTTTCTGGAAGAGGGGATAAGGACATGGGGATTGTGACGGAAAAATTAAAACTATGAACAGAATAGAGAAGAAATTCCAGCAATTGAAAAAATCTAAGCAGAAGGCGTTCATCGCCTATATCACTGCCGGCTATCCCAATATTTCCATTACGGAAAAACTGATCAAGGAATTTGACCGTATCGGCGTGGATATCCTGGAATTAGGCGTGCCGTTTTCCGATCCCATGGCTGACGGGCCGGTAATTCAGGATGCTTCTCGCGTAGCTTTAGAGATAGGCGTTAATTTAGAAAAGATTTTTAATCTGGTTAAGCGCGCGCGACCTATCTGTGATATTCCAATTTGTTTAATGACCTATTACAACCCGGTTTTTTGTTACGGTGAAGCAAAGTTTTGCCAAACAGCCAAGCGTTCGGGAGTCGACGGAGTGATTATCCCCGACCTTCCTCCGGAAGAGGCAGCAAGTTTCAGAAAATTAGCGGCGCAAAATAATCTGGATATTATATTTTTACTCAGCCCGACCAGCAGCCCGGAGAGAATTAAAATGGTTTCCGCGGCATCTAAAGGTTTTATTTATTATGTTTCTTTAACCGGGGTAACCGGCGCGCGCAAAAAATTACCCGTGGATATCAGCCAGCAGGTGAAAGCGATCAAAAAATATACTGCCAAGCCGGTCTGCGTTGGTTTTGGCGTCTCGCAGGCCTCACAGGCAAAGGAAATTAATCGTGTTGCCGACGGGGTGATTGTCGGCAGCGCGATCGTTAAAAAAATCCAAGAAAATCTTGGCCGGCCGGATTTAATTAAAAAAGTCAGCAATTTTACCAAAGGATTGAAGGGGTAAAATGTACAAAAAGGTAAATTTCAGCAATGGCTTAAGAGTAATTACCCACCGCATGCCAAAAATGCAATCGGTCTCTTTGGGGATTTGGCTTAAGGTCGGCGGCAGAAATGAAAACAGCCAAAATAAAGGCATCAGCCATTATCTGGAGCATTTGCTTTTTAAAGGCAGCAAAAAATACTCCTGCCGTAAACTCAAGGAATCAATTGAAGGCGTGGGCGGCATGTTAAACGGTTTTACTTCCGAAGAAGTAACCTGCTATATGGTTAAACTTCCGCACCAGCATTTGGAATCCGGGCTGGATATTCTTTCCGATATGGTGATCAATCCATTAATTCCCGAAGATGAAGTGGAAAAAGAGCGGACGGTCATCCTGGAAGAATTAAAAATGTACAAGGACCTGCCGCAAAGTTATGTTTATGACCTGCTGGATGAGCTTTTGTGGCCGAACCAGATCATGGGGATGAGCGTGATCGGTTCAGTAGAGTCGGTCTCCGCGATCAAAAAAGCCGACTTGGATAATTATAAAAACTGCCATTATACCGCGCCGAACATCGTCATCAGCAGCGCCGGCCTGTTTAACGAAGAAAAATTGGTCAAGCAGGCAGAGCAGATCTTTGGCGGCCTGGCGAATGATAAGCTTAATACTTTTAGCGCGGCAACCGAAACCGCGGTTAGGCCGCAGTTAAAATTACTGCACAAAGAAACCGAACAAACGCATATCGCCATGGGTTTTCACAGTTTTCCCCGCGAGCATGCCTTAAGGCATGCCCAGGCGCTTTTACATATTATACTCGGCGGGAATATGTCCAGCCGGCTTTTTAATGAAGTCAGGGAAAATAAGGGTTTGGCTTATGAGATCGGCACACAGATCAAGCGTTTCGCCGATACGGGCGTATTTTTAGTGCATGCCGGCATTGATAATAATAAGGTAACCGACGCGCTGGCGGTAATTTTAGAGGAACTGGGGAAAATAAAATATGAACTGGTGACTCATGATGAATTTAAGCGCGCCAAGGAATTTTACCTTGGCCAGCTGGAATTGGCCTTGGAAGACACTATGGATAATATGCTTTGGATCGGCGAGACCACGGTGACCCTGGATAAAACCTATACCTTAAAAGAGATTATCAAAGAAGTGAATAGGGTTAAGCGCGCCGATATCCAGGAAACCAGCCGCCTGGTCTTTGGGGAAAATAAAATTAATCTAAGCGTGATCGGCCCCTTGCAGGAAAGAGAAGGGCAGATTTATTCCATGCTGCAGCTAAGATGAATACCGTAATCCCTTTTCCGATAATTATTTTTATTCTTTTTGTTTTGGCGGGGATTTCCTTTTTTATCGCCGCTTCGGAAACCGCAGTCATCGGTTTGAGCAAGATCCGGCTGCGCCATTTATTGGCTAAAGCAGTAAAGCGCAGCCAGAGTTTGCATAACCTGATCACCAAATCCGATAGTTTTATCGCCGCGATCCTGATCACCAATAATTTTATTAATATTGCCATTTCCGCGGTAATTACCGCCATTTGCGTGCATTCATTCTTTGGCTACCGTTGGGGTATAATTATAGCTACTTTTATCTCCGCTATTTTTATTCTTATCCTTTGCGAGATCACTCCGAAAATATTAGCGATCAAACATTCCGAAAAGATTTCTCTGGCCGTGGCGCCGTTTTGGGAAGTATTTATTAAAATATTCCATCCCGTAATCAAGCTTTTCACCAATATCAGTAATTCTATTTTAAAGATCCTGCGTATGCAGCCGGCAAAAAGGTCGCCGTTGATCACGGAAGAAGAATTACGCTTGATGATTGAGGTCGGTAAAGAAGAAGGTGTTTTAAGCGACGAAGAGCGTAAGATGCTGCACCGTATTTTTGAATTCGGGGATACTCGCGTCAAAGAAGTAATGATGCCGAAAGAAAAAATGGTAGTAGTGGATATTAATGCTACTTCTGAGCAGCTCTTGAACATCTTTGTGGAAGAAGGGCACGCGCGCTTGCCGGTTTTCCAGGGCTCAACCGATAATATTGTTGGGATTATTTACGCCAATGATTTACTTTATATCCTAAGAGATAAGGGGCTTTTTATGCCCCCCGACCTTTTACGGCCGCCTTTCTTTGTCAAGGCCAGCGCGCAGGTCAATGGAGTGCTGCGGCTTTTTCAGTCCAATAAGGTGCAGATCGCGATCGTGCAGGATGAGCAGAAGAAAGCGCTCGGCCTGGTGACCTTGGAAGACCTTTTGGAAGAAATCGTCGGCGAGATAGAAGAAGAACATAAACATTCCCGCAAGAAGCATTGACATGCCTATTCAGGTATGCTAATATTACCAAGTCCGCTGTGTAAGCGGACAGTTTAACAAGTAGCCAACTCAAGGGGAGGAATCAAAATGGCGGAAAAAGGTTATTGCGTTAAATGCAAAGCAAGCAAAGAGATGAAAGACGAGCAAAAAGTAACCATGAAAAACGGCCGTTCAGCAGCCAAGGGTAAATGCCCTGATTGCGGCACCGGTATGTATAGAATTTTAGGCAAGAAATAATTTCAGGAGAAGGCAATCGAATCTAAAAAGTTAGCCCTGTTTATCGCAGCCAGCGCCAAATCCAAAAAGGCCCTCAAGGTGTATGTCTTGGACATGCGCCAAGTTTGCGGTTTTTGCGATTATTTTGTGATTGCCAGCGGTAATTCTTTAAGGCAGACCAGCGCGATCGCCCAGGCCATAGAAACAGACCTGGCCAAAGATAATATTAAGCCGATTTCCCGGGTGGATTATCACGATGAATCCGGATGGTTGGTGTTGGATTATGGCAGTGTCGTGGCGCACGTGTTTTATAAGCCCAAAAGAGAATTCTATAATTTAGAGCGGCTTTGGTCTGACGCCAAAAGGGTGCGAGTCCCCAAATCTTAATTTAGGGACGCCTGCCTGCCGGCAGGCAGGGTTCTTAATCCAAGCAAATTTCGGGGACGGTTCTCTTATTAAGTCGTTGATTAAGAGAACCGTCCCTCAGTCTTATGAAAAAAAATACTCAGGATTTGTTGATCGTGGTAATTAAGGATACTTTAAAGAAGCTCGGGCTGCGCCTGGCCGATGACCAGATCATCCTTGATTTGCCGGCGGACCACCGCTTTGGCGATTTGGCAACTAATTGCGCCATGCGTTTGGCGCGCAGCCAAAAAAAGCCGCCTTTTGAAATTGCCAATATACTGATTGAAGCGTTGAAGAAGGATTTAAAAGGGCCCTTGGCAAAATACATCAAGGATATTAAGGTAGAGGGCGCGGGATTTGTAAATTTTTATTTTCAAGAGGCCTATTTTCAAGATTTTTTAAGAGACCTGCTTTTAAATGATGAAAAAGCGCTGAAAATCGATGCCGGCAAAAAAAAGAAAGTAATGATCGAGTTTGTCAGCGCCAATCCCACCGGCGCGTTATCGGTGGCTCATGCCCGCCAGGCAGCGGTAGGGGATGCCCTGGCCAATATCCTGGAGTTTTTAAATTTCCGGGTTACCCGCGAATATTATCTGAATGACGAAGGTAATCAGATCAATATTCTCGGCCGGTCAGTGGAATTAAGGCAAAAGGAACTGGTCGGAGAAAAAATTGAGTTCCCTGAGGATCATTATCAGGGTGACTATATATATGATATCGCAAGGGAAGTAAAAAGTAAAAAGGGAGAAGGCGAAACTATAGGAGATTTTGCCGCGGATCGTATATTAAACATTATTAAAAAAGAACTAGAAGATTTTGGCGTAAAATTTGATGTCTGGTACAGCCAGAAGTCATTGGGCTCAAGCGGTAAGATCGAAAAATACCTGGCTGAACTAAAAAAGAAGGGCTATCTTTACGAATCTGAAGGCGCGCTCTGGTTTAAGTCCACTAGTTTTGGCGATGACAAGGACCGCGTAGTTAAAAAGAGCGACGGTGCTTATACCTATCTGGCCCCGGACATCGCCTATCATCAGGAAAAGTATAAACGCGGCTTCCAGTGGTTGATCAATATGTGGGGCCCGGACCACCACGGCTATATCAGCCGCTTAAAGGCCTCAGTGGCTGCTTTTGGCCATGATCCGGATTCTTTATCCGTGATCATTGTGCAGCTGGCGACAATTTTCCGCAACGGGCAACCGGTACAGATGTCTACCCGCCGCGGCCAGTATATTACTTTACGAGAGGTCTTAGATGAGGTAGGCGCGGACGCGGCCAGATTTTTCTTTATGATGCGCCGTACGTCAAGCCACTTGGATTTCGACCTGGAAACCGCCAAAAAACAAAGCAAAGATAATCCGGTTTTTTACGTGCAGTACGCCCATGCGCGAATTTGCAGTATTTTAAATTCCGTTTCGGAAAAAATTAACCCGAAGAAAATTGATTTCTCTCTTTTGAAAGAAAAAGAAGAAGTTGAGTTATTCAAAAAGCTATCGGAATTTTCCTCTATTTTAAATATTTGCGTTCAATCGCAGGATCCCTATATGCTTACGGTTTATCTAACCCAGGTAGCCGAAGATTTCCATAAATTTTATGATAATCACCGCGTGCTCGGCCAGGAAGCCAACCTCACCCAGAGCCGTTTAGCGCTTTTATCAGCCGCCCGCAAAGTGATTGCCTGCGGACTTAAGCTATTAGGGGTAAGCCAGCCAGAAAAGATGTAATGCAGCCCAAAAAGATCACCATTCCGCAATCTGATACCGCTCAGGCCTCTGCCTTAAGCCGGGAATTAAACATGTCTTTAATTCTTGCCCAGCTTTTAATTAACCGCGGCATCAAAACCGCTGCCCAGGCAGAAAAATTCCTTAATGCCAAGTTGTCTAATTTCACCGACCCTTTTTTACTGGGTCAGATGAAACAGGCAGTAGGCATCATCCAAAAACACCTCAAAGATAAAAATAAAATTATGGTTTTCGGCGATTATGACGCGGACGGGATCACCAGCGTGGCCGTACTGAAAAACACTTTTAAAAAAATGGGGCAGGATGTTTTGCATTATTTGCCGCATCGCGTTAAAGAAGGGTACGGCCTGGCGAAAAATATCTTAGATATCTGCCGGCAAAACCAGGTCCGGCTCTTGATTACGGCCGATTGCGGCACGGCCAATGTTAAAGAAGTCGGCCAGCTGCGCCAGGCAGGTATTGAAGTGGTGATCACTGACCATCATCAGCCGTCCGGTTCAGGCCTGCCGGATGCTTCGGCCTTAATTAATCCTAAGGTCAATGGCAATATGCCGGAATTTAATGACTTGGCTGGAGTGGGAGTAAGTTTTAAACTTTGCCAGGCATTGACCCGCGATTATCTGGAAGATGATTTGGATTTGGTTTGTCTGGGTACGATCGCTGATGTGGTAGCGTTAACTGGCGAGAACCGGATCATTGCCAAGCTTGGTTTGGCTAAGCTTGGCGCTACCAAAAAAGCCGGGCTAAGGGCGCTGATCGAATCCAGCCGTATCCAAAATAAAAAAATCACCTCTACATTTATCAGTTATATTCTTGCCCCGCGTTTAAATGCCAGCGGCAGGATGGATACTCCGGAGTCAGCCCTGCGCCTGCTTTTGACCGAGGATATGGCCCAAGCCAATGAATTGGCCAAGGCGCTGGAAACGCTTAATCGTCAGCGCCAGCAGGTGGAAAGTAAAATCATCCAGGAAGCGGAGAGCATGATTGCCAGCGAAGTTAATTTTAAGGACCACCGCGTGATTGTGGTGGCTGCTCATGGTTGGCATAAGGGCGTATTGGGAGTGGTGGCGTCAAAATTAGCCGATAGATTTTACCGGCCCACGGTGGTTATTTCTCTGGATGAAGATATCTGCCGCGGTTCGGGCCGCTCGATTAAAAATTTCCATCTTTTTGACGCGTTAAAAGATTGCGCTGAATTCTTGTATGGCTTTGGCGGCCATGCTCACGCGGTCGGCTTGAGCATTACTAAAGAAAATATCCAGCATTTCCGCAAAAAAATCAATCAGTATGCCTGGGAAAAGCTGGCTTTTGAGGATTTACTGCCGGATCTAGGTGTGGATATGGAATTAGGCCTGTCAGACCTTAGAGAAGAAGTGATCGCGGAATTGGAATTACTCAGTCCGCATGGCGCTGGCAATCCTGAGCCGCTTTTTTATACCCGCGGATTGAAACTTAAGGGGCAGCCACAAGTTCTAGCGCGCGATACCTTAAAATTCTGGGTAACTGATGGCAAAAAATCCGTCCAGGCTATTGGTTTTGGCATGAGCAGAATGGCGGAAAGTTTATTAAACGCCCCTAGTTTTAATCTGGTTTATACTCCGCGATTTGATTCCTGGCAGGCAACTACGAGCATTATTTTGGAAGCAAAAGATATTTTTTGTGAGGGTTAACGACTCTCGAGAAGTTGCCTTTTTTAATGCATCTGGTGCACAGATAGACCTTTTTCGGATGGCCCTTTACGACAATACGCATTTTCTGTAAATTAGGCAGAAAATCACGCAAGTTATTGCGGCAGATCTTGCTGCCGGTGCCGCCTTTTTTCTTGATCAAGCCTTTTCTCGGCAGGGTCTTTCCGGCTATCACACCTTTGTTGCAGATAAAACATGTTTTAATCATTTTATTTACTCCTTTTAATAGTTTTAATTAGGAAATTAAGTATACTTGAAATAATAGCGATGTCAAGTTAAAATAAGGGTAAGAAAAAGACGGTTTTTGCGGACTTTTGTTTATTTTAGCTTTTGTTCTCGCTCGCTGAAAATTTACTGGCCGTGCGCTCGGTTTACTCCTCGCAAAGGCAGACACAAAGCGTGTCTGGCCTTTGCTTCGTCGTAAATCCCTGCCTGCCGGCAGGCAGGCTTGCGCACCAAGTTTAACCAATTGGCGTAATTTTCAATGCTCGCTGTGAGCAAAAGCTAAAATTTAATTAAGGCCATGCTATTTGTGAAATAAGGGATCGGTTATATTGTTGAGATAAGCGGCGGGTGGTGGCTGATTGGAGGCCCCTGCCCGCGCGCAAGCAGCGAATGCCCCGCAAGCGGGGCATGAGCGAATGAGCACGGGCGGGGTCAATCAGCCGACAGGACCCGCCGCAATGCACACCAGTAATTTTCAACGAACGAGCAAATACCTTGAAGCAAAAAGTAAAAATATGAATAAAGTACTTGAAGGACTGAATAAGGAACAGATTGAGGCGGTGACGCATAGGGAAGGGCCGCTGTTGATCATTGCCGGCGCAGGGACCGGCAAGACCACGGTGATCACCCGGCGTATTGCCTGGCTTTTGTCCGAAGGCCTGGCCAAGATCGATGAGATCCTGGCGCTTACCTTTACCGACAAGGCAGCGCAAGAAATGCAGGAACGCGTGGATGTGCTGATGCCTTATGGCTACACGGATATCTGGATCTCTACGTTTCACGCCTTTGGCGACCGCGTTTTAAGAGAAAATGCCTTAGTTTGCGGGTTTAATCCGGATTTTAAGGTTTTAGCCCAGGCAGAATCTGCAGTTTTATTCCGCGAGCACCTTTTTGAGTTTGACCTTTCCCATTACCGGCCATTAGCTGACCCTACGCGTTTTATCCAGGCCATGATCTCATTTTTTAGCCGCGCCAAAGACGAGGATATTCCGGCCGGGGAATATGTTAAATACGCGCAAGGCCTGCTGATGAAAGCCAAAAATAATCCGGATGACCCGGCAGCGCAGGAATCCGCCCGGCTGCAAATGGAAATTGCCCAGGCCTACCTTAAATATCAGGAGATTTTAGTTAAAGAGGGGCTAGTAGATTTTGGTAACCAATTTTATCTGTCGCTTGAACTCTTGCGCCAGCATCCGGTAGTGCTAAAAAAATACCAGCAGCAGTTTAAATATATCCTGGTGGATGAATTTCAGGACACCAATTACGCCCAATATCAATTAGCCAAGCTTTTAGCCGGGGACCGGCAGAATATTACGGTTGCCGGAGACGATGACCAATCTATCTACAGGTTTCGCGGGGCAGCTTACTCCAACCTCTTAAATTTTATCCAGGATTTTCCCGGGGCAAAAAAAGTCAATATCATCCGCAATTACCGCTCAACTCAGGTGATCTTGGATTCGGCTTACCAGCTAATTCAAAATAATAATCCCGAGCGTTTTGAAGTCAAGGCCGGTATTGATAAGCATCTGATCGGTGTAACCAAAGAAGGTAAGCCGGTAGAACATCTGCATTTTGACACTAATTCTACGGAGGCCGACCATGTCGCCATGATCATTAAGGATAAGGTTAAATCAGGCGAGTTTAAATATAAAGACTGCGCGATTTTAGTGCGCGCTAATTCTGACAGCCGTAGCTTTTTACAAGCCCTGAATATGCTGGATATACCCTGGCAGTTTAGCGGGAACCAGGGTTTGTATTCTCGGCAGGAAGTTAAGTTATGCATTAATTTCCTGCGCGCGATCGCCAATACCAGTGATTCCATGAGCCTATATTATCTGGTCAGTTCCGAGGTTTATAATTTTGATCTGGCGGACTTGAGTTCCTGCAACCATTACAGTAAGCGCAGGAACCTGCCTTTGTGTAATGTTTTTGAAAATATTGCCGAGATACCCGAGCTGGCGAATATCAGTGACGATACGCGGGATAAAATTAAAAGCCTTTTGGCTGATTTTGCCAAATTTTTAGAGCTCTCGCGCGAAGAAACTACCGGCCGTCTGCTTTATGTTTTTTTAACCGATACCGGGTATTTGAAAAAACTTACTAAAGACGCTGACCTGGAAAAAGAAGCCAAAATCCAGAACCTGGCTAAATTTTTTAATCTGGTCAGAAATTTTGAATTAGTGGCCAAAGAGGACCGGGTTTTGAATTTTGTTAACTATTTGAATCTTTTGATCGATGCCGGCGATGACCCCTCTACGGTGCAGGCGGATCTGGATACTGACGCGGTCAATGTTTTGACCATTCATAAAGCCAAGGGGCTGGAATTCGGTGTGGTCTTTTTAGTGAGTTTGGTCAGCGGCCGTTTTCCCTGTCAGGCCAGGAGCCAGGAAATTGAATTGCCGGATGACCTGATCAAAGAGGTTCTGCCCAGCGGTGATTTTCATATTCAGGAAGAGCGCCGGCTTTTTTACGTAGGCATGACCCGCGCTAAATCAGAATTATATTTGACCAGCGCCGGCGATTACGGCGGCAAGCGCTTGCGCCG
>Ga0066640_10001700_pt1 | contig 13175 bp, 13 predicted proteins | sample CryGeyCG2114_020_2_FD_59505 | JGI IMG/M metagenome (GOLD analysis project Ga0066640, IMG submission 59505) | Groundwater microbial communities from aquifer - Crystal Geyser CG11_big_fil_rev_8/21/14_0.20 | ecosystem: Environmental > Aquatic > Deep subsurface > Groundwater | place: USA: Utah... | reverse complement strand
GTCGTGATAGGTGGTGGAGTAGTCGGGGCAAATGCAGCCTATATAGCTGCCGGACTGGGTGCTGACGTTACCATTATAGACCGTTCGGTAGATAAAGTCCGTAGCCTTGGTTGGAAATTTGAAGGAAAAAGAGTTAACTGCATTTATTCAACTGTAGAGGCGGTTGAACAACATGTGCAAAGTGCCGATCTTGTGATTGGAGCCATATTAATACCCGGAGCGTCTGCACCAAAAATAGTAACAGAAGATCAGGTTAGAAAAATGCACCGAGGTTCCGTTATAGTAGACGTGGCTATTGATCAGGGGGGATGTATTGAAACCAGCCGCCCCACATCGCATGACAACCCGACATATATCGAGCATAACGTTGTTCATTATTGTGTGACAAACATGCCAAGCGCGGCAGCCAGAACAGCTTCAAAAGCTTTAGAAAATGCAACATTGCCGTATATTATCAATCTTGCCAATAACGGATATAGAGCCGCACTAAAAGAAGATATACATTTTAGGAATGGTTTAAATCTATGCCGAGGGCGTGTAACACATGAAGCTGTGGCTCACGACTTAAGTCATGCTTATGTTCCGCCATCCACATTCTTAGGTCGTTGATTTATTGTAGAAACACACACCAACTCTATCAATATGATCAAGCAAGTCTTTGTTTTTTATTTGTGATAAATTTGATATATCAAATTTATAGGGTAACAATAAATCATCAAGATCACTATTTATCTTACTTAAAATTGAAATATTAAGATCAGATCCTTTTATTGCAAGATCAATATCCGAACCGTCCCTATTAGTGGCCATCGCCCGAGATCCATATAATATAACCTCATCTATTTGCTTATATTTAGCAAATATACCGTTTATTTTATCTATATTATCTTCACTCAAGCCAAACTTCATGGGGAAAGCTCATTTAACTTATTTTCAAGCTGTATAAAGGAATTATAATATGAAGAGGTTATTTTATTTATTATCTGTTTTGTAGTCTCCTCATTATAAGTATGCGAGGTAAGGTTCCTGCTGTTTATCATCTCCATCCAAACTTCGCCATTTTCTATTATACCAAGCGAAAAGGCCTCTCTGGTTGCATCCTTTGAGCCGTATATTTCAACACTTCCTTTATTCTTGAGAAAATCAGCGATTGTTTTCCATGCCAACTCATGAGTGTACTCAAAGGCCTGAATAATCCCCTGCTCCTCCAGTTCATTTAGGTCTTTCTTTTGCAAAAATTTTCCTAATTGTGATAAAGCTTTTTTATAATTACTAAAACGCTGCTGCCACCTTATATCCCGATACATTTACTCTCCTTGATCATCATAATTTTGCAAACAATAGCCAGATGAACGTATGGTTCTAATGACCGCGCCTTTTTTGTCAATATTAAGAGCTTTTCTAAGACGATTGATATGGACATCAACAGTTCTTGTTTCAACATCTAAAGAATCACCCCAGACTTTTCTTATTAGCTGGTCACGAGATAAAACTCTTTTGGGATATTCTAACAAGGCTTGTAATAACTTATATTCCGTAGGACCCAGCTTTAAAGCCTTGCCGTTATATGTCACTGATTTTGTTACCATATCCATCGAAATTCCGGCAAATTCCAGTGTTTTTTCAGAAAATACGGGTCTTATTCGACGAAAAACAGCGTTGATTCTTGCAACGAGCTCTTTTGGAGAAAACGGCTTTACAATATAATCATCAACACCGCGATCAAGACCTTCAATGCGGTCAATCTCTTCGCCCTTTGCCGAGATCATTATTATGGGAATATTGCGAGTTTCATCATTTTTGCGCAAGCGCTCACAAATCTGCACTCCGCTCATACCCGGAAGCATCCAATCAAGCAGAATAATATCCGGTTTATTCTCCTCAATCATAAAAAAGGCTTCTTCAGAATTATCCGTAGTACGGACATTATAACCGGCCTGCTGAAGGTTATACTCCAACAAAGTGACAATAGCATCATCATCTTCGATTACTAAAACTGAGGCTTTTAAATTATTCTTTGGCATAGCTATATATTATCGACATTTTACTAAATTTTAGCAAGTTTTTTAGAGGAAGGCGTTTTTTCTTTCAATCATAATGATTTGTCTATATAAGCTTTCATACTATAGGAGAACACTGCCATCCTGAGCGTAAGCCAGAGATGACAAGCTTCAAGGTGCTATGGGATTTATGAACAGCAATTCAGACACTTTTTCTTTTTATAAAACAGTCACAAGGCTTGCCGGAGCCAATGTTGCAGCACTTGCAATATCATCCCTTGCCTCTATCTTTCTTACTCGCGCACTGGGCGCTGAAGGGCGTGGTATCATAGCCTGGATAATGTCACTAGCGGTTATTTTGAATGCGCTTACGCAAGTAGGCATGACCCATGTAAACCGTCGCTTTGTAGCAGAAGATAACTCCCGCGCCGGTGATCTGGTCTTAACCACCATTATAGTATGCTCCATCGCAGCCATTATATTTGTCAGCGCGTTTATGTTTTATGGTTTTAGCCAACCACTAGGCCAAGCCAACAAATCCGCTCTCATGACGGGGCTTTTACTTGCCCCCATATGGGCAATAACAGAATGCCTGGGTGACATGCTCCTTGGCTTGCATAAACCAAAACAATATAATTTCGTAATACTCCTGCAAAAAATATTTAACGCCGCACTAATTGCTATTATAGTCATTACAGGCTATGCAACGCCACTTATCGCAATATCTGCCCTTGCCTTCTCATTTATATTAAAGTTCCTTTTCGTAGCTAAGTCTTTGCATAATAACATAGACCTTACCTTTCATAAAGAAGGTGTAAAATGGGTGTTTAAGCACTTAAAATCCTTCATCTACACCAACTACGCATCAAGCGTTATGCTGCTATGTTCAAACGCTATAATACCGATACTGCTGGTAAAAAACGGCATGGTGATAGAGGCCGGGTTATATTCTGCGGCCATGATTATAATTGATGCCGTATATAACGTATCACGAAAACTTGGAATGTATGCCGTCCCAAACCTGGTATCTACAAAAATATTAAGCAACGCAATAAGCTAAAAATAAATATATTACTGGTTAACTTTGCCGCTCTAGTCTCAGCCAGTTTATTCTTTTATTTTACGGCAAGCTGGCTAATACCGTTTTTATTTGGAAAAGATTTTATTGATGCCGTTCGCGTTTTCCAGATCCTTGCGATAGGTATGACCTTCGTCTCAGTATATTACACCTTATATTCAATAATAAGCTCAGAGGCAAAAGGCCTAATAATCATAATAGCGCCAGCTATATTGCTTTTATCCAACTTCTCGATTGCCTCATATCTTATTCCTGACAATGGAGCAGTTGGCGGAGCAATCGCATGGGCGAGCGCTAATTTAATCGCATGCATAGTCGCGATGATTATAAGCGTGATTGTGGCAAAGAAGGTTAAGCTATAACCTTCTTATAAACATTTTCAATCGCCTTAACCGTTTTCTTGGTGTCGAATAAAGGATAAGAACTTTTGTTCTTTTGCAATTTTTTCTTTAATCTTTGATATGCATCGTTATCATTAGCATAGGCGATTGCAATCTGCTCATATTCATCTAATGAATTGGTAACAAGTTCGCTTAAACCTATATTTTTAAGTAAGCTTGATGCCATGCGTGATGCGAAATTTTCACCGTATAAAGTCACCACAGGAACATCAGACCACAGGCAATCTGCTGTAATTGTCCCACCGTTATAAGCGATAGTATCCAGCGACATATCGGCAAGTTTAAGGCGTTTTAGATATTCATCACGCTGAACATGTTTTACAAAAACAAGCCTGTTTTCATCAATACCGCGTTTTGACGCCTCTTTTTTCAGATTCTCCGCCGCAATATCGTTATCGCGCGTTATCCATAAAACGCTATCAGGCACAGATTTTAATATTTTCATCCAGCTATCAAAAATCTTTTCATTTATTTTCATAGACTGATTAAACGAGCAAAATATAAATTTATCTTCAGGCAACCCGACATCAGACTTACTAATTGCCTGATCTTCTATTTCTTCGTAAGAGTTAAGTTGATAGCAATCGGGAAGATACAAAACCTCTTCAGAATAATATTTCTGATCTTCCTTTGGGATAACGGTTTTATCGGCAATTATATAATCAATAAAATCAGCACCACTGGAGCCTACAAAACCAAGGTAGCTTATTTGCACCGGCGCGGGTTTTTGCGCCAAGATCGCCATACGGTTTTGGCCGGTATGGCCTGTAAGATCGATCAGAATATCGACCTCATCACTATATATCATGCTGGCGGCTTCTTTAAAATCAACTGACGATATATCTGTAAATTTATCACTGTAAGACTCTATATTGGCACGAAAAACGCTTTTATCATCAGGGCCGTAAGAATAGGTGAACACATTAAATTTATTCCTGTCATGCAGTTTAAACATATTTTGCGTCAAGTGACTTAAGGCATGGTTTCTAAAATCTCCCGATATATAGCCTATATTAATTTTATCTTTCTTTTTCCGGCTGATAAATGAAAAGCGCTTTTCAGGCAAACCCTGACAATGAGCTTTAGCAACCTCAAGGTTTTTCTGTTGGTCATGAGTGCGCACAAGGTTTTCAAAGCAAGTTTCCGAAGGTATTTCACCATTTTTTATTTGCTTGTCTACCAGTTCCGCAACTTTCCGCTCAACATCACTGATACCATCCCATGAGCAAGCTATGCGCTTGCAATGCAACAGCAAAGACAAGGCTTTTTCATTATCGGAATTAATCTTGAGCAACTTATCATAACACGGTATAGCATCATTTATCATCTTTCTGCGCTGATATATCATAGCAAGGTTAAGAAGCGCTATTTCATGCTCAGGGTTAATCTTTAGAGCCGCCTTAATTGACTCTATCGCCTCTAAATCTTTTCCCAAACGATCAAGGATTAACCCTCTGTTGCATAGAGTGTCAGCATTGTCAGGGTGTTTTTCGGCCAGTCGGTTTATGCAAATAATAGCTTCATCATTTTTGCCCAAAGCGGTAAGAACCATAGATAAATTATTCAATGTCTGGCTACAATCAGGGTTTAACTGCAATGATTTTTTAAAATAAATTTCCGCCTCGGCATTTTTATAAAGTTCCCTGGCAATCTCTCCGATTCTAAAATACGCAAGTTCATAAGATTCATCCGCATTAATTGCATTTTGGTATGAATTAATAGCTTCTTGATATTTTTTCTGCTTATTTTTAAGCTCCCCTATAAAAAAACAGACATCCGCGTTTTTTTCATCAACATAAAATGCTTTTGCAAGCAATGACTCCGCCGCCTGATCTTTGCCAAGTCGCAAAGCAAGGTTAGCAGAGCCTATAAGACCGTAAATATGATCAGGATCTTGTGTTAAAACATGAAAATATATTTTTTCAGCCTCTTCTAATTTGCCTTGTCTTTGCGCGTCATCGGCAATTTTTATATACTCATCATTCGTTAAAGTTTTTTCTTGCATGTCTTTCTCATTTTTTAAACTATCAGGGGCAGAACACTGGCATATAAAAACAAAATTTGCAAGATTGTATCTAAAAAATTATTCTTTATAGACAACGAGCACAACAAAGAATAAAAATATCAATGTGATTAAAAAACTACTCTTTTTAGCAACTCTTGTTTTATCAACCGCACATATTGCAAACGCGGAAACAGTTTCGCATGGCGTTTCTATTTTTGGTGACCTTAAATATCCTGCCGATTTTAAACATTTCGATTATGTTAACCCCAACGCCCCCAAAGGCGGCAAAATAAAAATGGCCTCAATCGGCACATTTGATAGCCTGAATCCTTTTATATTAAAAGGCGTTGCCGCTGATGGAATTGAACTTACATTCGACACTCTAATGCAAAGCTCAGCAGATGAAGCCGGCGTAGCCTATGGGTTGATCGCAAAATCAGCTCAAATAGCCAAAGACAGAAGCTATGTTATATTTAATTTAAGAAATAATGCAAAATTTCATGATGGCAGCAAAGTAACCGCGCAAGACGTGGCATTTTCTTTTAATATCCTAATGGAAAAAGGCCACCCTCAATATAAATCATATTATGCTGATGTTGAAGATGTTGAGGTTTTGTCGCCACTTAAAGTTAAGTTTAAATTTAAAAACACAACAAACCGCGAATTGCCATTGATTGTGGGTCAAATACCCATCCTTTCAAAGGCATATTATAGCTCACATGATTTTGCTAAAACCACGCTTGATGCCCCCCTTGGCAGCGGGCCATATAAAGTAAGATCATTAGAAGCCGGGCGCTCCATAACCTATGAAAGAGTTAAAGATTATTGGGCAAAGGATTTACCCGTAAATATAGGAAAATATAACTTCGATGAAGTTCGAATAGATTACTATCGTGATGCTACGGTTGCTGTTGAAGCCCTAAAAGCAGGTGAATATGATTTTCGCCGTGAGAATATCTCAAAAACATGGGCAAATGCTTACAATATCCAACAAGTTGAAGATGGCCGTATGATAAAAGAAGAGTTAGTTGACGGCACGCCAACGGGTATGCAGGCTTTTATTTTTAACACACGCAGAAGCATGTTCAAAGATGCCAAAGTAAGAGAGGCCTTAAACCTTGCCTATAATTTCGAGTGGGCAAATAAGAATCTTTTTTATAGCGCGTATGCACGCAATCGCAGTTTTTTCGGTAATTCTGAATTTGAGTCACAGGGGCTACCCTCTCCTGCCGAATTAGAATTATTAGAGCCGTTTAAGGATCAATTGCCCAAGCAAGTTTTTACTAAAGAATATAACCCTCCCTATGCAGAAGATACCGCAGAGCATAGAGAAAATTTATTAAAAGCCGCAAAATTACTTGATGAGGCGGGGTTTAAGTTAAAAGACATGCAGCTTATAAACCCTTATAACGGACAGCCTGTTGAAATTGAATTTATGCTTGTGTCACCGTCCTTTGAAAGGGTTGTAGCACCATTTATTCGCAGTCTTAAAAAACTAGGCATAAAATCAACTATACGCACGGTTGATACCTCCCAATATATCAAGAGGATGGAGGAATTTGATTTTGATATTATGGTAAAATGGTTTACCCAAGGCGCGGCTCCGGGTAATGAGCAGTTAAATTACTGGCATTCGCAATATGCTGACGTTAATGGCAGCCAGAACCTCATAGGCATAAAAAACCCTGCTGTGGATAAGTTGGTGGAAAAGATCGTATCCGCTAATAATAAACAAGAGCTAATTACGGCTACACGCGCGCTGGACAGAGTGTTGCAATGGAATTATTATGCAATTCCACAATGGCATTCACGCACTCACAGAGTCATCTATAATAGCAAAATCGCAAGACCAAGCACAACCCCACCATATTCCCTGGGTGTTGTGGAAACATGGTGGGTTAAATAATATAAATTAAAATTGAGTTAAGCGGCTTTCTCTTCGGCAAATGCCTTATCAAGAGATTTTATTATTGCATCCCCCATTTCGCTTGTACCAACTTTAGTAGCGCCATCTTGCATAATGTCGCCAGTGCGATAACCATCAGCCAGAACAGATTTAATTGCGTTTTCCACCATATCCGCTTCTTTTGACATGTCAAGACTGTAACGTAACATCATTGATAAACTCAAAATTGTAGCAATCGGGTTGGCAAGATTTTGCCCGGCTATATCAGGTGCCGAGCCATGAACCGGTTCATATAAGCCGGGAGTACCGGCCTCTCCAAGTGATGCAGAAGGCAGCATCCCCAAAGAGCCTGTAAGCATAGCAGCGCAATCTGATAAAATGTCACCAAACATATTAGTGGTAACCATCACGTCAAATTGCTTAGGATTACGGACAAGCTGCATGGCGGCGTTATCCACATACATATCGGTAAGTTCTAAATCAGCATATTCATTTTCATGAATTTTGTGCATTTCCTCGCGCCAAAATTCCGTAGCTTCTAATACATTAGCTTTATCTACCGAGCAAACGCGCCCATCGCGTTTTTTAGCAAGCTCAAAAGCCACACGACCAATCCGCTGAATTTCACTGGTTGTGTAAACAAGTGTGTTGTAACCTTTTCTCTCTCCATTTGGTAAATCTTCGACACCACGAGGCTGTCCAAAATAAATACCGCCGGTAAGCTCACGAACGATCATAATGTCAAGACCAGCGACCACTTCACGTTTTAACGTTGAGGCATCTGCCAATTCTTCAAAAACAATTGCAGGGCGCAAATTAGCAAAAAGACCTAATTCCTTTCTAATGCCAAGCAGGCCTTTTTCCGGACGCACTGAAATATGCAGCGATTCCCACTTAGGGCCGCCTACCGCACCCATCAATACAGCATCTGATGCTTTTGCTTTATCAACAGTCTCTTTAGGCAACGGCGATCCGCTCTCATCATAAGCAGCGCCGCCAATCAAAGCATAATCAATTTCAAAATCGCTATTTTTATTTGAATTGAACCATTCTAAAATACGCACGGCCTCTGCTGTTACTTCCGTTCCAATACCATCGCCCGGCAATACTAAGATTTTTTTTGACATTTAAATATCTCCTTAAAATTTATAATTATCTATCATACATATAAAGGTGAAAATTATTATCATTCATCATACGACGATCGCTATCGTCACCTCCACCTTCTGCATTATTTTGCACAAAACATTTTTGCAAATAAGCTAAAGAATATTTTCTGTATATTGCCGACAAAATTTTATCGGCTGTGTAATGGTTCAAATAATGATTAGCCCACGCTATTCTGGCCGACGCCCTTCTATCTCCAAGCCTGTTAGCTATAACATAAAACCCATAAGCAAGCTGCAAAGGCTCGACAACATCATCCTGATAATTAAATTCAGCTCCATATAATAACTGTTGATACTTACCCGAAACAGGCTTGCCATATGCTATCTGCTCACCCGTTTCAAAAGCTGTTGTGTGGAAAATACACGCATCATCTTTTGTATAATATTTACTACCATCCGCATTTGCCAAAAATGGAAATGTGAGGGCAAACAGAAAAGTTAGACTACGCCGCATCCCCATAAAGCCAGCTTTGCTCCTGCTTATTTTTAGATTCAAAATCAGATATTTTACTCTCTTTTTCCAAAGTAAGGCCAATATCGTCTAAACCTTCCAATAAGCATTTTTTACGGAACGGGTCTAATTCAAACTCATATTTTTTATTCTGGGCTATAATCACCTGCTCGTTCAGATCAACCGTGATTTCAGGGTTATCACTTTTTGCAACAGCCATCAATTCAGCCACCTGCTCTTGCGGCAATTTAATAGGAAGTATGCCGTTTTTAAAGCAGTTATTATAGAAAATATCCGCAAAACTTGGTGCTATAATTGAACGTATACCAAAATCAAATAATGACCACGGAGCATGCTCACGCGATGACCCACAGCCAAAATTATCACCGGCAACTAAAATACCGGCTCTGCGGTAAGGTTCATTATTTAAAACAAAATCAGATATTTCTTCGCCTTCTGTAGTATAACGCATCTCATCAAATAGATTAACGCCAAGCCCGGTACGTTTTACGGTTTTTAGAAATTGCTTAGGGATAATCATATCCGTATCAACATTTGTGATGGGAAGAGGAGCCGCAATAGCTGTGATTTTGTCAAATTTTTCCATAATTTTCTCTAACTTTGTAGGTTTACGGCTTCATCTTACAGGCATGTTAATTTTTCAACCCCAAACCTACAATCTAAAACCTAATAATCGGGGCATATATTAGCAATATTTGCCGTTTTAGCAAGCCTTAAAGTTCTATTTTGGAATCAACTCTTGCTATTCTTTGAAGAAGATTTGGAGAATTAGGGCTATCGCACTCAGTCGGACTGTCAGACCTACCTATCCAAGCTCTACCACTCTCTGAAGGCGAACAGTCACTATTTAAAGATGCCTGATATTTTTTTACTTTAGTATCAGGTGAGGCTTTTGTACTTTCTATTTGAGTGCTGGGCAACATATCACTTAGTTTTTGAGCCTGCTGATCAACAACTTTATAAACTTCCGGAGCTAAAACAACTAAAATTCCACTACTTAAGCCCATAGAAGCAAAACGCCCTAACACTATTTTTGCAAATCTAGATCTCTCATTTTTTTGCAGAACATCCGAGAAAGATTGTTTTAAAGTATCAATATAACTCACATCAGGGTTTGCGGCCTTTCTTGCTGTTGCAGTAAGAAACGGCAAAGAAAGCAAAGATCCTGCTCCACCTGCCGCAAAAGACACCGCAAAACCTTCCATAGCGGAAAAGTCTTTCCCTTTTTTAATTTCGTCAGCAGAAACAAAGCCAACCCATGGACCGGCGTTTTTTGCGAATGCCAAAGGAAATAACTTTACAGCAGTAGCTAAAACAGCTCTGCCTCTTGCAGTTTTCCCCAACGAAGCAATCATTGACTGCGCCTCAGATGCGCTGGTTACACAAGTTTCAAGTCCCGTAGAATAAAATATTCTCCTTACCGCATCCTCAAGAGGTTTATCAGTTTTTTCCATCGTATTTCCGGCTATTTGCCCTGATGCTATACTCAAAAACCTTGACCTTGATGCCGCTCCCGCACTATGGTTAACTCTGTTTAAATATTCCCTTGCACCGGGCCATTTCTGCTTAGCTGATAGCATATTAATATAGGTTGTTATAAATACATTTGGAACCGCAAATACAGTAACCGTGGATGCATCAATAGCCGTTTTGAAAATACTTTCCAACGCAGAATTAGGATAAGACCTGACAGTTTGATCTTTGCTCATAAAACGCCCTCTAAACCTAAATACTTTAATAAAAAATCAACTAATACGATAGTATTTACGCAAATACAACACCAATATTATAAATTATTCAGGCAGTGTTCAAAATCCCCTGCCTTGACAAACGTCATTTGACTTTCTCTTTAACGCTCCTTCAATAACAGGCGTTAATTGTGAAAGAGCAAGTGAATATAACACACAAGTTCCTGCTCGCTGCGGCACTCCTTTGAACAAATCCTTAACTCCCATTTTACAAAAAGCCTCCTTAATACTAAGACCCTGCTTTACGACAACATTAGCTAAATGAGCGGTTGGCGTTGTAGCTACCCCAACCCCGATAGAAACAGGCAACGCAATCTCGGGGCTGTCACCGGAAGTTACTACGGCAAGCCAAAAGCAACTATTTCTTATGCCGGCAATAGCGGCCACTTTTGGTAAAGTTTTCCTAACATTGACCACCCCTTTTTCAGGATAATATGTTTTATATTCAGGCAGTAATGTAGCGCCGGTTTCACATAAGCTACCGCACAAAGCCCTTGTCAATTTAGAAGAGTCTTCGCCACAACATTGAACGCCAAAATCTCCGGCGCATGAGCTTATTAGCTGTTGGGCTATATAAGGAGGCAAAAACGCCTTCATAGGCAAAACATTCTTATCACTTTTTTTAAGCAGGTCTAATTGCAGCTTAGCAGCTATCGGCGTAGCAAAAAGCGTGGCAATAGGAATAGCCAGAAAATGAACATAACCGACAGCATCCTCAGAAGAAGAAGTTTTTTCAAAACTCATAAAATAGTCTTTTATAAATTAAGAAGCTTTAGAATTTTTTATATCCACAGCCTCAAACTCACGCACATCAGCAAGCTTGCCTTTGATAGCAGCAGCTACAGCCATTGCAGGGCTCACCAGGTGAGTTCTACCACCCCTGCCCTGACGGCCTTCAAAGTTACGGTTAGAAGTGGATGCGCAACGCTCACCGGCATCAAGCTTATCGGCATTCATAGCAAGACACATTGAGCATCCCGCTTCACGCCATTCGAATCCGGCTTCTATAAAAATTTTATCCAAACCTTCTTCTTCGGCCTGTTTTTTTACAAGACCAGAACCCGGAACAACCATAGCAAGCTTAATGTTAGAAGCAATTTTACGACCTTTGGCTATTGCGGCAGCCGCTCTAAAATCTTCAATGCGGCCATTAGTACATGAGCCGATAAACACTTTATCGATCACTATATCTTGAACTCTTTGCCCGGCTTTTAAGCCCATATAATCAATAGAACGCTGAATAGAAACCGCCCTTGCTTCATTTTCAGCATTTGCTGGATCAGGCACGACACCATCTATCGGCACAACATCCTGAGGGCTTGTTCCCCATGTAACCTGCGGAATAAGATCAGATGCGTTTAAAGTGACTTCAACATCATATTTTGCACCTTCATCAGAAGGAAGTTTCTTCCACTGCTCAACAGCCGCGTCCCAATCATCACCTTGCGGGCACATCGGGCGGCCTTTTAAATATTCAAATGTTTTTTCATCAGGCGCTATAAGACCTGCGCGCGCGCCTGCCTCAATAGACATATTACACACTGTCATGCGCCCTTCCATAGAAAGGTCTTGTATTGCTTTTCCGGCATATTCAATTACAAAACCAGTTCCACCTGCCGTACCGATCTTGGCAATTATAGCAAGCACAATATCTTTTGCAGTAACGCCATTAGGCAAATCACCATTTACGGTAATACGCATGTTTTTTGCACGCGACTGAATCAGTGTCTGGGTTGCCAGAACATGTTCAACTTCACTTGTGCCTATACCAAACGCAAGAGCGCCGAACGCGCCGTGAGTAGATGTGTGACTATCACCACAGACGATTGTCATGCCCGGATGAGTAAAGCCTTCTTCGGGGCCCACAATATGCACAACACCCTGACGAGCGTCGCTCATAGGAAAATATTGAATTCCAAATTCCTTGCAGTTATCCTCTAAGGTCTGAACCTGAATACGGGAAGTTTCATCTTTAATACCCTGCAAACGATCAGGAGTTGTCGGAACATTATGATCAGCAACAGCTAAATGCGCTTCAGGGCGGCGAACTTTACGCCCGGCCAGACGAAGCCCCTCAAACGCCTGAGGACTTGTAACCTCATGAATCAACTGATGGTCAATATAAAGCAAGCAAGTGCCGTCGGCCTGCTCATCGACCAAATGATTCTGAACTATTTTATCGTATAACGTCTTTGGAGCTGTCATAAATAACCTTTATTTAATGATTTGCCCCAAATATATAAAGCCTCAACGCTATAAATGCAAGGTATTTTAGGTCAAAGGACGAAGGTATAGGAGCAAAGGGCGTATTTTCTAATGCGTTTGCCCCCCTCTTTACTCCAACACCTATACGGCAGGCATTAACTCGTCATTAACTCCAACTTCCAACGGAGGAA
>Ga0066640_10001693_pt1 | contig 13207 bp, 14 predicted proteins | sample CryGeyCG2114_020_2_FD_59505 | JGI IMG/M metagenome (GOLD analysis project Ga0066640, IMG submission 59505) | Groundwater microbial communities from aquifer - Crystal Geyser CG11_big_fil_rev_8/21/14_0.20 | ecosystem: Environmental > Aquatic > Deep subsurface > Groundwater | place: USA: Utah... | reverse complement strand
CTACCCGGATTACCGGGTTGTGGCCAAGAGAAAGATCGCTATCGCCGATGCCGCGGCCGCGGCTAAAACCGCCAATATTAATTTTTATTCCCTGACCGTACGCGCCTTTAAGCTGGCCGGCCTGGAAGATATCTGCGAAGATTACGGCCAGGCGGCGTATTATTTGGGGACGATACCGGGCCAAGCGCATAATTTTACTTTGGATGACCACCACCGGTTTATTAAGGATAAGCCGATGCTGGTCTGCGGGAACACTGCCGCGATGCTCAGCCAAACACGCTACGGAAAACATTTTAAAATTCTGGGTGATACCGCGGTCCATTACGGAGCGTTTAACTGCGGCCCCGCGGCTGAAAAATTAGAATCAGGAGAATCTAGCTTCGGAAGCTGCTGCTGCTGAAATGTGAAAACATGAAAATTAACAAAAAACTGGCCGCCGTTAATTTAATTTTTTTATTCGCGTTTTTTATCTCCGGCTGTGCTTCCATTGCTAAATTGGCCGTAGGAAAAGACGACGTTAAAATACCCCAGATCGTCGCGCACCTGGAGCCATCGTTGGCCCAGAATAGAATTACCGTCTCCGGTAAAGTGGTCATTCAAAATCCTACCCCAAGCGCCCTTAGCTTAGATAAAATATATCTGGAAATATTAGGCGAGGATAAGCGCGTCTTGGGAAGAACTATTCTGGATTGGGAAAATCCCCACGTAATGCCCAAACAGGAATCAGAGGCGCCGGTTACGATCAGGCTGGGCCTGTCAGCGCTGAATAATAAAAATGTTGCCGTATTCATACGGACAGGTTTTACTTATCAGCGGTTCGGCTGGTATATACCGATTGAAAGCCGGGTCGCGGTTTTGCATCTGGAGGCATTGAAAGAAATTATCGCCCGGCCGCTATACGTCAATATCCTTACTAAGCTGCGTTCAACAATTTTCGGTAATTCTTCCATTGATTTTGTGGTCGGCATTACCAATCCTTTAAGCATTGACCTGTCCCTGGAACAAGGCATAATTGCTGTTAGTACCCAGGCAGGGGAGATTATTGCAAAAACCAGGATTACGGAAACTTTTTTCAGGGGCTCAGAATCAAATCAGATCAAGGGCTCGGTTGGAGTCGGCAATATCTGGGGAAAATTGATCCGTGGAGAAGCCCTCAAGGGCCGCCCTTTAAAACTTCAGCTGTCCGGGAATATGCGGATCCCCGAGACGGACATCGTCATCCCTTTTCAGATAGAGTCAGCGGTCGAGATAAAACTTTCTTTTATTTAAAACGATAAAGGGGACGGTTCTATTTTTTATTCTTCCTCCCGAGGAAAAATAGAACCGCCCCCTTTATTTTTAAGAAGAAAAAAGTCAGAAAAAAGCAGAAGCCGGCAATTTGCAGAATTATTAATCGGTGTATTATAAAAATTGCTCAGCGACAATATCAAGATAAGACAAAAAGAGAGGAGGCAGAAAATGAATAAAAAGATTTTGGTAGCAATAGCGATTTTATTGGGTGTGGGGTTATGTTTGGTGAGTACGCTTTATTCCCAGGAACCCATCCTGACTGGAAAAGAAGAAGCGGCCATTAAGGGCCCGGTGGATGAAATGGTGAAACGAGGCGCGAATAAAGATGAGGTAAGAGGCATCGTATCGGACATGGCAAAAAAAGGCATCCGGGGCGACGACCTGAAAAGTTCAGCAGAAGCAATGAATGACCTGGTTAAAAGAGGGGAAAGCCCGAAGGAAGCGGGAAACCTGGTTTCTCGGGCCGCCCATCAGGCAAAAGCGGAAGGGTTAAAGGGACGGGATCTGGCCGATAGAGTGCACGGGGCGGTAAAACAGATGCAGGAAGCCAAGCGGGGAAAGATGGAAAATACCGCCACGGGAGGTAGTATGAAGGGGCCCGGTGGCGGGGGCGGAGGAAGAGGGAAAAGATGAGTGTAAAGGAAAGCCGGGTATGGAATATTTTAAATACAAGAAGGAGGGCGTCTGATGTGCGTGAGAGATCAGTTATTGATATTTATGGTTATCGCCGGATTATTTTTCTCCGGGCTGTCGGTTTCAGCCGCTTCTGAGTCAGACCGTGCCATTGAGTCATCCGTAGAAGAGTCATATACATTCCGGACTTATCTGAAAGACGACGCGATCAAGGTAAGTTCCCAGGACGGTGTGGTAACTTTAACCGGAACGGTTAGCGACGAATACCATAAATTATTAGCCAAAGATACCGTCGCTAACCTGCCGGGCGTCAAAAGCGTTAATGATCGGCTTGAGGTTGCCAGCAGCGGCCCGGTGGAATACACCGACGCCTGGCTGAGTATGAAAATAAAAACTGTGATCTTGATCCATCCTAACCTTAATCCTTTTACCAAGGTCTACGTAAAGGAAGGGATCGTTACTCTTCAGGGCCAGGCCAGCAGCCAGGCCCAGAAGGAATTGACCAGCGAATATGTGGAAGATGTGGCAGGGGTCAGGGGTGTAAAGAATGAGATGATCGTGGTAGAGGCCGGGCAGAAACCAGCCAGGACTTTTGGCGAAACCATAGACGATGCCTCTATTACCGCGCAGGTAAAATTGGCCCTTTTAACCCATCGCTCCACTAGCGCCTTTAATACGCATGTTAATACGGAAAAAGGCGTGGTTACTTTAAGCGGTGTGGCAAAAACTCCGGAGGAAAAAGAACTGGTTACGAAGTTAGCCAGTGATATAAACGGGGTAAAAAAAGTAGTTAACCAGATGACTATAGGAAGCCATTGAAAAATTCCTATGTATTTTTTGACCAGGAGGATTAAAAAGCTCTATCGAATGGTGGAGCCGCAAGAAGGTAAGGCGGTATTAAGTAATTTTGCCTTTCTTTCGGTGGTGCAGGCGGTAACTTATATCCTGCCGGTGGTCATCCTGCCGTATCTTTTCCGGGTCATCGGCCCGGGAAAATTCGGCTTGATCGCTTTTGCCCAGGCCCTGACCCAGTATTTCATGATCCTGACGGATTATGGTTTTACTATTTCGGCTACCAAAGAGATATCTTTGTGCATGCATGATCAGTGCGAGATCTCCCGCGTATTTTCCAGCGTGATGGTAGTAAAGCTTGCTCTGGCGCTTTTAGGGCTACTGATATTGCTGGCCATTGTTTATTTCATCCCCAGATTCAGGAATGACTGGCCGGTTTATGTTTTGAGTTTCGGCGCGGTGGTGGGGAACACCCTTTTCCCGGTCTGGTTCTTCCAGGGCATAGAAAAGATGAAACACATCGCCTACTTAAATATTGCAGCCGGTTTTTTTACCGTGATTCTTATATTTACCTTTGTCCACCGGCCGCAGGATTACTTGTGGGTACCGGCCATTACTTCCTGCGCGTTCCTGGTTACCGGTATCTGGGCGCAATACATTGTTTTCAAGAAATTCGGCGTGTCATTTAAATTCCCCGGGTATACCAGTATACGCCAGCAGCTGGCAGCCGGTTGGGATATTTTTATCTCCAATGTCGCAATCAATGCCTATACTGCCACCCGCGTTTTTGTAGTCGGACTGCTTACCGATACCACCATCACCGGATTCTACGCTATCGCGGAAAAGATCAGCAATGCCTTTCAGACCTTTCCCCTGCTTTCTTTGGCCCAGGCGATTTTTCCCCGCTTAAGCAAAATATTCAGCAAAAACAAGGCCCTGGCGCTTGAGCTAATGCATCAACTTCAGCAGGTTACCACCAGCGGCGCATTGATTTTTCTGTCTGTTATCTTTGCCTTAGCGCCGACGGTAGTCAAGGTGTTTTGCGGCGGGGACTATTACTCTACGGTATTATCTTTGCGGCTCTTGCTGGTGGCGGTGTTCTTTGTCTGCGCCAATGCCTTCCGCGTGCAGTTCTTACTGGTTTGCGGCAAAACCCGGATTTATTCCCGGATCCATGTTTTTATGTCTATGCTCGGCCTGCCTTTGATCTTCCTACTGGTAAGTTCTTTTGGTTTTAGCGGAGCCGCCATCGCCGCCATCGCCATTGAAGCGGGAATTTTTACCATTACCTATTTTTCGGTCAGGAAACTTCGTTTTTAGGGACAGCGACTTTTTTGTATACAAAAAAGTCGCTGTCCCTATCCGCCTTATCCGCAAGACGAAAAAAGTCAAAAAAAAGCATAAATCCCACCTTTAAGTTTATCATCCGATAACATAAAATGTTTTTGAGAGGAGAGAGATATGAAAAAAGCTATCGTAGCGTTTTTTAGTAGTTTTAGTTTTAGGCCTGGTAGCGGTTATTTCCAACCGCAACATTCTCGCCAGGTTCATCATTGTTGATGGGATCAAGAAAACCTGCGGATTGGCGGTGAATATCCAGGCGCTGAAGATCGGACTGCCGGATGTGTCAATCCAGGGGCTGAAGATCTATAACCCGTCGGGTTTTAAAGACCGCTTGCTGGCGGATATTCCCAGGGTCTATGTCGCGTTTGACCTGCCGGCGTTCTTTAAAGGCCAGGTGCACTTGCCTAAATTAGAGCTGGAGGTACGAGAACTGGATGTGATTTTAAATGAGAAGGGCAAGCTTAACGTGAATTCTCTGGCCCTGCTTTTACCTAAACCCAGCGCTGCCAAGCCGCCGGAAATTAAAATTGGTGAGCTAAGGGTAATAATCAGCAAGGTCGCTTATAAAGGGTATTTTCCGATGGTCGGGGTAAAATCACAGGAGTTTGACCCTAAGATTGACGAGACCTTTTATAACGTGACTGATCCGTCCAAGGTAGCAGGGCAAATTCTGGAAAAGATCCTTTCCCGGATTGGGATTGAAAATCTTTCCAATTACGGAAAAGGCGCGGTCCAGAAAGCCGTGGAACAGGCCGGTCTGTCTAGCGAGGCAGGTACAGCTGTGCAGGAAGCAGTGGGAAAATTATTTTAGCTGATCTTGAGCTTATTCCCGCTTGACGCTTAGATTTATCAATGTTAAACTTTTGCTTATGGGCGAGAAGATATTAATTGTGGATGACGACGCGGACTTAAGGAGCGAATTAAAGGACGCGCTGGTTGATTATGAAGTCGTTGAGGCCTCCGGAGCGCAGGAGGCCTTTAAGCTGTTAAGACGGGCCAATGAGATAGGGTTGGTGATCTTAGATGTGATGATGCCGGGGGTTAACGGGCTGGACGCCTTGGTTGAGATAAAAAGGACTGATCCGTCCCTGGCGGTAATAATTTTAACCGGACACAGTTCCAAGGATGTGGCGATTGAAGCGCTGAAAAGCCGCGCGGATGATTACATAGAAAAACCCGCGCAGGTAGATAAAATACAAAGCGCGATTGAAAAATTAATTGGCAAGCGCCGCGGATTGGCCCCGGTGAGCAGCCTGGATCTCAAAGAGAAGGTTGAGCGGGTAAAGGATTTTCTACTGCGTAACCGTCAGAAAAAAGTTACCTTAAAAGAAGCCGCAGAATCGGTTTACCTGAGCCCCAAATACTTGAGCCGCGTATTTAAAGAATATGCCAAGGTTGGCTTCAGTGGTTATAAGTTGTCTTTGAAATTCGGGCTGGCCAAAGAGCTCTTGCAAAAAACCGGCTATAATATCAACCAGATCTCCGACCAGCTGGGATACGAAAACGTGGAATCATTCACCCGCCAATTTAAGAAATTCTCCGGAAAGACCCCGAAAATATACCGTCGTAAAGTAAAAACCCAAAAACGGATAAAAGCGAAAAGATCATGAAAAAAATGTCAACGCTTGAGCGCCTCGCTTCTTTCCCTAAGCTAAATCCTTATCCCGTTTTGGAAGTAGATTCTAAAGGCAAGGTCTTATTTTATAATTCCGCCTCGCATAAATTAATCAAAGGATTTAAAAAAGGTATCAGCGCCGGCGTTTTTCTGCCGGCTGATTTTACGGAAATCGCCAAGGGCCTTCAAGGAAAGAAGGAAAGCTGTCTGGCGCGGCAGGTTAGGATCAAAAATTTAACTTTTTTAGAGACCATAGTAGTTATCCCTGCGATGAACAGGGTGCGTATATATACTTCGGATATTACTGAACAAAAAAAGATAGAAGATGACCTTAAAAAAGCGCGGGCTGAGCTGAAGATAAAGGTAGACCAGCGCACCGGTGAGTTAAGTAAAAGCAATAAAGAACTTAACCGAGAAATAAATGAACGCCAGCGCGTGGAAAGGGAGATCCGTTTTCGCAACGCCTTATTGCGTTTGGCCGGAAATGCGAATTCGCGGCAGGAATATTTAAATACGGCTATCCGGCTTTTCCAGGGCTGGAGCGGCTGCCGTTGCGCCGGCATCCGGCTTTTAAATGAAGGCGGTAATATCCCTTATGAATCCTACTCGGGATTCAGCCGGGAATTCTGGGAAAAAGAGAACTGTCTTTCTGTTAAAGATGATGAATGCGCCTGTATCCGGGTGGTGAGGGGAAAATTCTTGCCGGAAGAAAAAAGCACGCTTACTAAGCTGGGTTCATTTTTTTGCGGCAACACAACGGAATTTTTTTCCGGGACCGTCAAAAACCAGAAAGATAAATTCCGCGGTACCTGCCTGAAAGAGGGCTTTCGTTCCGTAACTATCCTGCCGATCCGGGACAAAGCCAAGATCATCGGCGCGATCCATCTGGCGGATGAAAGGGAGAATCTTCCGGACCGCGAAAGAGTAGAACTGCTGGAGTCATTGGCATTGCTGGTAGGCGAGGACCTGGTCAAATTTAACCTGCGGGACAGTATCCGCCGGAGCAATGAGTTATTAGAAAAAGTTTTTTCCGGGACTAATTTTCATATTGCTTATATGGATAGTAATTTTAATTTTATCCGCGTTAATCGCGCTTATGCTCAGGCCGACGGCCAGCAGCCGGATTTTTTTGTCGGTAAGAACCATTTTCAGCTATACCCCAATGAAGAAAATCGGCAGATCTTCAAAGATGTGCTGAATTCCGGGCTGCCTTACACGGCCTTTGCTAAGCCGTTTATCTATACTGGGCATCCTGAGCGGGGAGTAACTTATTGGGATTGGAGTCTGCATCCGGTGAAAGGGCCGGATGGTAAAGTTGAAGGCCTGGTGCTTTTTTTGGTGGATGTCACCAAGCGTAAACAGGCGGAGGAGGAATTGACCAGCGCCCAAAAGGAATTAACTGATGCCAAACGGCTTTCTGACATCGGGACCTTGGCGGCAACCGTGGCCCATGAGCTGCGCAATCCGCTGGCCGCGATCCAGCTGGCCACCTATAACATCAAAAGAAAGGCCGCCAACCCGCTTTTAGATAAGCATCTTTTTAATATTGAAAAAAAAGTTAGCGAAAGCGGCCAGATCATAGACAACCTTTTATTTTATTCCAAGCTCCGGCCGCCTAAATACGAAGGGGTGGATATCTATGACGCGGTTAATGACTGCCTGGCGCTGGTAAAAAAACGGCGTCCGGGCCAGAAGATATTGATCTACCGCGACATCAGCCGGATCAAGAAACTGCGGGTAGAAGCAGACCCCCTGCAGATAAAAGAGGTTTTTAATAATATTTTAAATAACGCCTATGACGCTTTGCCGGAAAGCAGGAGCCGGATAGAGGTGGCCGCCGGGATTGACCACCGGATCTTAGTCATCCGGATCAAGGATAACGGGGAAGGTATGGATGAAGAAACGATCCAGCGGGCCTGTGATCCGTTCTTTACCACCAAAGCCCGCGGCACCGGGCTGGGCCTGGCAGTGTGCAAGCAGATATTGAATTTTCACAAAGGGGAAATATCCATTTCTAGTACAAAGGGGATAGGCACTACCGTAACCGTGACCTTACCCGTAAAAAGAGAAAGCAATGCCAACCGCTAAAAGAATATTAATCACTGATGACGATCAGGAGCTTTGTGAAGAAGCGGCAGATGCCTTAAGGGACGCGGGCCATCTGACGCAGACCGCCTATGACGGAAAAACCGGCTGCGACTATATTAATAAAAATAGCTATGACGCGATCATCCTGGATTATAAGATGACCGGTTTGACCGGGGTTGATATTCTAAAATTCATCAAAAGAAAAAATCTGGCGGTTAAGGTCTTTCTGGTCAGCGGCAGGCCGTTTATAGAGAAACAATTAAAAGAGGAAAATGTTATGGGTCTGGTAACCCGTATCCTCAACAAGCCGTTTGATATCGCGCGTTTATTAGAAGAGATCAATACTCCGTAGCCCCCGTTCTAATTTATCCCTGTAGAATAAAGTCAAAATAAAGTGGAAATCCCCAATTCTCTTTTTTTTGTTTTTCAACTAATATACATATTGGGAACATTAAATAGAGGAGGAAAAGATGTTGAGCAAGAAAGTAATGATAGTTGATGATGACCGGGAATTTTTGGAAGAACTTAAAGATGTCTTGACTTCCAGCGGCTACGAAACGATCGCGGTTAACGACGCCGCTGCGGCGCTGGAAACAGCAGATCGGGCCAAGCCGGATGTAGTGCTGCTCGACCTGAAAATGCCGAAAAAGACCGGTTTTCAGCTGGCAATGGAAATACGGCAGTTGTCCGGCCAGGAGCAGGTGCCGGTGATCGCAATGAGCGGATTTTTAAAAGACGGATATAACCCTTTATTGTATCTTTGCAGTATCCGGCGGTGCCTGAAAAAACCGCTTAATCCTTTAGATGTAATCGCTGAGATAGAAGACGCGTTGAGGCAGGGATAGAGGAGGCCTGAAGATGAGAGTAACTGTGGATCCCGGATTATGTATCGGTTGTACCTTATGCGCGCAGGTTTGTCCGGAAGTTTTTAAAATGGAAATAGACAAGGCCATTGCCTATACGGACCCGGTGCCGGAGGCATTCCAAGCGGACTGCCGCGAAGCGGCCAGCCAGTGTCCGGTAGACGCGATCACGATACAACCGTAGCGTGGGGAATTATTAGAGGAGGGGGTAAATGAAAAAAATTATTTTTGTAATGGCGGCGTTGATCGTTTTGAGCGGGTGCGCGGGTTATCAGCTTTCCAGCCAGAAAAAAAACGTGGTGGTGGATAAGATCGCTCCGGATACTTTTACGGTGACTTTTTGCGGCAACGCGTATATGAGCCAGGAAGAAGTGGAAAAGTACGCTCAGCAGCGCGCCGCGGAAACCGCGCTCTCCAAAGGGTTCCCCTATTTTGTGGTTTTGAAAAAGGATGATACTTCTCAAATCTGCCTTTTTGATTCCTACAAGAAAAAGGCGCAGCCCTATGACGCAGGGGGTATGCCGGAATCGCCGGAAGTAGTGCCGGTCAAGTTTGTCAAACCAAATGTTACCTTGACCATTCAATGTTTTTCCAGCGCAGAGAATCTGCCGGAAAAGGCGATTGACGCCCAAAAGTTCCTGGATGAGAACTTTCCCGGGTTAACGGGCTAAGAATGATCCAGGGTTATTTATAATTTTTTTCTTGCGGCCGCAAAGGCAAAATTCCTTTATTTCCTTTCTTTGTGGACAAATTTTGGTATAATGACTTATTATGCCATACATAGTCCTTGCCCTCAAATGGCGGCCGCAGGTCTTTGATGAGATCATCGGCCAGAGCCATGTTGCTTCAACTTTAAAAAGCTCGTTAGCTAAAAGCCAACTGGCCAATGCCTATTTATTTTGCGGACCGCGCGGAGTAGGCAAGACCTCTACCGCCAGGATCCTGGCTAAAGCGCTTAACTGCCAGGATGGCCCCACGGTTGACCCTTGCGGCAAGTGTGCGTCCTGCCTGGAGATCACCAAAGGGACAAGCTTAGATGTGATTGAAATTGACGGCGCCTCTAATCGTCTGATCGATGACGTCAGGACTCTGCGCGAAAACGTCAAGTTCGCTCCTACCCGGGGAAAATTCAAGATTTATATTATTGATGAAGTGCATATGCTCACCAACGAGGCGTTTAACGCGCTTTTAAAAACGCTGGAGGAGCCGCCGCCGTTTGTTAAATTCGTCTTTGCCACCACGCATCCGCAGAAAATTCCTTCCACCATACTTTCGCGTTGCCAGCGTCTGGATTTCCGCAGGATCTCCGCCAAAGAAATGATCGAGCAGTTAAAAAAAATCAGCCGCAGTGAAAAGATCACGGTTGATGATGACGTGCTTTTTACGATCGCCAAGGCCAGCGACGGTTCGCTCAGGGACGCGGAATCGATCTTGGACCAGTTGGCATCTTTTAGCCAGGGCAAAGTCAGTTTAAAAGACGCGATTTCGGTCCTGGGCCTGATCGAGCAAGATGCGTTGTTTGATATTAGCGATAAGATCATCCAGAAAAATGCCTTGGCTGCTTTGCGGATATTGGATGATATTCTTAACCAGGGCAAGGATATCGGCGTTTTCTTAAATAATCTGATCGAACATTTTCGTAATCTCATGGTGGCAAAGATCAGTCAACAGGATTCCACCTTAATTGATCTGCCGAAAGAAGTATTTGAGCGGCTCGGCCAGCAGTCAGCCGCGTTAAGCTTGGAAGAGATTTTCAGTTATTTTAATATTCTGGTCGCCGCGCAGGAAACCGGTAAGCGTTTAGATTCTTTACGTATTCCTTTGGAAATTGCCTTGGTAAAATTAGCCAGCGATAAAAAGGCGAAATTATCAGTCGGTCATCCCGTAGCAGCCGCACCCAAGTATGATCCGCCTTCAGCGCCTCATTCGGCTAATCCGGCCGCTCCACCGGTCCAGGCCAAAAAGGAAGAGGATCCCCCCAAAGAATCAAATACGATTTTAACCATTACCATTGAAGATATCAAAAATGCCTGGCAGAATATTACCGACGGCCTGGCTAAGGTGAAAATGTATCTGGCAACTTATTTTAACGAGGGCACGCCGTTGAAATTAGAAAAGAATACCCTGACTATTTCATTTCCCAGGGATTGTTCGTTGCACAAGGAAACTTTAGAAGAGAGGGATAACCGGCAATTGATTGAAAAGACCTTTGCTGATTCGCTGAATTGTAATTTAAGAGTAAATTTTGTGTTTTCTAAAGAGGTAAGGCGGGAACCAGTGCATGATGATCCGGCTTTAAAAAGCGCGCTTAGCGCTTTTGGCGCGCGGTTCATTAAGGAAATCTAATGTCTACTTATACAGAGTCGATAGAAAAATTGATCGAGTATCTAATTAAATTCCCCGGCATTGGCCGGCGCAGCGCGGAACGCATAGTCAGTTATATTTTAGGCGCTTCTAAAGAAGAAGTGGCTAATCTGGCTGATGGGATCAGGCGGGTCAAAGAAAATGTGCGCTTTTGCCGCATCTGCCATAATTTAAGCGAGCAAGAGATCTGCCGCATTTGCAGCGACGGCAGGCGCAAGAAAGAATTAGTTTGCATCGTGGAAAAGCCCGGCGATGTTACGGCAATTGAGAAGGCAGGCAATTACAGCGGGGTTTACCATGTTTTGTTAGGGGCGATCTCGCCTTTAGACGGTATCGCGCCTTCGGATCTGAAAATTGACAGTTTGTTGGAGCGCGTCAAGGAAAATAATATCACGGAAGTGATCATTGCCACTGACGCGGATACTTCTGGAGAGACCACCGCGCTTTATTTGGCCAAGTTATTAAAGCCGTTCGGCGTAAAGATCAGCCGCATCGGCCTTGGCCTGCCCATTGGTTCAAACTTGGAATATGCCGACGTTTCCACCTTAACCGTCGCCCTTGACTCCCGCAGAGAATTATAATTGATTTTTTCGCTCTTTTTAATATAATAATACCTCAATTCCCCCTTAGCTCAGTTGGTAGAGCGAGTGGCTGTGCGAGGCCGCCAAAGGCGGCCGAGCAAATGCGCAGCTTCTGCGGGAAACCGCAGTTGGAACTGCAGGAGAATTGCTGGAAGCCCTAACGCGCTTAGCGCGAGGGTAATCAGCAGCCGAGCCCCGCCAAAAGGCAGGGAAGGTTCAGAGACTATGCACCTGCTGCCGTAACGTTAAGTCGACGGCAAAGATATAGTCCGAATCCGAAAGTAATTTCGGGAAATTCGTAACCACCAGGTCCGAGGTTCGAGTCCTCGAGGGGGAGCCAAAAACGGCCCAGCGTTTTCTGCTGGGCCGTAATATTTTAGCGGCCGTCCCCGCAGGTTTTAAATTTTTCTTCTTGCAACCCTGAATTGTATTTGATAAAATTATTGCAACGTTTCGTTAATTTTCCTAAAAGGAACCAGATTTTGAATGGATAGTTCTGTTACAAAGGCATTAGCTTTGATTAAAGATAAATATTCTGGCCTGGGCGCGGAAATCCTTTGTTTGGATGGGTCACTTGCCCAAACGTCCGGCGCGAACAATGATATTGGCCGCGCGTTAAGCCTGATCGGGGCCCTTAATAACGTAGTGTTTATATCTGAATCACAAGGACAGGGGGATAAGTTAGCTATTCAGGTGTTGACTCGGCTTAATAGTAGCGAGGCCAATAATCAGGCTGTTCGGCTGGATATGAAATTACTGCTTGGCGCGGGCAAAGACCCGGCGTGGTCTAATTTCCGGGAGATCATTCGCCTTATCCAGGAGCCCAAAGGAAAATCCTGCTTGGTGATTAATGCCTTGGAAGAAGTTACGCGGGATGACCGTATGTTGGCCTTACTAGGCGAAGTTGTAGAGAAAAAATCCATCCGTATTTTAGGCCTTACAGATATGGAAGGATTCCGCAGGCTTGAAGCGCGTCCGGCCCTTTCTGGGTCTCTTCATTTTATCCTTACCGAAAAAGAGAATCCTCAAGCTAAACGCGATAAATCCGTGCTTATTATCGGGGCCAGTTCATTGCTGGGGAAGGCACTGTACGATTTTTTTACTGATAAATACGGGTTTGTCAAGGGAACGGGTTTCAGTAAGGCATCTGTTTTAGGGCTTGATAAATTAGATGTTACATCGGAGCAGGAAATTAAGCAATACTTCTCTGAACATCCCGGTTTTGATATTGTTGCTTATATCGCGGGTGAAGCCGATGCCGATACCGCCGAAAAAGAACGAGATAGCGCGCGGGCGTTAAACACCGGCGCGGTAGTTACTATTGCCAGGTACGCGAAAAATAGTAAGTTTGTTTATATATCTTCTGAGTATGTGTTTGACGGGAGTTCAGGACCTTATGGCTCAAGTTCTCCGGCGCACCCGATCAATTATTACGGTCATACCAAGTTGGAGGGCGAAAAGGCCGCTTTAAAAAATTTTTCTGGCGCTTTGGTTGTGCGCCTCGGCGCGCTTTATGGTTATAACGGGTCCGGTGATAAAAAAACTACCGTAAGCAAGCTTATTGCCGGCCTGGATAAGCCCGAACCTTTACAAGCGGATAATGTTCAAATTAAACATCCGCTTTTACTGGAAGACGC
>Ga0066640_10001692_pt1 | contig 13210 bp, 10 predicted proteins | sample CryGeyCG2114_020_2_FD_59505 | JGI IMG/M metagenome (GOLD analysis project Ga0066640, IMG submission 59505) | Groundwater microbial communities from aquifer - Crystal Geyser CG11_big_fil_rev_8/21/14_0.20 | ecosystem: Environmental > Aquatic > Deep subsurface > Groundwater | place: USA: Utah... | reverse complement strand
AATACCAAAAATAGGTTTCTTCCCTATCAGAGCGCGAACCGTTTCCACAACATAAGGAACCGCTGCGGGGTCGCCGGGGCCATTGGACAGAAAAATTCCATCCGGGTTAAGCGAAAGAATATCTGCCGGCGAAGTGGATGCCGGCACCACATGAACCTCAAAGCCATGCTGAACAAGTTTTCTGAGAATATTGCGTTTGATCCCGCAGTCAATCGCCACCGCACGAAGTTTTTTCTTTTGTCCCGGCGCCCCCCATTCAAAACCTTTCAAAAGCGTATCCCGAAACTCATAAGGCTTCGCACACGTGACATCCTTCACCAGATCAACACCGACAATCCCCGGAGAATCCTTGGCCTTGCGCACAAGCCGGTCACGATCCTGATCGACAGTTGAAAGGACTCCTTTTTTGGCTCCGTGATCCCTTAAATGCTTGACCAGCTGCCGGGTATCAATTTCCTGAATTCCAATTTTGTTATATTTTTTGAGATACTCATCCAGCGTCATTGAAGACCTGTAATTACTGACCACGGGGCTCAATTCACGGATAATAAAACCTTCTGCCCAGGGGCGATCTGACTCTTCATCCGCCTGGTTGACTCCATAATTGCCAATGTGCGGGTTGGTCATGGTTACAATCTGTCCCCGGTAGGAAGGATCCGTCAAAATCTCCTGATAACCCGTGAGAGAAGTATTGAAAACCACCTCTCCAAAAATCTCACCCTCGGCCCCGAAGGCCTTTCCCTCAAAAACCAAGCCATCTTCCAATGCAAGAAACGCTTTCCGTTGTTTCATCACGGCTCCCATTATTTCTTTAACGCTAAAACCGCCAGATTTTGCCGGCGCAGATCGTCGCGCTGACCCGGCCTTTCAGTTGATGTTTTATAAAACAGGAGTTCTTCGATTTTGATCTTAATTCCTCGGCTCTTACCGTCCACTGACGGTCGAGGTCGACAAGCGCAAGATTGGCTTCAATGCCTTCCTTGATAAGTCCGAAGCGATCCTGAATTCCAAGGATTTCCGCAGGCCGCTTCGAAAGGATTCTCACCATATCATTCAGCGTCCATTTTTCTCCGTGATAAAGCTCCGTCAGCACAACGCCGGTCGCGGTCTCGAGTCCAATCGTCCCGAAGGGAGCTTCATCAAACTGCCCCATTTTTTCTTCCTGCGTGTGGGGTGCATGGTCGGTTGCGATACAATCCACAACCCCTTCCCGGAGAGCCTTGCGCAGCGCGGTCACATCTTCCTGTGTCCTTAGCGGCGGGTACATTTTACAGTTCGTATTATAGCCCTCGATGGCTTCGTCCGTGAGCGATAAATTATGCGGTGTCACTTCGGAGGTTACCCGAAGCCCTTCCGCACGAGCCCGGCGGATCAGCTCCACCGAACGGGCTGTTGAAACATGGCAAACATGAAGGTGACAGCCTGTGTAACGGGCCAATTCGATATCGCGGGCCACCGCGATTTCTTCACTGGCCGCAGGAATGCCCGGCAATCCAAGCTTTGTTGAGCTGATCCCCTCATTCATGACGCCTTTTGCGGAAAGCCGCCGGTCCTCGCAATGGCTCATCACAATAAGACCCAGCATGGAAGCGTACTCCATGGCGCGCCTCATCAAAAGCGAGTCAGGAACCCAGTCGCCGTCGTCGGTCACCGCGACGATACCGGCACGCTTGAGATCTGCCATCTCAGAAAGTTCCTTACCTTGACGCCCCTTGCTGATGGTTCCCGCAGGAAAGATGTGATAGGGCACTTCCCGGGCCTTGCGCAGAATATTGTCTACCACACTCTGCTGATCGCAGGGCGGATTCGTATTCGGCATGGACACCGAGCCCACATAACCGCCCTTCAAGGCTGCCAGGGAACCCGTAGCGATGGTTTCTTTCCCTTCAAAACCCGGTTCCCGAAAATGCGAATGCAGATCGATAAAGCCCGGAAAAAGATACTGTCCCTTGGCTTCCAGGACTTCATCACCCGAAGAGTCGAGATTTTTTCCAAGTTTTCCGATCTTGCCATCTTGAATGCGAACATCCAGAACGGCATCTATTTCTGTCGCGGGATCTACTACATGCGCACTGCGAATTAAAAGATTCATGCCGCTTCCTCCTTATCCGAAACGCCTGAAGCGCCGCATATCAAATATAAAATGGCCATACGAACCGAAAGACCATTCGTCACCTGATCCAGAATCACCGAGTACGGACCATCAACAACATCGCTGGTAATTTCGATCCCGCGATTGACCGGCCCCGGATGCATGATCAACACATCCGGCCGGGCATTTTTAAGGATCTCCGAGTCAATTTGATAAGCCGTTGCGTATTCACGAATACTGGGAAAATAGGACTCTTCCTGGCGTTCCAGCTGAATCCGAAGCAGGTTGATGACATCCGCATCCTTGACGGCTTCCTTCAGGCTGGTTGTCGCACGAACGCCAAGGGTTTCAACGCCGCGGGGCAAAAGGGTCTTGGGGGCACAAACGGTAACCTCCGCGCCAAGTTTGGTAAGGCCCCATATGTTGGATCGGGCCACGCGGCTGTGCAGGATGTCCCCCACAAAACTGACCCGTACTCCCTTGAGTTTTTTCTTGCTCTGTAAGATCGTAAACATGTCAATCAGCGCCTGAGAGGGGTGCTCATTAATGCCATCCCCCGCATTAATAATACTCGCCTTCAAATAGTTGGCAATCCGGTGAGGCGCGCCCGAAGAGGAATGCCTCATCACGATCGCATCCACTTTAAGAGCTTCGATATTGCGGGCGGCATCTTTCAGAGTCTCCCCTTTCACAAAGCTGGAAGTGGAGGCCGCAATGTGAAAAGTGTCCGCGCTCAAGCGCTTTTCTGCCAGTTCAAAGGAAATGCGGGTACGCGTGCTTGGTTCAAAAAAAAGGTTCGCGATTGTCTTCCCCCGGAGGGCAGGCACTTTTTTGACCGAACGAAGGGACACTTCCTGAAAGGTCTGGGCCGTATTCAAGATAAGTTGAATTTCATCAGCGCTCAAATCGCGAAGCCCCAAAAGGTCTTTTCTCGTCCACCGGATGGTGCTCATTGTTTCTCCAGGCTTTTCACCACGACTTCATCCTTGCCATCCCTTTCGGTCAAACGCACGATAACTTCCTCATTACGGCCGGTAGGAATGTTTTTTCCTACATAATCAGCCTTGATCGGAAGCTCCCGATGACCGCGGTCAATCATGACCGCCAGCTGGATCTGTGTCGGACGCCCAAGATCCGTAAGGGCATCCAATGCCGCGCGAACGGTCCGCCCTGTGTAAAGAACATCATCAACGAGAACAACGACTTTACCGGTCATATCAAACGGGATTTCGGTTTCCTTAACCTCGGGGCGGGGACCAATTTCAACAAGATCATCCCGGTAAAGCGTGATATCAAGCAGTCCGAGAGGCAGTTTACAGCTCTCAATCGTTTCAATCTGTCTTTGGAGCCGTTCGGCGAGATAAACGCCGCGGGTACGGATTCCGATCAATACGAGGTCACGGGTCCCCTGATGGGATTCGAGAATTTCATGGGCAATACGGGTCAGGGCTCGCTGCATTCCCTCGGCATCAAGTATCGATTTCATGATTCCTCCGGCGAGAGGCATAAAAAAACCCCGCCCGTTGATGGGTGGGGTTCGAATGATTGATTTTTTCAGTCTTAATCACGGTCTGGCCTTTTCTGATGTCTCAGCATCAAATTAAAAGGATTGGAACCAAGTTGACGGAGTCTAATGACTTTTAGAGCCGCTGTCAACAAAAGAGTGGGATTCTCCCTGTAAGCCGAGTTCTGTACAACCCCTGAGGGCTGCGATGATCATCTGTCTAGGAATCCGGTTGCCCGAATTCTCGTGCGTCCTACCCTGTGAAGCGCCTGCCGGTGTCCCGGATCAGCGCAGGCGGGCCGCCTGCTCCCCTTACGGGGACTCCACTCTATTTGGCCTTTCTTCACGTAGAGATTGCCGCGTTTCACCCCTTCCCTAAAAAAGGGAAAGACTCGTCTCTGTGGCTCTTATCCTGGCCGACCGCAAGCGGTAGGCCGGTGGGTATTACCCACTACGCTGCCCTGCGAAGCTCGGACTTTCCTCCCGCAGTGAGATCAGGATTAAGCTGTGAAATTCAAAAACGTTTCGCAGGCCTGAGTCACCGGAATGCGGGCGATCATCCGGAAGAATCCCAAATTATGAAAGAGCTGAATGGTGTGCATTTAGGAAAAAAACCCGGTCAAGGATTCCCGGGTGCAAAGGCCGTTCAGGATACCGGTTGGGTTTCGGAGAGTTCCTGAAGCTGCGTTTTCGAAAAATTAGCCCACACCAGATCGGGATGATTCTGAATGATATCATTGTAATTTTGGCGGGCGTCGTCCGTCTTGCCCAGCGCCTGATAACTTTTGGCAACATAATACTGCGCGATGACCGCTAGATTGCCCTCGGGATTCTCTTCCCGGTAGGCCTGATATTGAGCGATCGCCTTCTCGTACTCGCCCTTACCGTACAGACGCTCCGCCTCGGAATAACTCCCGAAATAGAAATTCTGGGACTTGTGCGCACAGCCTCCAAGAAAAAGGGCCGAGCAGGTCACCAATATTGCCACGAAATTCAATATACGCATCTGGCTTGAAACCTTTCGAATTGATGGGGATTTCAGTCTACGGACGGGCGCGGCTTTGTCAAGACAAAACCGCGCCCGGTCTCCGGGAACCAATCTAGGGGTCTAGGGTCCACGTTCACCAAGGGAGGCTAGAGACCGGGCGCGGCATTATCAGTTTTCAGAAAATCTTGCAACCCGAATTGGGCTGCCATTGTGAAGATCCAAGATCTTCACAAGTTAGATCAGATAAATCATTTCTGCGGTAATCGTCTGCATATTGGCCTCGGAAGCAAACGGACTGGCGGCCCCGTGGTCATAACGATACTCGGCACGTGAAATCAAGTTGTCCGCGAGTTTACGCTCGTAAGTCAGCGTATGCGCAAACAAATTGCTCGACAGTGCCGTGCTGAAAGCCTGGTCATCGCGATAGTATTCAAAGCGATACGCCAGAGCATCCTTCGCAGTCGCCTGGTATCTCGCATAAAGGTTCCAGCTGTACCACTGAGCACCTTCAGCATTGGTCTTCGGAAGCGCCGGAGTCACAGCCTTGTTCTGGTTGCCAACATTAAACTCAGCCATGAACGACAGTTTGTCCGTAGCATCAATGGTAATCACGTTCGTGCTGAGAAAACGTCCACCGCCAGTGTTACTGCCATCGGCGCCGGTGTTTTCATTGCCAAAATAGATGGCATGAAAGAGGCTCACATTCTCAAGAACACTGTAGCCAAGACCGAATTCCCAAGTCTTGCCTTCATTGCCATCAACGGGAGCGCCCCAGCCGTTATTCACACCAACATAAACATCAAAGAAATCTTTCCAGAGTTTAAAGTTGGTACGAACGCCGGTATGAACAAACGGAATCGACAGCCCGAAAGCATAGGAACGGCTGATATTCCAGTTGTCCTGCGGTTCGATCACTTCAAGACCCGCCAACGTCACAAAACGACCGGCCTTCAGGTTGATCGAGCTGGGAAGAATGTCATTGCCTTCCCAAAAGCTCAAAGGTTGTACGTATTCAATGTACGCCTGCTGAAGATCGAAGTTGTCACCGGCGAAACCATCCGCGGCCACAACACCGGCATCTTCACCCATCGCGATATCGATACGAAAACCCGCCCCGCCTTCGGGATTGGCTTCACGGATGAAATCCAGTTCCGCCTGATTCACGGTAAAGGATTCGCGATCCGTATCAAAGATACGGCCCGTGTTGCCGCCCGCAATGGCATTGTCTCTGCGGGTCAGGTTCTGGTTGTACTGGACATCAATATGTCCCTGAATCTGAATATCCTCGGCAGCCTTGAGGAGTCCCCCCTGGCCTTCTGCGGAGGGCATCATGTGCCCAGGGTGGTCGATTCCAGGCTTTGTTGCCATCTGATCGGCAACGCTGGCCAAACGGGATTCAACACCGCTGAGCTGCTGATTCAGTGCCTTGATCTGGTCCTGCATCGACTGAATCATGGCATCGTCAGCGAAGCCCGCTCCTGACGCCAGCAGGAGAAAACCTGAAAGTATCGCAGTTAAACGGAAACCGAATTTCATACTACCTCCCTTAATTTGCATTGCTGGTGAAAATAGAGACTAAAAACTTTTTTAGTCTCTACAACTTTTGTGCCAACAAATTTTAATCAAATCCCCCTATATAAAGCCAGTTTTATTTTTTTATCTTTTTGTCCGGGTGACACATAAATGTCAACTTCCACAAAAATGTCGTTCTCCGATCATTGGATCGGACAGACGACGACCTTATCAGAACGACCTCATGGAGGATAACTTGAGCTTCAATTCTAATTGCGGCCAGACAAGGCGGGACAGGAAAATATTCGGAAGGAACCACAGAATCAAGTCGAGGGCAATAGCTGGGCCTGCCTGGACTTGAACCAGGGACCAAGCGATTATGAGTCGCCTGCTCTAACCGACTGAGCTACAGGCCCGAACTATAACGGATGAAGGAGACAATAAATGCGAAGACGCCCCTCAATGAAACCGGGGAAATTCTAGAGTGTCAGGACAAGGAATGCAACTGTTGATCAATCGTTCAGCATTCAAAACAGGAGAAATCTGGTAGGAAGCGCCCTCATCCTGAAGGCTAATCGCTCAGCTTAAGCTCAAGAAAGTTCTTCAGCTTGCGGGCCCGGGTGGGATGACGCAATTTTCGAAGCGCCTTGGCCTCAATCTGACGGACACGTTCGCGGGTGACATTAAAAATCTGCCCCACTTCTTCAAGCGTGCGGGGGTAGCCGTCTCCGATGCCAAAGCGCAGACGGAGAACCTTTTCTTCGCGTTCCGTCAGGGTCAGGAGCACATCATCCATCTGTTCCTTAAGCATGGTATAGGCCGTCGCATTCGCAGGAGATACCGCGGATTTATCTTCGATAAAATCGCCGAAACTGGTATCCCCTTCATCGCCGATGGGAGTTTGAAGGCTGATTGGCTCCTGGGCAATCTTGAGAATGCCCTTTACTTTTTCTACAGGCATTTTCATGACCCGGGCTACTTCTTCAGGCGTCGGTTCACGGCCCGTCTCCTGAACCAGATGACGGGAGGCACGAAAAAATTTGTTGATCGTTTCAATCATGTGAACCGGGATGCGGATCGTGCGTGCCTGATCCGCGATCGAACGCGTGATGGCCTGCCGGATCCACCAGGTGGCGTAAGTTGAAAACTTGTAGCCGCGCTTGTACTCAAATTTGTCGACAGCCTTCATCAAGCCAATATTCCCTTCCTGAATCAAATCCAGAAAGGAAAGACCGCGATTGGTATACTTTTTAGCGATGCTGACCACCAGCCGCAGATTCGCCGCCACGAGGGCCTTCTTGAACTTGGAAAGTTCCTTCTCGCGCTTTTGAATCAGCTTGAATCTCTCGTGGACCTTCTTCTCCGGTTCTCCCAGCTCTTTGAGAATCCTCTTGTTTTCCTCTTCAAGACGTCCGATCTCACCCCTGACACTGCGGCGACGCAAACGGACGGTTTCATCATGATTTCGCTTGAGCGTGGCAAGTTTTTCACGGACATTGGCGATGCTCTGCTCGACAATCGCGAAATTAAGTTTGAACTCCGACAGAACAGGAACGATGCCGGAATTGCCCCGGATCCGCTGAAGCCTGCGCGCCAGTGCTTTCAGTTTCTTCTTGGTATTTTCAATTTTGGCTTCCTGTTCGCCTTCAAGAATGGATTCCAGACCGACTTCATCGGTGAGAATACGCTGCAAAAGCGCAAGAATTTCAAAACGTGCGGCCTTGGTCTCAAAGAAAGCTTTCATAAGCTCTCCCTCAGCCTCTTCAATCTTTTTGGCGAGAGAGATCTCTTCTTCGCGGGTCAGGAGAGGAATCTGCCCCATCTGACGCAAATACATACGAACGGGATCGTCCATACGAACCCGACCGTAATCTTCAGCAATGGCTTCCTTACTCTCTTTTTCCTCTTTGTCTTCGCGGTCGTCCTTGTCATCCGGCAGCGGCTTCGCGTGAATAAGTTCACTGCTGCGATTGCCGTTTTTCTTTTCCGGTTTGTCATCGGCCCCGCGGGAAATCTCAATATCCTGATCTTTTAAAGCGGCCGTCACTTCGCGAAGGAGTCTGGATTTTTCGGTCCCTTTGGCCGGAAGCAATTTTTCGATCTGAGCCTCACTCACCGATCCCTGACTCCGGCCGAGAGCCAGCAGCTTGTCGACCACACGGCTCTGAAGTTTTTTAAACTTGTCGCCGATTTCGGACTTGATGGTTTTTCTGGATTTGGCGTCAGACTTGTGAACTGATTTGGAGGAAGTTGCGGCGGCCGAAGGGCGCGCCCCCGCCTTCTTTTTGGTGGCAGAAGTGGCAGTTGAAGGCTTACGTTTTTTCATAAAGTTGCTATTATAGAGATTTTGGCCCGGGAAGCCAGCAAAAACTTCATTCTTTGTAAATCAGCCTATCTTGTTTGCTGCAAAAGGCTTTGATACTCCCTCGTAAACTCCAGGATTCTTTCGTGATCCCCGTCCCGTTCGGCATTCGCAATCTCACGGCGCAAATCTTCCATGCGTTTCAGGACTTTTTTGCGTTTAAGCCCCTTCAAACAATCGTGCAAAGCTTTTTCCCGCTGAGCGTTCTCGCCTTCCCATTCCCAGGCAATCGCAGCCGTCAGCTGCTTTCGGAAGGTCTCATCGGTCAACTTATTAAGATAGGAAGAAAAAGAAATGGCGGGTGCCCCGGCATCGACTTCTCGCTCGCAAAGCATCCGAAAAAGCTGCCGGGACGCGGCGGACTCAAAATCCGATTCAGAGAGTTCCCGAGCCGCCTCCTTCATCCATTCCGGCTCTTCCAGGAGGAGGGACAGCAGCAGAACTTCCTCACGGGAAGCCGGCGGAAATTCAACCGGTCTGGAAACGCTTGAGGGTTCGGGAGTTTCCCGGGCGGCTCCGGCAGGTTTTCGCTCGCGCAACTTTCGCAATTCAGAGCGCATCGACGATTCATCCACCCCAAGCGCCCCGGAAAGTTTTTTCAGGTAACGATCAAGAAGGACGGGACTCTGGACTTTAATAAGAGTTTCGAGGCACTCATTGGTGATTTTCATCAACCCCAGCGTTTCCCGGCGATTGTAGCGCTGCGAAAGAATATGTAATTTGTAGTCAAAAAAATCTTTCGCCTGATCAAGAAGCTTTTGAAAAGCTTCGGGACCTGACTGATTGAGAAAATCGTCTGGATCCAGCCCCTGGGGCATCTCGACGACACGCACGTTCAATTGACCTTCCAGGAGTACTTCAAGCCCGCGCAGCGACGCCGCCTCCCCGGCCTTGTCGCCATCGTAGACCACCAGCACTTCATCACAAAAACGTTTCAGAATGGCCACATGATCTTCGGTCAAAGCCGTTCCAAGGGTCGCCGCGGCCGTCTTGAAACCCGAGGCATACAGCCGGAGAAAATCGAGATAGCCTTCCACAATCAGCATTCTCGGAAGTTCGCGGTCCAAATGACGCCGGGCCGCAAAAAGACCGTACATTTCCCGGCGCTTCACGAAAACCGGGTTCTCAGGGGAATTTAAATATTTGGGTTCCTGCCCGGGCGCCACGGCCCGCCCCCCAAAAGCGACCACCTTGCCCTGAAGATTGCGAATCGGGAACATCAAGCGGCCGCGAAAGACATCGTAACAGCTCCCCTTTTCGGATTGATTGACGAGCCGGGCCTTGATCAAAAGCGCTTCGGGATATCCCTTCCGGCTGAGATGCTCAAAAAGGCCGCGCCAGGCATCCGGAGCCCAGCCAATTTCAAATTCCTCGGCAAGAGTCTGGCTGAACCCCCGCTTTTCAAAGTATTCACGCGCCAGCAGGCCTTCCTGGGGCTGTAAATAAAGATTTCTGTAGTACTCTGCCGCAATCTGATAAATTTCGAGAATTTTTTCCGACTCGGAACGATCCTTTTTTTCTCCGCCGCTTTTTTTAGGAAGACGGATGTGGGCTCTTTCGGCGAGACGGCGCAGGGTCTCCGGAAAGGTTAAATGCTCAAACTGCATCAGAAAACCAAAAACATTCCCCCCGGCCCCGCAGCCAAAACAATGATAAATCTGTTTCTCGGCGCTGACCATGAAAGAGGGTGACTTCTCCTGATGAAAAGGACAGCAGGCCTTGAAATTCCGGCCGGACTTTTTCATGGGAAGGTACTGGCTGATAACATCCACGATGTCATTCGCGTGCTGTACCTGGTCAATGATCTGGTCGTCGTAGCGCATCACAAGCCTTCCGGAGAGTTCAGGATTTCTTTTCTTTGTCCGTCAGTGTTTTCAGCGGATCGGCAAACATGGCGTGGATCTTTGGGGCGAGCTCACCGATATACGCTCCGGAGAAAGACCCTCCGCCCGTGAGCGGTTTTCTGGCCGTTGGAAAGGGCAGCAAAATAATCGTTTGGCAGAAGAAGCTGAAAATAATCAAAAGATGCACGGCTCCCAGCAAAGCGCCGCCTCCTGTCTTGAGGGGCTTGGGAACGTCCGTATGAAAAATCTTGCCCAGATGCTTGTAGAGAATTCCGAACAAGGCCCAGATCGCGATCCCGGTCACACCGTAAGAGATTCCGGAGACATAATCCTTCGGAAGAAACGCGTAAAAATGCATGACCAGTGACTGGAGATGTTTGTAATTTTCAAACGTCAGAAAAATAACGGCCATGATTTGGGCGATTTCTGCGATTTCCGCGATAAAGCCGTTCTGGTAACCATAAACAATCCCGAGCACCACAAAAAGCAGCGCAAACCAGTCGACCCAAACAAAATGGTCGGCGAGCATTTTAATCAACACATTCTGGGCGATCTTGTCAAAAAAGGAAAACAACCAGTCCAGCATCTCTCACGCTCCCTTGGTTGGGGTTTTATGCATCGACGGACGCCCTGTCCAGCCGCTTTGCAAGAAATGTATCTCCCTGAAGGCTGAGAAGCTCTGCCGGAACAATCTGCCCCACATCTTCCCGGCGGCCTTCAAAGCAGACTTTAAGATAATGCGTTGTCAACCCCTGCACCATGGCCCGGGCCGGCAAATGCTTCTCGACCAGCACCGGAAAAATGCGGCCCGTATAAACCATCTTTTCCCTTCTTCCCAATTCTTCGCCCAGAGAAAGAAGGCGTTCCACCCTTGAGCGGATCTCTCTCGGAGAAACATCCGTCAGGTTGGCGGCCCGGGTTCCCCGCCGGCGGCTGTAAGGAAAAACGTGACACTTTAAGGGGCGCGTCTCTCTCAAAAGATCACAAGTATTAGCAAAATGCTCTTCGGTCTCCCCGGGAAAACCAGCCATCACATCAAGCGTCAGCGAAAATTCCGGCATCGCCTCTTTGAGCCGGCCGACAAGATCTCTGTAGAAGGACCGGCCATACCGGCGATTCATCGCCTGAAGGGTGGTGTCATCGCCACTTTGAAGAGGGATGTGCAAATGAGCGCAGCACTTGGGCAAACCCTGCATGGCCTTGATCAGGGCCGGTGTGACATCTGTCGGTTCGATCGAGCTGAGCCGCAGTCTTTCAATGCCTTCCACCCGGGAGCCCGCCTCAAGCAGGGAAACAAGCATTTCCTCCCGTCCCAAATCCAGGCCATAGGCACCCAGCTGAATGCCCGCAAAAACAACTTCCCGGTAGCCGTCATCGCGAAGGCGGTACATTTCCTCAAGAACATCTTCCAGGGGACGGCTTCGGGAACGGCCGCGTGCCAGCACGACCTTGCAGAAAGAACAGGAATGATTGCATCCATCCTGAATTTTCACAAAAGCACGCCCCATGCCCTGAAAAGAAGAAATTTTCAACGGCGTAAATTGCCGTTTTTTAAGCCGCGAAGTTTCGCCGTCCTGAACTTCCGGGGTGCCGCAACCGCTTAAGAGCCGGTCCGCAATTTCATCCTTTTCATGATTGGACAACACCAGATCCACTTCAGCCATGGCTTCAATTTCAGGGCGGTTGCGCTCCACATAACATCCTGTCACCACAATTTTGGCCCGGGGATGTTCCCGACGCATCCGGCGGATCCAATAGCGGTTTTCACGATCCGCGCCCGACGTCACCGTGCAGGTATTGATCACGACAAAATGGCAATCCTTCCCCGCCCGGTCTTCAACCAAACCGCATCCGGAGAGGATTTCGCGCATTCCCTGGGTCTCATATTGATTGACCTTGCAGCCGAGGGTCACAAAACGAACCCTTCCGGCGGAGGCAGAACTTTCTGCGGGACTCAGTACATTATTCACGGGAACCTTCCGCGTTTTGGGTCATCAAATGCAGGGCCGCCAGAACGCCGACCACCGCAGTCTCAACTCTCAGAATGGAGCTGCCAAGACTCACAAGAGAAAAATCCAAACCGTTCAGCCTCGCCTCCTCCCGGAGCTTTTTGATCTCGGCAGGGGCAAAGCCTCCCTCGGGGCCAAAAAAAAGATGCTGACCTTCCGGGACTTCTTTTCTGACCCTCGATTCCAGCCAGCCGCGAAAGGAACAGGCCTCCGGATCCGGGTGAAACACCGCTACCGCGGCCCCCCGGGGCAAAGCCAAAGGCGCCTGTTTTAAAGCGAGCACGGGACGAACTTCAAGAAGATCAAGATTCCCGGATTGCTTGGCCGCCTCGGCCGCTATTTTATGCCAACGCTCCAGCTTTGCGGACTCTTTTTTCCCTTCGAGACGAACAAGGGTTCTCTCAGTATAAAGTGGATGCATCACACGGACCCCCAGTTCCTGGGCCTTTTGGACGAGAAAATCAAATTTATCACCCTTGGCCAGCGCCGCATAGACATGAATTTCAAGGGCCGAAACGCCGGGACGAAGCCGCTCTTCTTCGACCCGCAGAAGCAGACCGCCTTCCGGCGTCTGCGTTTCAAGACGGGCTGTAACTTCCCGGCCTTTGCCGTCCGTCACAAGACAAGTATCTCCCGTTTTCAGACGAATGACCTTCAGAAGATGCCGGGCCTCCGCAGCGGGCAGAACAAAGGTTTGATCAGGCGGCGGCAAGGGGCAAACCGAAAAAAAACGACGGGGACGTCGCTTTGCGCTCATGAGAATATCGCGAAAGAGGGTGGAGATGTTTCAGGAAACCGCAGAGGCGGGAAAAACCGGCTTGGGCAAGTGGAATCCCGTCGGCTCAGCTCGCTGCCCCTTCTTTTGCAGAACCTTCGGGCTTCACCTTTTTGAGACGAAC
>Ga0066640_10001688_pt1 | contig 13225 bp, 13 predicted proteins | sample CryGeyCG2114_020_2_FD_59505 | JGI IMG/M metagenome (GOLD analysis project Ga0066640, IMG submission 59505) | Groundwater microbial communities from aquifer - Crystal Geyser CG11_big_fil_rev_8/21/14_0.20 | ecosystem: Environmental > Aquatic > Deep subsurface > Groundwater | place: USA: Utah... | reverse complement strand
GATATAACTTCTACCGCAAAAAAAAGAGCCAATGATTTTAGCTTGGCAAAAATGCACATAAATTACTTAGAGGCGTTGGTTAAATGCTGAATTTGTTGATTATATATTTAATGCCGGCAACAATTTTATTTATGATTTTCTTAAAAAAGCCCAAACTTCCATTTTATTGCTATTTGCTTTTTGCTCCTTTTAGTTATTATTATTCATTTTTGGCTTGGGATGTGTATTCAACTGGCACACTGATGCAAAAGAGCGCAAAAGACATATTTATCTTGATTGTTTACGTTTTTTGGCTATTCTTTGTTTTACAAAAAAAACAAGTGGTTTTTGGTGCGCTAAAGTCCACTAGAATTGTTATGTTGTTTTGTTCTGTTGCTATTATGCATGCCCTGATTGCGATATTTTCATCTTTTTACGTTGGAATAATGGGTTTGCGTAATGTAATCGAATTTGTCCCATTAATATTTTTAGTCCCGTCTTTATTTATAACAAAGGACGACATTCGAAGGATTATCAATTTATCCATTTGGTGCTCTTTATTAGTAGCTTTAGCCGGGGTTTATGAAACATATAAGATAATCCCTGTTTGGGGGCTTGCAATACTTGGCAACTATAGAGTTCATTCCTTTTTGTTTAACCCCAATAATTTAGGTATTTATTCAGCCGTTTTTATATTATTATTGCTTGCAATGTATTTTACGAAAAACTATTTTATAAGCAAAACAATGACGGTAGTTGGGATAATCATAATTTCAAGCTCTCTTATTCTGACTTTTTCAAGGACTGCTTTGTTTGGTCTCACCTTGGGCTCGTTATATTTAATGTACCGCAACAAAAGGAAGGAGCTTTTCTTGATTAGTGTTGTTGTGATTATTGGGATAGCCGGGGTTGTAACCTATTTCTTCCCTCAAAGCAGATATGGTGAAATCAGCAATTTTGAAAAGCATGATTCGGTAACGGGCAGAACTCAAAATATTGTAACTGCCATCGAATTGATCAAAGAACAACCAGCACTGCTTATTTTTGGCGCCGGTTTTGATAAAGTCACAGGGATTATGGATATTAGCAAACAAGATACATTTACGAGGGTTGGCGGAAAAGGTAGCGAAAAAATATCGAGTGATAATTTTTATCTTGCTTTAATTATGGGGGGTGGGATTATAGGCTTTTCCCTTTTTCTGGCTATGCTATTGTTTTTGCTTCGGGAATCAAAAATGATAAATCGAGCGACCAAGGATCCTTACTTTAAGACCCTTACCCAAGGAATAAGTGCTGTTTTTGTTTTATATATTTTTAGTGGGGTAGGGGGTATGATATGGAGCTATTTCCCAATTAACTTCTATTTTTGGCTTTTTGCGGGATTACTAATATCTATTAAAATGATAGCCAAGCAAGAGTCACTCAAGGGAGGAGAGTAGTTATGTTTGCTCGCTTTAAAAGGTGGATAAGCAGGTTGGCTGCCCGTTTTAGTCTGATAGTCTCATGGGCAATTCCTTTTTCAGGGTCAGTTGTCGTCCTAACCTATCATAAGGTTATTCCAAGTCTTGATCGTGTCATAGCAAGAAACGCGTATGTCAGCATCCGGGCCTTTGAAGATCAGTTGAAATATTTAATAAGAAAAAAGTATAAGTTTTTATCAATTAATGAATTTCTGGAATTAGTAAATAGCAAAAAATGTCCTTCCCGGAATTCCGTTCTTCTAACCTTTGATGACGGTTCCACAGACAGTTATAAATATGTTTTCCCCATATTAAAACGGTATCAATTGCCAGCGGTTTTTTTTCTGCCAACGGAATACATTGGGAGCAATAAGACATTTTGGTGGGACAGGCTTGAAGCATTATTGCAGCAGACGGAAAAAGAGGATATTCTTTTAGAAATCAACGCTGTTAAAAGAAGGATATTGCTGCGCGGTAAGCGCAATAAAATTAAGGCATATAATATTATTAATAAACTTGTTTTTGGAAACGGCAAGCAAATATCAAACGATCATGATGCCGAGGCTATTTTTAAAGTTTTAGAGTCGGCGCTCGGCAATAAAAAATATTCTTATATGCCGTCAACAATGCAATGGGACAATGCCCTAGAAATTTATAAGGCCGGATATAAAGTGGGGGCACATACAAAGAATCATTGCTCCCTTCCCGATGTAGAAAAACCTATCGCTTATGAGGAAATAGAAAAGTCTAAACAAGTTCTTCAGCAAAAATTAGGAGAAAACATTTGTTTTTTTGCTTACCCCTATGGATATTACAATGATTCTATTATTAGGATGCTTAAGGATTTAGGCTTTAAATTAGCCTTTGGCTTAAAAGAAGGGCACGTTAATTTAAAAAACGAGCCTTTTGCTATAGAAAGAGTTACAATTGGAGCGGAGGTTGATATGCTGTTGTTCAAAGCTAAAATGAACCCTTATTACCAAGGGATTATTGAGAGACTTTCTTATTTGGGAGGATTCTTGGGTTATGCGAGTTGAAATCTTAAATAATTATTCGGATTTTTTAAGAATGAATGAGCTGTGGACTCGAACTTTAGAAGCTTCTTCATTCAATCATATATTTTTAACTCACGAATGGATCAGTAGCTGGTGGGAGGACTTCGGAGAAGGGAATAAATTATTTGTTATTCTGATATGGGACAGTGACACATTGGTGGCGGCGGCCCCATTAATGATAAGGAACATCCGAGTGGGCAAATTAGTAGTGGCTAAAAAGCTCCAGTTTATAGCCCATGAAGTGTCAGATTATATGGATTTTATCATCATTGATCAACGCGAAAAGTATTTTCGCATCATAATTGATGTGATAAAGGCGCATAGCCGACAATGGGATTGGGCAGAGTTTATTTATATATCTGAATTATCCCCAAATTACCGATATTGGCAAAGCAATAACTCCAATCCCAAAACTATGATCAAAATTATACGTCAAAAAGATGTGTCAATAGGACTGACCTTTTTAGATGAGTCGGGCAGGCGTAGAGATCCTTCTGCAATTTTGCCGTCTAAAAATCGTTTAAATTCCGACCTTTTGAAACAATATTCAAAATTGTTGAATCACGAAAAACAGGTAGAAGTCGTCCAAACAAATAATTACTCTGATTTTGAAAATGCGTTTGAACCTTTTGTTGAATGCCACAAAATTAACATGAAAAATAGAGGCAAGGCAAGCCCATTCAATTCCGAAACCGAAAAACAGCGCTTGTTAAGGCTATCAAAAAAGTTATCTCAAAAAGGCTGGCTTGAATTTGTTGCTCTTAAAACCCAAGATAAATACATTGCTATGATAATTGGCTTTAAATACAATAAAACTTTTTATTATTACATGCCAACTTACAACTATGAATATAGGAAATATTCTCCCGGAAACCTAATTGTGAAATTGTTGCTGCAATCCTTTTTGGAAAACAAGGCTATCAATGATTTTGATTTTTTAAGGGGAAATGAAAAATATAAATATGATTGGGCCAACCACAAGATCGCCCTTTTTAGTGTTCAGTTGTTTACTTCTCGGATCAAATTCTTCTTGTTTTTTCTGTTGGGGAAAAAGGCTGAATCTTTTTTTAACAAGTATATAAAGGTTTATATTGGCAGAGCGATGCAAAGATCATGAAGTATTACGACATTACAATTTCGCTGGAAAACGCAATGCATAATTGGCCATCAAATCCCCCCCCTTCAATAAGGCCTTTAAAACTTTTAAAAGAGGGGGATTCTTCTAACGTTGCAGAAATTATAATGAATTCTCACACGGGGACACACATTGATGCTCCTTCCCATATGCTTTGTAATGGCAAAGCAATAGATCAACTTTCCTTTGAAATCTTAATTGGTCGATCGCAGGTTATTAGCATAGACAATGACATCTTGATCACAAGAGGGGAATTGGAGACAAAGTATGATTGTGGCATTGAGAGAGTTTTGTTTAAGACAAAAAATTCTTTTCGGTGGCGGGAAAATAGTTTTTTCCCTGATTATGTATATTTGGATCCTAATGCGGCAAAATTTTTGGTTTCTAATAATGTAAAACTAGTGGGCATTGATTATCTTTCCGTTGATAAATATGGAGCAAAAACGTATGAATCTCATAAGATGCTTTTTGAAAGAGATGTAATTATTGTTGAAGGGATTAACTTGGCAGCTGTTCCGGCAGGGTATTATGATCTTTTTGCTTTCCCGCTAAAAATAAAAGGAGCCGACGGAGCTCCTGCAAGGGTGTTATTGAAAGCAATCTGAATTTATAGTATCATAGTGCTTGATGCTGAGTAATAAGAAAGCGTTTATTACAGGAATAAGCGGACAAGATGGTTCGTATTTAGCTGAATTTCTACTTAATAAGGGGTATGAAGTTCATGGGACCATTCGTCGTGCTTCGGTTTTCAATACTGAACGAATTGATCATATTTTGCCGCAAATAAAAACCTACCATGGTGATTTAACGGACTCATCTAATCTTAATCGCTTGCTGGAAAAAATTGCACCTGACGAAATTTATAATTTAGGAGCGCAGTCTCATGTGAAAGTATCTTTTGAAGTGCCGGAATATACCGCAGAAGTTGATGCTGTTGGGACCCTAAGGCTACTGGATGCCATCCGTGAAGTGAAGATCAAAACCAGGTTTTATCAGGCCTCAACCAGCGAAATGTTTGGAGGTTTTCCGGAAACTGTTCCACAAAATGAATCAACACAGTTTAAGCCTCGAAGCCCTTATTCCGCGGCAAAACTTTACGCGCATTGGGTATCGATAAACTATCGAGAAGCTTATAATCTGTTTATATGTTGCGGGATTCTTTTTAATCACGAATCCCCCAGGAGAGGGAAAACATTTGTTACAAAGAAAATATCAAGGGCTGTCGCACGGATTGCCAGAGGAATACAAGATAAACTCCTTCTTGGAAATCTTGATGCAAAGAGAGACTGGGGCTATGCCCCAGATTATGTTGAAGCAATGTGGCTGATGCTTCAGCAGCAGAAACCGGATGATTTTGTTGTTGCGACAGGCGAATCACACAGTGTTAGGGAATTTTGCGAGGTGGCATTCAAGGAAGTCGGAGTGAACTTAATTTGGGAAGGAAAAGGCACTGATGAAAAGGGCGTTGATCCTAGGTCGGGACGCATATTGGTTGAAGTAGCTGAACAATACTTTAGACCGACTGAAACAGAGTATCTACAAGGTGATTTTTCAAAAGCTAGAAAAATACTTGGTTGGGAACCCAAAGTAAGGTTTGAAGAATTAGTTAAAATAATGGTTAAAGATGATATTACGTTTTTGGAAACGAACAAATGAGTTTTTGGAATAATAAAACAGCGATAGTTACTGGCGGAGCAGGTTTTTTAGGTTCATTTGTCGTTGATAAATTAAAACAAAATGGCTGCAAAAATATTATTGTCCCATTGATTGACGAGTATGATTTAAGAAAAGAAGCCGATATCTTAAAACTTTATGGTGGGGCGAGCGCGAACATTGTAATCCATTTGGCTGCTGCAGTGGGGGGAATCGGGGCCAACCAAAAAAATCCAGGTTCTTTTTTTTATGATAACCTTATAATGGGCATCCAACTTATTGAGCAAGCCCGCCTGCACGGCATTGAAAAATTTGTTGCCATAGGAACGGTTTGTGCTTACCCCAAATTTACCCCTGTTCCTTTTAAGGAAGAAGCTTTGTGGGACGGATACCCTGAGGAAACGAATGCTCCTTATGGTTTGGCAAAAAAGATGTTATTAGTACAATCCCAGGCATATCGGCAGCAATACGGATTCAATTCTATTTATTTGTTGCCATTAAACTTATATGGGCCAAAGGATAATTTTAACCCTTCCAGTTCGCATGTAATCCCTGCTATCATAAAAAAGATTATAGATGCGCAGAAAAAAGGCATAGATTCTATAACTTTGTGGGGGGCAGGGGAGGTTTCCAGGGGGTTTTTGTATGTTGAGAATTGTGCGGAAGGCATAGTTCTTGCTGCGGAGAAGTATAATAAAAGTGATCCGATAAATCTCGGCACAAACATAGAGATTAAAATCAAAGACCTTGCTTGTCTAATTGCTAAATTAGTTGATTATCAAGGAAAGATAGTTTGGGACCACACAAAACCGGATGGGCAGCCCCGAAGGTGCTTGGATGTTTCTCTTGCCAAAAAGGAATTTGGCTTTGAGGCCAAAATGTCTTTTGAGGATGGACTAAAGAAAACTATTGATTGGTATAAAGGATGTCTTTGGGCAAAGAGTAAAAGTATGGATAGTGCCAAAAAAGTATAAAGTAAAAATGCAACAGCAAAAAACTAAGCCGCTCCGCCTTTTAATTATCAATCAAAACTTCTACCCCGATTTCGAGGCCGTTGGGCAATATATGACTGAATTAGCGGAGGATATTGCAAAAAAAGGTATTGAAGTAACTGTTTTAGCTTCAAGAGGAAAAGGATCTAAAGGGTTCGAGTTATATGAAAAAGTATCTGTTTATAGGATTTTTAAAAACATATTTCCAAAAAATAATTTATTGGGAAGATATATTAATTATATTTTGCTTTTCATTTCATTTTTTTTGAAAGCATTATTCCTGCCAAAACCGGATATTATACTTTTTACGTCGTGCCCTCCTTTTTTGAGTTTCATTGCTATTTTATTAGGGAAAATTAGGCATGCTAAATTGGTTTATTGTATACAAGATTTGTTTCCGGATGTTGCGGTTGAATTGGGATTGCTGAAGAACCGGCAGGTCGTCAAAATCTTGGATTCTCTAACCAGATTTTCTTATCAAATCTCCGATAAAATTATAGTTATTGGTGCATATATGGAGGAACGGATAATTAAAAAAGGAGTTGATCCCAAAAAAATAGTTTTGATCCATAATTGGGCTGATACGGATGCTTTGTTCCCAATTTCAAAAAATCAAACGCTTTTTTATAAACAAAATAAAGCAGTATTGGGCGATAAATTTATTATACAATATTCCGGCAATATGGGCATGGCACATGAATTTACTACGATTTTGAATGCTGCGGAGAAATTACAAACAACGCACTCTGATATTCTTTTTAAATTTATTGGCGGGGGCGTTCAAGAAAGGTATGTTCGACAGGAGGCAAAGAACAGAAGATTAAAAAATATCATTTTTTTTCCATACCAGGGCAAAGAGAATTTAAACCAAAGCTTAAATGCTTGTGATATTGCATTAGTTAGCATGAAAGCGGGATTTGAAGGGCTTATTGTGCCGTGCAAAATATACGGGATATTGTCAGTAGCCAAGCCGGTTGTGTTTATTGGTAATGAAGAGTCAGAGATTGGGAAGATGATAAAGGAGGAGAATTGTGGTTTTGTAATTAAAATTGACGATGTGGCAGAGCTTATCAATTCTTTGTTAAGTGTTTATAATACTTCTTCTAAATCTCACCAAATGGGTCAAAATGGTAGGAATGCGATTGAAAAAATATATAATAGAAAACTATCGGTTAATAAATATTATGACACTATTGTTAATATTTGTTTGGATGGTAAATTTATAGGAGGTAAGAGATGAAAGTTTTGATAATTAGGGAATATTTTGAATACTTGAAAGCCAGTAAAAAATGGTGGTTGCTGCCCATAATAATATTTTTGATTCTTTTGGGATTTATTCTTGTCGTAAGTGAAAGCTCTGTCTTGGCTCCTTTTCTTTATACTTTATTCTGAATTCTGATTTTTAATATAAGAAAAAACTATGTTAATCTTAGGTATTTCAGCTTTTTATCATGATAGCGCAACTTGTTTAATCCAGGATGGTGAGATTATTGCTGCTGCGCAGGAGGAAAGGTTTACGCGCATAAAACATGATTCCTCTTTTCCGCAAAATGCCATACATTTCTGTTTAAATTATGGAAAGATAAGCAGTGACAATTTAGATTATATAGCCTTTTATGACAAGCCGTTTATAAAATTTGACAGGATATTAGAAACTTATTTGTCATTTGCGCCTAAGGGATTAACATCTTTTTTGGAGGCCATGCCTGTCTGGCTCAAGCAAAAGTTATTTATCAAGGCCTCTATCGGGGAAAAGCTTAATTGTCAGTGTAAAGTAATATTTCCAGAACATCACGAATCACATGCTGCCTCGGCATTTTTTCCCTCTCCGTATAAAGAAGCAGCTATTATAACATTTGACGGCGTTGGGGAGTGGGCGACAACAAGTTTTGGGATTGGTAAAGAGAATAAAATTAAAATTCTCGAAGAGTTACATTTTCCTCACTCGCTGGGCCTTTTGTATTCTGCTTTTAGTTACTATCTTGGTTTCAAAGTGAATTCTGGCGAATATAAAATGATGGGACTTGCTCCGTATGGCAAACCCAAATATCGCGATTTGATTTTTTCAGAATTAATTGATTTGAAGACTGATGGGTCTTTCCGGTTGAATATGAAATATTTCGGATATTGTTCAAGCCTTAAGATGATCAATGCAAAGTTTGAGGCATTGTTTGGACTGCCCGCACGAAAACCGGAAAACAAGCTTGAACAGAAACATATGGATATCGCGCGTTCCATTCAAGAGGTTACGGAAGAAATCATGCTTTTGATCGCGCAACACGCTCATAAAGTGACAGGACAGGAGAATTTGTGCTTGGCTGGGGGCGTGGCACTAAATTGTGTTAGCAATGGAAGGCTCTTGCGTGAAGGGCCATTTAAAAATATCTGGATACAGCCGGCCGCTGGCGATGCTGGGGGGGCTTTGGGGGCGGCTTTGTTTGTATGGTATCAGTATTTAGGAAATAGCAGGGTGGCTAACAATAAAGAAGATTTTCAAAAAGGATCTTTTTTGGGCCCACAATATTCTGATGATGAAATAGAAAAATATTTAATAGAAAAGCAAATTAACTATAAGAAAATGCATCCATCTGAATTATTGAGCAAAGTTGCGGATTTAATAATAGATCAAAAAGTCGTCGGTTGGTTCCAAGGCCGCATGGAATTTGGCCCGAGGGCTTTGGGGGCGCGATCGATCCTCGGAGATCCACGATCACCTAAGATGCAGGGAATTATTAATCTTAAAATAAAATTCAGGGAAAGTTTCAGGCCCTTTGCACCATCAATTCTGCGTGACAATGTCGCTGATTATTTTGAAAATGATATAGATAGTCCATATATGCTCTTAACAGTTAATGTTAAATCCGAAAAAAGAATAAAAATTAGCCCGGAAGAAGACAAATTGGAAGGCATTGAAAAGCTAAATATAATTCGTTCAGAAATTCCAGCTGTAACCCATGTCGATTATTCAGCAAGGATTCAAACCGTTTCCGAAAATATTAATCCGCTGTTTTACGGTCTTTTAAAAGTCTTTAATGAGAAATGTAATTGCTCCTTAATGATTAATACTTCTTTTAATGTCCGTGGCGAGCCAATCGTTTGCACTCCGGAAGACGCATATCGGTGTTTCATGAATACAAATATGGATTGTTTGGTGCTTGGTTCATTTATTCTTGAGAAGGAGGATTAATCATGATAAATCATATGCTAAAAAATATTGATATTTTTGTTTGCCCGAAATGTAAAGGGAATCTAAAAACAACTGTTCGGGAAATTGAATGTCAAAAATGTCATTCTAAATATGAAATTAAAAACGGCATCCCTCTGTTTTATTATGAAGAGCAGGAAAACTTGCCGCAAAAGGCTGTTACTTCTAAAATGAAGGCTTTCTATGAGAAGACGCCGTTTCCAAATTATGAAAATACGGATGATGTTCCAGGCTTAATTCAAAAGGCGCAGCGATCAATATTTGCATATTTATTAAATCAACTGATTCCCTATAACATTAGAGTGCTGGAGGTTGGATGTGGGACTGGCCAGCTGGCAAACTATTTAGGCATCGCACATCGAAGCGCTTTTGGTGCAGATATGTGTTTTAATTCTTTAAAGCTAGCCCAACAATTTCGAGATAGAAACGAAATTGAAAGAACCGGGTTTTATCAAATGAATTTATTTAATCCAATATTCAAGGAAGAATCTTTTTCGTTCGTTATTTGTAACGGAGTTTTGCACCACACGGGCGATCCTTATGGCGGATTTAGATCTATCGCGAAGCTAGTTAAAAAGGATGGATATGTTATTGTTGGTCTCTATAATAAATATGGAAGAATTACTACTGATATTCGCCGTTTATTGTTTTCCTTTTTTGGAGACCGCATTAAGGCGTTGGATCCGCGCATAAGAAAAAATGACATTAATGAAATAAGGAAACTTACTTGGTTTTTGGATCAGTATAAAAATCCACACGAATCCAAACATACTATCGATGAGGTCTTAGGCTGGTTTGACCAAACTGGATTTGAATTTGTGAATAGCATCCCAAAAATTAGTATTTTCAACAAATTCAATGGAAAGGATGAAGACCTTTTCGAGATAAATTCAAGTGGCAACCTGTTTGAGAGAATTATGTGCCAATTAATCTTGATGCTTTCCGGGGGGGGGGAAGAAGGTGGGTTCTTTGTTATGATTGGTAAGCGGATTAAATAGGAGTGGTATTGAAAGATGCTTGATGGAATAAAAAAAATTAATAGCTCTAAAGGTGAGTTAAGGAAATTCGGCTTAACGATTGGCATTGCATTAATTATTTTAGCCGGACTGTTCTTTTGGCGGGGAAGGGGATTTAACGGTGTTTTGTTGTGTATTTCTTTGGTTTTTTTGTTGCTTGGTTGTATTTTCCCTTTAGGGTTGAAACAAGTTTATGCGCTATGGATGATGTTTGGGCTAATAATGGGCCGGATAATGACAAAAGTGATCTTAACGATACTGTTTTACTTAATGATATTCCCAATAGGCATTGTTTTGAAATTGCTTGGCAAAGATATCCTAAACCTTAAGATCGATAAGAGCATCCAAAGTTATTGGATTAAAAAAGACGTAACAAAAGATAGGGAGTGTTATGAAAAGCAGTTTTAAACAGGCGCGGGGGAAAATACTGTTCTCGATCGGTAAGAACTTAATTAAGGGGTGACCAATGACTAAAATAAAAGATAAAATGTTCATAGCTGTTTTTCTAACAAACATATTATTAATTATATTAAGTATATTGGCCTTAGAGTTGGTTTTTGGTGATTGGACTCATCCCGACAATCTTAATAAATTAAACATCCTTCGATCCAGAAAAATTAGATATAATACAGAAGGGGTATTTGATTCACCTGCAAAGATCGCAATTTATACAAGAGATAGATATGGGCTTCGTGGCTCGTTTGCAAAGCCGAATGAAATAATAATCTTAACAGTTGGCGGAAGTACTACCGACCAAAGATATATAACCGATGGCCAGACCTGGCAGGATGTGTTACAGCAACAATTTCAATCGGCTGGGAAAAAGGTTGTAGTTGGAAATGCTGGAATCGATGGCCAATCAACCGTTGGCCACATAAAAAACTTTGATTGGTGGTTTAATAAAGTCCCGGGCCTTACACCAAAATATATACTTTTTTATGTAGGCTTAAATGACTTTTATGTTGAAAATTCATATGACACGCTTATACAAAAAGAATCATTCTATAATAGCCTAAGAGAAAGAAGCGCTTTGTATCATTCCTTTCGAGTATTATATGGCAGTTATTTAGCTATGTATAAATATCATCTTGGTCATCAGAGCGGTAATTTTCCCCGTTCCGGGTGGACAACAATCCCTTTGCAAGATGATTATGATCGACTAATGGCTAAACGTTTAAACGAATATGCAAACCGTCTTAATATCCTTATTACCAAAACAAAAGCATTTGGTTCTGTCCCCATCTTTGTGACTCAACCATCCCTCAACTATCGCTTTAATAATGGTAAAATTGAAGGCAGAAATTATCAAATCTTATACGAGGGAGTTCCCATCAATGGGGTCGATTATTATCATATGATCAGGAAGCTAAACAAGCTTACCTTCGCCGTATGCAAAAAAAACAATATTCTTTGTGTAGATATGGCAGGAGAAACAACTTGGGAAGACAGTGATTTTTATGATTTTGTCCACATGACCCCCAGAGGGGCTAAAAAAGTGGGGGCGTATCTATTTAAGAAACTATCTCAATTAAGGGGCTGAAATCTTCAGATTATTAATTTGTTAACTATGAGGGTTATTTGTCTGCCTAAATACCCGGCAAAAGGAGATCTGCTTAAAAGATCGTCAAATTTAGCGAGCATTTTTGTTTTTGGTATAAGATTGTATTCTGGATGAAAGAGATTTTCTGTAAAAGTTATATAATATTTAATATTTTTGTCACTATTTCCCATTAATAATTCAAAGTCCTTATCTAAATAGTATTTTAAATAAAGGGAATCTTGTTGTTTGCATTCTTGTTTAATAGGAGCATGCTTAAATAAGGACTTTATCATATTCTTAGGTGAAAATCTTACATAGTTATAGTTAAAATTATCGACTATGAAAGTTCCTGGGGAATTAAGAAGGTTCTTGATAACATTGTCAAAAGAAGCTTTAACTTCTTCTGCTTTTGGGATATGTTGATATACTTGAGTTGACCATATTAAATCGTATTTTATGTTTTTGATAGGGATTGAGCTTAAACTTGCACAAATTAAATTGGGGGCCGTTTTATTGTTGTTCTTGTAAATTTCTTTGGCAACCAAAAGCGATTCAAAAGAAAAATCAATGCCCCAAAGGTCAATATTTGCAATAAACGGCAAATATTTTATCCCCCATCCGATGCCAATATCCATAACTTTTGGTCTTTCTGAGTGTATTGTTTTGAGATATTTGCAAGTTCCCAACTGTGCCAATTCTCTAAAGTGATGCATATCATATAAAGATATGCATTTCTTGCTCGTTTTTAATGCATTATTGGAAACTCTTTTTCGCAGATCACATTCAAAACCGTTCGAAAAATTATGCGGCAGCAATATTGGGATGCCATTTGAAACTGCATAGGGCGATTTGCAGCCTTCACAAGACAAAGAAGCTTGGATGATTTCATCGCCTTCAGCTTCTTTGACATTGTCAATATGAAGGTCATGTCCACAATTAGGACAACATAAGAATTGGAATAAAGAATCTTTCATATTTGTATTTATTATATCATATCAATTCTTGGGATTTTACTTTCAAAATGCCGCCCTAATTTAACCATTTAGATTCAATAACAAAAATGCGACTAACGGCCGATTTAAAGAATATATAAATCATGCTATAATTTAAACTCAATGTTAAAAAAATTGGATAACGTAAAATAAGGTGTGCAAATTGACAAGAAAGAAAAAGCCATCGCAAGCCTCGAA
>Ga0066640_10001678_pt1 | contig 13255 bp, 7 predicted proteins | sample CryGeyCG2114_020_2_FD_59505 | JGI IMG/M metagenome (GOLD analysis project Ga0066640, IMG submission 59505) | Groundwater microbial communities from aquifer - Crystal Geyser CG11_big_fil_rev_8/21/14_0.20 | ecosystem: Environmental > Aquatic > Deep subsurface > Groundwater | place: USA: Utah... | reverse complement strand
CTGCTATTTTTGATCCATCATGTATATAAGGTCTGACAGACAGGGCAAAACAGCGCACGCAGACCATAGGGCAGGGTGCTCAAAGCTTAAAAGAGGGACATATATCTCCAAAAGAAGATGACTTTCTACAGCACCGTTTCGATAGAAACACTTATAAATAGTCTGATAAAACCCCCTCAAATCAGAGTATAATCTTATTTTATTATTTATATCAAACAAATATCACAATGAAACTTGATGAGGGATCCAAAAAATGAACGAAAAAGTGATGGTAGTAGGATTATGCGCACTTTTAGGTATGGGCTCTGTCGCATCGGCAGATACTATGCTTAGGCCAAGAAAAGTGGAATCGACAGAACAAAGAGCCATGGGTGGTGTCGATGTCGCTCTTGACACGAAAAACCCTGCGAACGCTGCATTAGACAGCAAAAAAGCATTCTATATGTCACTTTTTGAATCTGATGTCAACATGAGCATCTCAGAATTCATCGATGTATACAGGCTTGTTCCTGATGTGATGGATTTCAAGGACACTATGGGGCTAAGCGATTATTCTTTGGATCATAAGCTTACGACCTTGAGAGGTATTATAGATAGAGTGAAGTTCGATCTAGACACAAGGATACGTCTAGAGGCTGTCAGGATAAACCTTGGCTCGCCGAAAGTCGGCAGATTCCAATTTGGCGCATATGCTGAATCAGAGGTCGGAGCGAAAGTGAGACTTCCTGAAGGACTGGATGAATCCTCACTTGTATTTGGAAAAGATGGAAAGCCAAAACACATCGATATCGGAAAGGATATGGATGTATTGCAGGCAAAAGGAAGAGCAGATGCAGGCGGCTTCCTGAGCTATGGCTATGGTGGCATGAGTCTATGGAAAAAAGCGAAGCTCGCAGCAGGTATCCAGGCTAAAGGATTCCACAGATGGCTTGTCCCCATGTATACCATCCATTTCAAGAAAGAGATGAAAGACGATAAAGATATAGATATATCTGATTTTGAATGTCAGGAAGGGAATGGGTTTGCTGTGGATCTTTACACGACATTGGACTTCAATGATCCTTATGTCAACGCACGGCTTGCTATGGAACTACAGAACACTTATGCTAAGACATGGTACAGTGATGGCACATCGCAACAGGATATGCAGAGGATGGCTATCGGTGGCGCAGTGCATCCACTCTACATGCTAGGCATCAAAGACTGGGTAGTCGCGACTGATCTTGAGGATGTCGGACATCATGAAGGACCGACATGGCAGTTTGGCACTTCATATATCCTTGGAAAGGAGAGGATCAATTTTACTCCAAGATTAGGGCTTGTCATAAACCAGCGTGATGTGTTCGGCCAAGGTGGCAACCATCTGCTGACTGGCGGATTCTCGACAATGCTTGGCATATTCGAGATAGCAGGCGCATATGAATACAACTGGACGACAGAAGCCCATAACGCAGCAGTCAAACTAGGGTTCAAATTCTGAATATATTTTTTTTGAATTGTATCAAGTATATCCTGAAGAACGCGATAGTCGTGAATACGAGGATGATACCTGATATCAGATAGAGATAGCTATTCAATGATCCAAATATATTGAGCACGTTGTCGATCAGGAAAAGGAGCAGCCCCAAAAAGAGATATGCGACCAGATATCCAGCAAGATATCTGGATCCAAGATACACCCCTTTTCCAAGAGTATGCATGATATCTGGGACGATCCCAGTCTTAATTGTGATACATGTATATGAGACTAGCATGAAATGAATCATGATCGATATGATAATGCCGGTGATGGCGATCAATACAAGCTGGACTTGCGCAAGATGGCCGAATGTGAGCTTCGCTCCTGCAAGCATGATCGCTGTCGCAGGCACAATGAAAATGAAAGTGACTAGCGAAAAACGGAATATATATGGCCATGTTTTTGCTTCTTTTCCGACCATATCTGATGTGAATCTCCAAAGATAGCCCTGGATGAGCGACCAGAAGATGAACAAGACAGAGATGAACATTCCAAGGACCATAAGAAGGGTGTTGACATGACCGTCGAAAGTTATCATCGACGCGATATCCAGATCATTCTGCGCTGCCTGTCCCGTGATGAGGATATCATTTAATATATTATTGATAATCGGTGCGAAAAAGAACCATAACAACAAGTAGAATAAGAGCACAGAACACACATCAAATATGAAAGGCACACCTAGATGCGTCTTGTTCTTGCGCAGTGTCTTCCATGATTCTTTGATTGTCCTTAATGCAGGAAGGACCCCAAGGCCATTTTTCTGTTTCATATTATGTGATCATGAGAAATAAAGTTTCAATGCAGTGTCCATACCCGCAAGCACAAGCGCATTGTGGTTGTCGATCCCAGATGGGAACATCGAAGATAATGTGCTTGTCTGTGCTTCATACACCCGCCAACCATCACCGTTCATCTTGCATCTGCTATAGAGTGTGCTGTCACAGGATGAATCCGTCGATGTGACTCCCATAGCATTTGCGAGAGAATCCACTGATTTTCCTTGCCAGACTCCAAACACATCAGTATTCTTCCTGTTCTCGAATCCAGATTTCATCGTACTGCCCATCACCGAAGAGCTGCTTGTGTCTATCATCCCGACGACTTTTAGGTACACTCCTTTTGAATTTATATTTCCATCTTGTGAATCCTTCGCTATCTTGAAGAGACCATAACCGATCTGTTGCCCAGCGCTGCTATGGCCAAATACACTCACACTTGTCTTGTCTATAGTCACACCAGCGTTGTTCGCAGCAAGTGTCTTTTCGACTTCATTGACAAAAGTCACTAAATCAAAATCACTAGATGGCCATAGTAAGCTTGCCCCTGCGTCTTTTGTCTGGCTGGGTGCTGCGATTATGACTGGTTTTATCTGGTTTGTGACGATAAGTCCTTTTGCCACGCTCGGTACATCATGGACTGAGGATATCATGAGATTCTTCACACCGGCTGTATTTGCGCCATGGAGCATCACGACCAATGGATATGATCCGCCTGACGTTCTTGCTTCAGATGGCACCCATATCCTTGAACTCTTGCTGCCTGATGAGAGGAGCAGATTGTCATTATATGAAAAATCTATCATGCAGTCTTGACCGCTGTTGCAGGACGGTGTATTCGATGTCTTATATCCGCTGTATCCCGCATATGTCCCGTCGAATTTAAGGCTGCTTGTCGAAGCAGTCGGAGTGGTGGTGGTCGTGACCGCCCCTATCGTCGATGGATCACCATAGAAATTGAAATGCATGCTGTCTCTTCCCCAGTCTTTTGCCGCTGCCTCAAGCATCGACCATTGCTTTGTTCCGCCCCAGAGGAAGCCATATTTCTGCATGGCGTCTATCCAGCATTGCGGGAGGTCTTTTATTATATTGTCTTCTGGCTTCGATGGTGATGTGGGACATTTTGAAGATCCGCTTGCCCCTTGATTTGTAGGTGTCGAATAACAGAATGGGTTTGTTGCGGGATTCAAGTCAATCGCGATCCCATATAAGTGTTTGCTTATCCCACCACCTGAATATGTATTGGTCTCCCTTGTGTCGCTGACGCTTGTCAACTGATAGTTTTTGTCTGCAGCAGAGCAGGTGTTATCTATCTCTTTGCTTATGCAGTCGAAGAGCGGTAGGACTTTCTTGTTCATTGTTATCGTCTTTCCGCGGAAAGTCGTCGTCCCGAGATTTGCGCTTGGCATGTTCATCGGATCCCCATACCAGGTCTTCATCTGTGCTGCGCTTATCGATGATAATATAGTGATCGGACTACAGCCTGTTGTTGTGGTCGCCCCGGATATTGAATTTCCATTGCAATCTTTTCCATCGCTTCTGCATCCTGTCGCGCAGCATATACTTCCTGCATTGCAGGATTCCATGACAAGACCTTTCGTGCACAGGCATTGCTGCTGGAGAACACTACCAATCCCGCATTTCAAAGTGGTGTTGTCCTGATAGCACTTGACCTTGACAGACAATTCCCCACTGTCCTGAGATTTCCCCTGATAATATTCGGGTGTCTGTGATATAGATCCATTATCTGTGCCTGAATGCAAAGTCACCTGTACAGTCCATGTCACTGGCGTCGTCGGGCACACATCGACATTCTGTTGCTGTACCGCTGCGCAGTCAAGCGCAGTTGCGGCACCAGTTTTTGGTACTTCGTTCTTGTTTTCGCTGAAGAACACATTTGAATATTGGTATTCCTGGCTTGATGATTGTTTCACGAGATCAGTGTAGATCTCTTTGCCGCCAGAGCATTGATATCCCAAAGTCGCGCCAGCCGTACTCACTTTTTTCTCAGCAGCGCATGCCTTGTATTTTCCGCCTTCGTATTTGATAATGACCATCTGCGGAGCGCTGCTCGTGGAATAGACAGTGGAAAGGCCAAGCGAAGTCGCGCCACTTACCTGATTCACAGTACAGCTCGCTTTTGATGAAGTATATTGGCCAAAATGACTTGTCATTATCTTGAATGACGCTTCTGGAATCAATCTTGTGTTATCCGATGTCATATCTGAGACTGGGAAATATGCCGGTCCATATACAATGCTGTTATGCTGATTCTTGACCGTCACTTTCGCGAATTTCTTGATTGAATTCTGCTTGCTTGGGTCAGACGGGGGAAGCGTCTGCACAGTGGACTTTAGCACTATCCTGTCACCAATCTTGTAATATCCTCCTTCAGCCGTATACGTGTTATCATAGACCACTTCTGGCCATTTAGTGTAATATGCGATCCCATCTGCGTCTGTCAGGAACGTGCATAAGAATCCAGATGGGAAATAGAACTTACACTGGTTAGGTGGCGATCCTCCGACCTGTGATATCGATTCTTCGACTGTCTTTGTGGTCTCGACACCACTGTTTGATTTATATTTGTAAGTTATCCTGACTTTGTCATAACGGACATTCGCATATTGTGTGTTGTCAGCCTTCACCTGGACATAAGGGGCGTTGTCTATGACTTCACCCTGATTTAGTTGGCCATTTCCAAATTGTCCAGTCACCCGCAATACTTTCTCGCTAGTGCCCATGCAGTCGCATCTTCCGCCGACAAAATCCTTGCAGTTGCCTGAGTTAGAGCACACAAGATCGACATCATATGTCAAGTCAGCGCCTGCAATCACGACCATGCCGATATTGTATATATGTGTGGTGTAGCCGTTGATTGGATTGAATGCCATGAATCTCCTGTTTGCCGGAGCGATGACGACAGTGGAATCGATAGGTATCTTCGTGGCTTCTTCGACAAGAGAATCCCAATTGATATCCCAGTCGCCTGTGAATGCGGCTGTGCAGAGACTATGGATCAATTTTTTCTGGACAAACATGACCTGATAGAGATTCGATGAACCATATCTGTCAGTCACTCCCTGCTTGATCTTCGCTGTGGCAGAGCTCATGGCAGTGAACACACCTTTGATGCCATCATATTTGACACCATAACCTTCGTCTGTTGGTTCCTGCACGCATTTGATGAGATAATAGATGAAATCACAGATATATGTGCTCAAGACTGCTTTGCATACGCCAGCAGAGCCATCTCCTGTGACGAGTATCGTGTTGAAGCATGCCCGGATCAGGCCGAGTATTGCCTGATATTTCGATAGATAATTTGATATCGCGGATAAGCATACTGCCTGTATGCTGCGAAGTATCCCTGATGTTGGATCGGCCACGTATTTCTTTATGGAATCCTGCGGACAGATCATACCTTGGATAGTCTGTGGCACCAGCATGTTCTTCGCTTTCTTGTCTTTTGTGCAATCACTTGAATCAAAAACCTGCGCACCAAGATTATCAACATAATTCTTCACAGTCACAAGCTCTTTTGTGGCCGGGTCGACTTTACCGACCTCTGATTTGTCACCAAGCCATACTTTTTTCTTGTCCAGATCAACAACAAAACTTTTCGATACAGTCTTCTTGCATGTATCATCTAAGCATACTGAACCTGTCACGAATTGCACTCCACTTCCTTCTCCATTCCCACAGAAACTGAAATCCGCCGCCCAATCGAATATCTGACCAAGTGAGCTGCACCCTTCTGCATTCGGGTTCTTGAGGCATTTTGATTTCTCGAATTCATCCATGAGGAGGATAGAACTATCCCATCTCTCCATATATTCTTCTTCACAGCATTCAGGATTCGGTTTTGTTATCGGTGGGACCATGCTCCCATCACAATTGTCCTTAGTAGATGCTTTTTCATAATCGATTGTATAATCTATACAATTCGATGTCTTTATCTTCGAGCTCTTTCCTTGCTTCTGTATATCTTCCACAAAACTATCAAATGTCGGAGCAGCAGGACAGAATATCCTGTCGCAGACATAATGCTGCAGCTTCGCGACAGACATGGATGTCTTTTTGGCTTGATAACATGCTGTGCATGCTTCTGTCGTGCAGCCGCTTTCGTCACATTCGCATTTGCTACCATCGCCAGTCCCTGCGCAGGACATATATTCTGAGATGTACTGAAGCCATGAAACGACAAAAAGTGAGAGGCATGCGATTAGAGTATACTTGGTCACTGGCCGGATTATTGTCAATGTCTTATTGATGACTTGCATGGCTGCGTCGATAGCCATGACAGACGCGTTCAAGAATGGTTTGATGTATGCTGAATCTGGATTGAGGAATGGGGGCTGTATAAAAACCTCTGTGTTCCAGCATTGCTTTTGCAGACCCGTGTCACCATATTCTATGGTCATCATCAATGGCAGCCGGATGCATCCTGCGCCTGGCATCAGGCATTCTTCATAATGATTCATGGATATGTTGTTCTCAAGCTGATATGTCGTCATAGAATCATTCTGTGCGCCGGTCCTTGGATCCATCCTCCTGAAAGGGACTTCGACATAGCCGATCACAGGATTGTTGCCCTTGATGAGATTGATCGGTTTCCTTACCCAGTCAGAATCATATTTATCTGTGTCATGGTCGCTTAAGGGATAAAAACCCATTGTTATATCTTTTATCGTCGGTGCGTCACCGATCCCTCTCCAGGTGAGATTGTATGTGAATCCTATCTGTCCGATCCCATCCAGGATGAATCTCGGTGTGATCTCATTTGGTGTTATCTCGCCGATGTTTATCTGCCAATCAGAACCTTGTCCGCAGTTCGCGCAGACAACGGTCGCTGTCTCACTTTCGTTGTTTCCGGCTTCGTCGATCGCGACTATCTTCACTTTGTTCTGCCATTTCTCTTCACCATACTGTAGTTTTGACTGGGTATTTGGTTGGTTTGTCGTGTTGAAATCGCTTGTGGTAATCTTCAGATCAAGGCTTTTTGAGAATTTTGCATTGATCGCGAACTTGTTTTCAGCATCTGTCTTAGTTTGATAAGAAGGTATTGTTGCGTCATTGAGATAGATATATACTGTTGACAGCTCATCAAGCTGGCCTCGCACAGTCTCTTGGCAGAGATAGGATGGCGTTATCGCATCGAGATTTGTATTTTTGAATGTCGGCGCATCATTATCAGATAACAGCATGTATGTCTCCGTTGCTTTGTTTCCTGCTGCATCGACCGCTGTGATCTTGATCGTATTGTTTCCAGTCTTCAGGCTCAGACGATAAGTGAATGCGCCATTTGCGGTCATCGATTTTGTTCCCATCACCTGGCAGCTTGAATTCTGCAGCACCGGTGTCTTTCGTGTGATATTCGTCCCAAGCGTGGTCGCGCTGACTGCATCAGATCTATATCCTTCGCTGCAGAGATTATCTTCGACAGATACCTGATAAGTGTATTTTGTTTTATCATTCACAGATTTATCTGTATAATATTCATCTGATGTCTGGTCGATCAATCCGATATCGCTTCTGTAGATCAAGTATCTGTTGATATTCTTCATATTCGGGCGATTCCAATCTAATTTGACAGTTCCATCTCCGCCTGTTGCATTGAATCCAGTTATCTTTGGAGGTGTATCTGCATAACTTGTGTCTGCGATGATAATTTGGAAATAGATCGTCACAGCTTCATTGACAGTGCCGTTTATGTAGAATGTGCTTTGTTTTGTCTTTGAATCGAATTTTTGGATCGTCAATATAGGCGGTTTTGTGTCGATCAATATGCTTTTCTCTTCTGTCGTGACAGTGCCGCTTTTCTCTTTTGAAATCACTTTTATTGTGTTGTTCTGTTTGTTTGTGTCAAGGGCGACATTATCCAAAGTGAATTCTCCAGTGCTCTTCACAGTCGTAGTGCCTTTCAACTGTCCATTGACAAATATCTGGATTGTGGAATCTGATGCGGCTTTGCCGATGATGTCAAGAGAATTGAGATTTGTGATCGCTGGTATGGTGAAATCAAGAGTCCCTGACGATGGTGATGAAGTGCTTTTGGTCGCTGTCGTCGAAGTAGAATTGACAGAGACATTTATTGTCGAGAAGCTTCCATTCACAGCCATAGTGGTGTTGTTTCCATCAGTCGCATTGATCTCGTAGAAATATAACGTATCGGCGGTCAATCCTGCTATCTTCAGGAGATGGTTAGTCGTAAGCGCGCTGTCAGTCAATGATTTTCCATATTTCTGTGTCGGGCCATAACGGAGATAGATACTCGATGGTTTGTCTGTCGTGAATGCGATATTTGCGCTGTCAGAGCCTTTTGTCACACTGACACCTGTAATGCTCACGGCCCAAGCAGTGTGGACTGGCAGAAGGATGATGAATAATAGCATCAGGTTTGTGATTGCCCACTTCTGGATGTCTTTCATCATCATATCCTCATATTTCTCTTATTATATTTTTTAGCTTTCAAATGTCGGTTTCAAAGGTCCGCTGTAAATCTTCCAGTCATCGATAAGGTATTTTGCGATAGCCACGTTATCTTCCATGGTGAATGGTTTTGGAAGCGATTCAACTACATGCAATACGATGGTGTCAGCATTCAGCAGATCGTATCTTGCGATGCTCAGGTTCCCTTTGTATCCACCATATATAGTGTTATCAAGATTGTCATACATCATTATGTCAACTTTGTATTTTGTGTCTTCGAGTATGAGCTCGATCTCTGATTCAGTTCCTGGAGTGTAATCTACATAGGTTTCGTATTCACCGTCTACACTCTCGATATGCATAACAACACTGTCCCATGGATCGAGGGCTTTTGCATTGGAAAGGTCATTTTTCGGATGTTTGACAAATGTCAGATTGAACATCTTGACGCTTTTTAGATCTATCTCCTGATAAGGTCCGTTCTGCTGCACTCGTGTCTTCAGATATCCTGCTTTCTCTGCTATGAGGAATCCATTGTTGCATCCTGAAGGCAGATTTGTCCTTAACCTGAATATCCCCGCATCAGCCTGTGTCTGTCCAAGGACGCACTCATATTTGAAACAATCATATGATATGTTGACTTCATCAAGTTCGACACCCTGATAGCCATCTGAATAGCCTTTTGCACGGATATCAATTTCTTGTCCATCATTATTGCAGAATCCACTGTTTGTCTCATATGATTTGAATATGGTGATGCCGACATCTCTTCTCTCTGGTTTATTATGGATGATCTGCACAGGGATCGCGAACCGCATCACATAGCCCTTGCCATTGAATGATTCATCGTCTGCTATGACCACCATGGTCGGATATGTCAGATCATATGTGAAATGGTAGAGTTTGAAACAGAGATATTTCAAGAACTGGCTGTGCCCTGATCCATATGTCGGTGATAATATCCCATTGTCACTTGGGTTCGCAGATAGTGACATACCCCAGCCTTTATCATAATAGATGCCTGCACGCAATTCCTTGAAATCCTTGTCGCTCGCATCGATGAGCAGATGGAAATATTCATAAGCATCATCTGGTCTGTTTGTCGGGGTCTTGCCGTTGAAGATATCTTCGATAGTATATGCAGAAAGATCATCATAGACTTTCTGTTTCGCGATGAATGGCATGTATTCAGTATCCTCAAACCTGATCCTCGGCAAAGTAAGATATAACGCAGAAGCCAGTTTGTCCTTGATATCACTTGTACGCCAAAATACCTTGCCGCAATCGAATTCAAGGCCTGTGAATGGAATACCTGGGTTCATGGCCATTAGATCGAGAGTTATATTCTCTAAGAAAAAATCGAGACTTTCTTTTTTCATTATCTCACTTGCATATTCATGTGCTTTTTTCAGGAGCACTGGTGATCTTGTGTTGAAATTCTGGACTTCTGTAGTGTGATCAGTGCCAGCGACAGTTATGCTAAGCGGATATATGGCATTTATGACAACATTCCTTTCTGTGATAGAGACAAGGATGGATATCATGTCGGTCTGCCTCACAAGGAATTCATTCTCAAATATTGTGAAATTCGATACGCAGCCAGGAAGGTTCTCTTTGATGTATCTTGAGATATCCTCTTCCATGTCAAGGAGCATAGGCATCCTGCTTCTTCCCTGAAAATCCCAATATGGCACTTTTATGATGCCAAGGGAATCGACTTCGACATAGCTCTGTCTGTCATTTGCGATATATGATGGGAGATATAGATAACCACCTTGCTGTCCCAGCCGCACGATTGCTTCTTCTGCTATATTCTCGATGCAGTCCTGCACAAACTCTCTGACTGGCAATATCTCTTTTGGAACAACTTTGTTATTGATTATCAGCGGTTTCTTTTTCTGTTGTCCTTCGATATATATGACTAAAGCGACACCTATAAGTATGATTATCCCAATTACTATATAGAAGCTTATCTGCCCTCTTTTTTTCCGCATTATAAGAGTCTATAGTTATATCTATAATATATAAAGGTTTCTCAGTCCGAAAAGCATAAATATAGCTCTGTAATCCCTTCTATTGGTGTTTTAGCATGAGGCATATATTTGCGATAGGCGATCTGCATGGACATGCAAAAGCACTTGATAATCTGCTTGATTCTTTAGACAAAAAGTTCGGTCTGTTCAAAGAAAGAAATAGCCTTGTTCTTGCAAGCAACAAGAAGATGATATTCATTGGCGATTATATCGATCGCGGAAAGACAGGACGAAAGGTCCTTGATACTGTGATGCGGCTTGAGGAAGCGAACCCTCGCAAGGTCGTTCCGCTAATGGGAAATCATGAGCTCATGGCACTCGCATCTCTTGGCGACGCACGTCAGCTTCTGGAAGATAAAGATGAAGAATGGTTCAAACCTAAATTATATGGCATGACAATACATGGTTATAATGGCGGCATGAGATTCATCAATGAATTCGACCCTGATCCTATGATCGCACTGGAAAAATATGTCGATGCGATGCACAGGGATGCGCCGCTTGGAAAATGGTTCAGGTCCAGAAAGCCATATACAAAACAATCTATCGGAGACCGCACTTTCATGTTCTGTCATGCGGGGATCCCTGATTCGATAAGTAATTATGACGATCTCAAGAATTACAGTCAGCAGTTCAGGGAGCACATGAATATGAAATCTTATACTTGCTATAAAGAAAAATACCTTGATGGCCCTCTTGTCGGTGATGAGAGCCTTTTCTGGATCAGGGGGGAGTTCCTTGGCAAAAAAAGATCTGAGCTTGAATCGCACCTGCATGCCATAAGAGCAGATTTCTCAGTTGTCGGTCATACTCCTAGCCGTGATGGGAAGATCCAGAGCTTTCATGATCTTGTCTTTGATATCGATGTTGGCATGACACCTGAATATGGAAAGAACACTCCTGCGGCATTGGTCATATCAGAAGCGAGCATAACTGCATTCTATTGTCCTGATTCTTTAGAGAAACTTCTTTCTTTTTAAGTCAATACTTTTACGACATATGGTGCTATCCGCCAGAAGACCATTAGATTGAACAGTAGATTGCTGACAACAAAAAGCATATTATCGGTGTCAAAAGTATCCAGGAACTTGTGATATGTGATGAAACCTACATGGTAAAGCAAGATAAGGCATATCCCGACTATCGAGATCATCCTGATCGGAAAAAAAGATGAAATTATCGCAACAGAAAGCAAAGCGATGAAATCATAGAGCAAGGTATGATCCACTTGGTTTGAGAAGATCATACCAGTAGTATTCGCGATCTTTCCAACTATTATCCCAGCTGCGACACCGAACATCATCGAACTTAAGATAGTGAAAAAAAAACAGAGTTCAATGCCGAGCCATTGCACAAATCGCATCGGATACATCGAGATGATGGCAAGGACGATGAACAAGCTGACGATCGGTGACACACCGATGAGAAAAAGAATCAGTGCCAATATGATGAGCACTATAAGCCAATATTTCAGGAACCTGATGGCCTTTTCATCATGACCAAATAGCTTTTCCAGATGTCCACTCATTTCATTCCTCGCTATAAATGAAGTTTATTAGGGGGGTGGTAAACTAGATGCCTTATAAAGGTGTCGGAAATTGATCTTCAGATATAAATCTTGAGAGGATCTCTCTTTTTTCTCTTTTACATGAATCATGGTCTTGTGAAGAAAGAGACTGATTGAGGCGACAAATTATGGATCCTCGACGATAATGATTTTTTGATATATCATCCGCACATGGATTGTATCAACAATCAGGTGATCATCTTGCTGCTGAAAAGTTCTTTATGTCTTGAATATTCAGGATGTTTTATTTTTAGGAATGTTTTCAAAGCATGGCTGTCGCCATCATCAATATTATCTAGCCATCCCGTCACAAGGATAGATATTCGTCTCTCTTCAAGAAGAAGTCTTGCCATCTCTGCTGGCGCGACTTGGCTGTCAGCCTCTTCGAAAGTGATGTCGTAATCTCGTCCGAATATCTTGTCGAATAGATATATTGTCCTTGGCATATGGAAATCAGATGTCACGACCACGATATTTTTCCATCCATTCGGTTCGAGTATGTCGCGTCTTGTGAAGAATGCATTACCCATGGTGTCTTTTGATATCTCTTCAAGGATTATCGACTTTTCATCGACGCCAAGAGAGATCATGTATTCTTTCATGGCAGCGGCTTCTGTCCGGTATGGTCTGTATGGCAGCTCATGTCCGACGTTGCCGCTCACGATGATCCATTCAGCCACCCCGTCGAGAAAAAGATCGTATGCCCTTCTAGCTCTGCATCTGGCCAGTTCATCAAGCTCTCCATCTGGGTCCAAGCACATCGCAAGCACTATTATGGCATCTTTCACCATCATATTTCGATATCTAGTCATACTAATTGACATTTAAAACCTTCGCTTGTACTGTTCCTATATGCCCAAAAAATCAGGTCTTGAATCCGACTTTGGCGTTCTCTTCTTTATTTGGGCCCTTCTCTTCTAGAAAA
>Ga0066640_10001666_pt1 | contig 13301 bp, 16 predicted proteins | sample CryGeyCG2114_020_2_FD_59505 | JGI IMG/M metagenome (GOLD analysis project Ga0066640, IMG submission 59505) | Groundwater microbial communities from aquifer - Crystal Geyser CG11_big_fil_rev_8/21/14_0.20 | ecosystem: Environmental > Aquatic > Deep subsurface > Groundwater | place: USA: Utah... | reverse complement strand
TAGGGGCGTCGCGTGAGATGAAGCTGGTTTTGGCATATGAGATGCCTTTTATTCTGTCTGTGATTGTGGTAATAATTAAATCCGGAGGCGCCATAAGGATTAGTTCGATATTAGGTGCCCAGGCGGTATCGGGTTCAAATATCTGTTCACTCTCCGGCATATTAGCCTTCCTTATATCAATATTGTGTATGCAGGCAAAATTGGGCTTTGTTCCTTTTGATGCCTCTGAAGCCGAGCAGGAGATAATGGGAGGGGCCTTGATAGAGTATTCAGGTATGCCCCTGGCAATTTTTAAATTGACCAAAGCGATTTTGCTCTATACAATACCATTGTTTATTATAATCTTGTTCTGGGGCGGGAGTTTGACGTTGTTTAGCCTCGTCTGGAAATATGTAGTGCTGCTGGTTATAGTAGTCTTGATAAAGAATACTAACCCGCGTTTACGCATTGATCAGGCGCTTAGATTTTTCTGGGGGCCGGTAACGGTAGCGGCACTTATTGCAGTAGGTCTTGCGTTTATAGGTAAATAGCCTTCAGCTATCAGTCGTCAGCTATCAGCAGCTGACAGCTTCCGCCTAAGGCGGATCCGCCATAGTTTGCATAAAGTATGCATATGCGGAGAAAGCTGAAAGCTGAAAGCTTAAAATGAATCTAAAAATTAAGGCACTTACAAAATCACTCTGGGCGTTCCACGCGGCGTGCTCTCCGTGCAACAACTGCGATATTGAGGTACTGGACCTTTTTACGCCCAGGCACGACGTAGAAAGGCTTGGCATAACATTAGTAGGCAGCGCCAGACATGCGGATGTGCTTGTGGTTACGGGGGTTCCCAATACGAAGACAAAGGAGAGGTTAAAGACGCTTTATAGCCAGGTCCCAAAGCCATGTGTTGTTGTCGCGGTCGGAAGCTGCGCATGCGGGCGTATCATGTTTAAGGATTCCTATAACAGCCCCTGCCCGGTTGATGAGGTAGTCCCGGTGGATGTATATATCCCCGGATGCCCGCCTAGGCCGGAGGCGATGATCGCCGGTGTGGCAAAGTTGATCAAAAAACTGAATGGAAAATAATATGGAAAATATTTTAAGCCGGATAAAAACTCATTTTACCGATAAGATCCTCAAGACGGAAGAAATGTCCTCAAGGAGGATATATATGGATTTTAAGCCGGAAGATATACCGGAGGCGGCAAAATTTATATTTCGGGATCTTGCCTGCCGCTTTATTACGGCAAGCGGCATGGAGACACCCGCTGGGCTTGAGATACTTTATCATTTTTCACAGGATTCAACAGGCAAGGTGATTTCACTTCGGGCGCGCATCGCGGATAAAAAAAATCCCGAGATAGAATCAATAGCACCTATTATTACGGGGGCGGAGTGGATAGAGCGTGAGATGTGGGAGTTGTTGGGTATCAATTTTAAAAATCATCCTAACCTGAAACGACTGCTTCTGGCCGAGGAATGGCCGGAGGGGAAATATCCATTGAGGCATAACCATGAGTCATAAAGTTTTTATTCCCATAGGGCCTTATCACCCGCTTCAGGAAGAGCCGGAATTTTTCAGGCTCTATGTTGAGGGAGAGAAGGTTGTTGATATTGATATTGTCCTAGGATATATGCATCGCGGTATAGAGGAGATGTCGCAGCACAAGCATTTTGACCAGGTATGCTTTAACGTAGAGCGAATCTGCGGTATTTGTTCTTCCAGCCATCCATACGCCTATGTGTTGGCCGTTGAGGACATACTGGGAGGAGAAAAAAAAGTTGTTCCTGAGAGGGCCCTTTATATCCGCACCATTGTGGATGAGTTGCAGAGGGTTCATAGTCATTTGTTGTGGCTGGGACTTGCCGGCCATTTTATAGGATACAACACCGTGTGGATGTGGGTATGGCGGTACAGAGAACCCGTGCTGGATATGTTCGAGATTATATCCGGGAACCGGAATCATTATGCCATGAGCAAGATCGGCGGTGTTCGTCGCGACATAAAGGAAGAGGACATACCAATATTGCAGAAGAAGCTGGATGAGGTCGCCAAGGCTATGGACATGTTTAAGGGGGCGGTAATAGACGATCCTATAATAGGGGCTCGCCTTAAAAATGTCGGCATCCTGACCAAGCAGCAAGCCATTGATTGGTGTGTTGTGGGGCCTACCGCAAGGGCCTCTGACGTGGATATGGATGTAAGACGGGATGACCCCTACGGGGTCTTTGACAGGCTGAAGTGGAAAGTTATCGTTGAAAAAAAAGGCGATGTTTTCGCTAAAACCATAGTCAGGATACTTGAGATTTATGAATCGATAAGCATGATACGCCAGTGTTTTGATCAGATGCCCAAGGGCGAGATTGACGCGAATATTAAGGATATACCTCCCGGCGAAGGGGTAGGAAGGGTTGAAGCCCCCAGGGGAGAATGTTTTCATTATGTGAAAAGCGACGGGACCAATAGCCCCATAAGGCATAAGATACGGGCCCCCAGCTATGTAAATGTAGCCTCTAATAAGGTCTCGGCGGTAGGGGGGACTATTTCTGACGCGGCCATTACCCTGGCGGCCGTAGATCCGTGTTATTGCTGTACCGAGAGGACAGCGGTTTTAGCTAAAGGCAGCGATAAGAAGATTATGAACGGCTGGGACCTGATAAAGTTGTCGCAGGAAAAGACAGAGCGCTTAAAGAAAGGTATCGAAACAAGTTAAGAAGATGGCGAATTTTTTATACCCATTATTTAAAGTAGATAAGCTAAGCGGTTTTGTCGCGCTTGCCATACTTTTGTTTTTTGTCCTGACATTAGTATATTCTCTCAAATTTATGAAAGGCAGAAGACATCTCGGACAATATTATACCTCTATTGTCCTTACTGCGGTCGCGTCCATAGGGGCGGTTTTTGCCAACAATCTGATACTGCTTTTGGCCTTTTGGGGATTTTTGGGTATAACCCTGTATCTTCTTGTCAATATGGGGGATAAGACCTCGAGTGTTATCGCGAAAAAGACCTTTATAATTGTCGGCGGCTCTGACGCCATTATGCTGCTTGGCATAGGGGTAATCTATCATCTTGCCGGGACCCTGCAGATGGACAAAATTCAGTTATCGATTGCCGGTTCCCGCATGTCAACTGTTGCTTATATTTGCCTGGCCATCGCCTGTTTTGCCAAGGCAGGGGCTATGCCGTTTCATTCATGGATACCCGCATGCGCTAAATCGGCTCCCGCGCCGGTGGTAGCGTATCTTCCGGCCTCACTGGATAAATTACTGGGGATATATTTATTGGCAAGGGGTTCGCTGAATTTATTTGTGATGAACTCCGCCATGAACATGTTCCTGATGATTATAGGGGCCTTCACGATAATTGCCGCTGTAATGATGGCGTTAATTCAGCATGATATGAAAAGGCTTTTGGGTTACCATGCTGTTTCACAGGTTGGATATATGGTTCTGGGTATAGGTACGGGCAATCCCATAGGTATAGCCGGCGGCTTATTTCACATGCTTAATCACGCGGTATACAAGTCCTGTTTGTTTTTTACGGCCGGCAATGTAGAGTACAGCGCGCATACCTCCGATCTGGACAAATTAGGCGGCCTTGCAAAGGTGATGCCTTTTACCTATATAGCAGCGCTCGTTGCCAGCCTTTCTATATCAGGTGTGCCGCCATTTAACGGTTTTGTCTCAAAGTGGATGGTCTATCAGGGGTTGGTACAGAAAGTCACCACGTCACCGCGTCACCACGTCACAAGTTTGGTAGCCATAGTATGTCTGGCGGCTGCGATGGTCGGCTCAGGCCTTACACTGGCCAGTTTTATGAAGGTGATACACGCCGTGTTTCTGGGAAGGCCGGCGGATAGCCAAGAACAAATTCGCCCGAAAGAGGTCCCGCTCGCGATGTGGTTTCCGACGCTTGTGCTGGCGTCCATATGCGTGATATTCGGTGTATTCGCGTATCAGCTGCCGCTTAAGTACTTTATACTTCCTGCGGTAGGAGGTGTTTCGTTTATGGGGACCTGGTACGCGGGTTTATCTAGTTTGCTTGTCATAATAGGGTTAGTCTTGGGGCTGTTGATATTTAGCCTTAAGGGAATAAGGCCTGTCTTGCGCCGTGATGCGCCATATACGGGGACGGAAGCGGCCTCCTCTGGATATAGCGACAGGGTCTCGGGTGTTGATTTTTACAACACCGTTAAGGAGTTCGGAATTATAAAAGGCATTTATAGAAAGGCAGAAGAAGGTTTTTTTGATATTTACGAGCAGGGTAAGACAATTGTTTTTGGAATGGGTGATTTTTTTAAATATCTTCATAACGGGGTGCTGCCCACTTACCTGGTCTGGACGCTTCTGGGAATGGTAGTCTTGTTTTTTGCGCTTGTAAGGTAAAACATTATGGAACTGCATATACTTTTGTTATTTATGATTTTCGCCGCGATAGTCGCCATCGAGGTAAAGGACCTCCTTTCCAGCGTGGTAGGTGTCGGCGCGGTAGGGTTTGCCCTATGTCTCGCGTTTTTAGTCTTAAAGGCCCCGGACCTTGCTATTACTCAATTGGTGGTTGAAATTCTCTGTTTAATTATCTTGATACGCGCGACTATAAAAAAGGATCTGCCTTTGGTCATCGCGGGCCGGTGGGTTTTTAATACTATTGCCACTGTAGGCTTTATCGCGGTATTTCTGTTTTTTGCCTATGTCGCCCTTAAAGAGCTTCCTAGTTTCGGTAACCCTACAATGAGGGTGGTGAAGATGTATTTGCAGGAGGGGCTTGGCAAAACCGGCGCGACAAACCTTGTGACTTCCGTAATACTTGACTTCAGGGCGTATGATACCCTGGGCGAGGCCACAGTTTTGTTTGCCTCCGTGATAGGGATTATGGCGGTTTTGAGGGGTAAGGGCAGGAAAAAAATTGAGGAAAGGGAAGATGATAGATAATCCCAATACGGGGATGTCGCTGATCGTAAAGACCATAACGCGCCTTACGGTGGGCCTTATACTCCTGTTTGGAATATATATTGTTCTACACGGCCACCTGTCTCCGGGCGGAGGATTCGCGGGCGGCGTTATAATCGCTCTTTCTTTTATACATTTAATGCTGGCATTTGGCAAAGAGGCCGTGGCTTCCAAGATATCCACAAGACTCGCCTCTAACCTGGAGAGCATCGGCGCGCTTATGTTTTTAGGCATCGCCTTGATGGGTTTTTTTGGGGGTTCCTTTTTCTTGAATATTTTAAACAAAGGGTTGCCGTTTAACCTGTTCAGCGCGGGGACCATCCCTTTAAGCAATATCGCAATCAGTTTAAAGGTCGGCATAGGGTTGCTTGCTATATTTCTTGCGCTGGTGATATTAGAAAATGTGAAGAAAGAAAAATGACACTTTATTTTTTGTGCCTTGTATTATTTTGTGTAGGCCTTTACGGTGTGCTGAGAAAGCGCAACCTCGTTAAGATAATCATCGGTTTGGGGATAATCGAATATTCCATGAACCTGTTTTTTGTATTGCTGGGCTACCGCTTTCACGGGCGAGCGCCTATAGACGCGCAGGGACAGGATATACTGAACATGGTCGATCCGCTTCCTCAGGCGCTGGTGCTTACCTCTATAGTGATAGGCCTGGCGGTCACAGCGCTGCTTATTTCGATCGCGATAAAGATTTACGAAAAATACGGCACTTTTGACATTACGAAAATAAAGAGGCTTAAAGGTTAAAATGAATATAACGAGCATCATCCCTTTATTTGTAATAATACCTCTGTTTAGCGCGTTTTTTATATCCCTTATAGGAAAATTTGTAAAGAGGGGCATCGTGGGGGGGATTTCGGCCGCGGCATGTTTTTTGCTTTTAATACTTTCTTTGTGCGGTTTGGCCGCCCTGCGAAGCGCAGCGGGTGGTGTTTTGGTTTATAAGGTAGGGGGATGGGTACCGCCGTTTGGCATATGCATGGTTTTAGACGGCCTGTCCGCCTTCATGCTTGTTACGGTGAATCTAATCGCCTTTTTTGTCTGTATATATTCTTTAAGCTATATGGAAAAATATACGGACAAGCCAAAATTCTTTACATTGTTTTTTCTTATGCTTACCGGTATGAACGGGTTAATTGCGACAGGGGATCTGTTCAATCTTTATGTTTTTCTGGAGATCGCCTCCATTGCCAGTTATGCCCTGGTTGCATTCGGCACTGAGGCGGAGGAACTTGAAGCGTCCTTTAAATACGCTATCATGGGTTCTATTGCTTCAAGTTTTATCTTTATAGGAATCGCGTTTTTGTACAGCTATACCTCTACCTTAAATATGGCGGACATGGCCGGGATATTGAGCGCGAAACCGGACACGTGGGTTATATCCTTTGTAACCGTGCTTTTTCTTATGGGTTTTGGGTTAAAGGCGGCGCTTGTCCCTTTTCATGCCTGGCTGCCGGATGCGCATCCCGCCGCGCCGGCCTCTATTTCCGCGATGCTTTCAGGGGTGCTCATTAAGGCATTGGGCGTATATGCTATGATACGTATACTTTTTAATGTTATCGGTATGACCTCCGCTTATTTAACAACCCTGATGTTTCTTGGCGCCCTTTCGATGCTTGTTGCGGTAATACTGGCGCTTTCGCAATGGGATCTTAAAAGATTATTGGCTTATCACTCTATCAGCCAGATTGGTTATGTGATTCTGGGCATAGGGTTAGGCACACCCCTTGGTATACTGGGAGGCCTCTTTCATCTATTCAACCATTCGGTATTCAAGTCCCTGCTTTTCTTGAATTCCGGAGCCATAGATTATTCAGCTGATACCCGCGACTTGAAGGAGATGTCCGGTTTAAAAGAAAAAATGCCCGTGACCGCAGCTACAAACTTAGTCGCGTCCATGTCTATCGCGGGGATTCCGCCGTTTAACGGATTTTTCAGCAAGCTGATAATTATATTTGCCTGCATACAAAAAGGTCATATGGGTTACGCCCTGGCCGCTGTAATCGGTTCAATATTGACCCTGGCCAGCTTTATGAAGGTTCAGAAATACGCATTTCTGGGAGAATTGAAGGAAAAATACAAGGATATCAAAGAAGTGCCCTTTTTTATGAAGTTCGCTATGGTCGGATTGGCTGTTATATGTATCGTTGGGGGGCTTTTATTACTGCCGCCGCTTAAATTTTTTCTAAGTGATGCGGTAAACGTATTGTTGGAGGGTAGGAATTACGCCCACATAGTGCTGGAGGCCGCTTCGAAATGAACAGCAGGATACTATTATTTATTATCGGTTTTTTTGTCTGGATGCTTTTAGGATGGCCGTTCGACATTCAGCATGCGCTGGTAGGTATCCCGGTAGCGGCGCTGGTAGCTTTTCTGACAGGCGATATGTTTAGCCGCCGGCCGCATCACTTCACTCATATAACCAGATATTTATGGTTTGCTTATTATATACCGATATTTCTCTGGGAGTGCCTTAAGGCAAACGTGGATGTCGCCCTTAGGGTTATTAACCCCAGGCTGCCTATCAATCCGGGGATCGTCAAGGTTAAGACCGCGCTTAAGTCCGATACCGCCCTTACATTCCTGGCGAATTCAATTACGCTTACACCCGGCACTTTTTGTGTGGACATAAAGCCCGAAGAGGGAATACTCTATATTCACTGGATTGACGTTAAATCCGAAGATGTAGAGGTGGCTACACAGTTGATAGCCGCTAAATTTGAGAAGATATTAAAGAGGATTTTTGAATAACATGAAGCCTAAATTTTTATCCTGGTTTTTAGGTCTGCTGGCCGTATCGGCCCTGCTATTATTCGCGAGTATCTATCCAATCCCTTCTTTATTAAAATGGCAGTCGCCTTTTTTGTCGCACTGTTTTTTTATCCTCATGATATGCTTTGGCCTTTGCCTGATCAGGCTTATGCGCGGGCCAACGCCCGCGGATAGGGCCGTATCGATAGATACCATGGGTATTCTCATTGTGGGGTTCTGCGCTATTTTAAGCATCCCTACAGGAAGGAACTGGTATATCGATATAGCCATTGCCTGGGCGCTCCAGAGCTTTATAGGGGCACTGGCCCTGGCAAAATATTTGGAAGGGAGAGGGTTTGATGAGTGAGATTGTCGGATATATATTTATTTTTATCGGCTTGGGTTTTGATGTATTCGGCTGCATCGGCTTAATCCGCCTCCCCGATGTCTATAACCGCCTTCAGGCGACTACCAAATGCGTTACGCTTGGTACCTGCAGCATACTTTTGGGGACCGTAGTAATACAAGGTTTTAATACGACGGGCATAAAGGCCCTTTTGTGTATTATATTCTTGATCCTGACCGCGCCGGTTGCGGCGCATGCGCTTGCGCGCGGCGCTCACAGGTCAGGGGTTAAGCTGTGCGATAAGTCTGTGTGCGATAAGTATAAAGAGGATAAAGAAGGTAGCTCATAGGTCGTAGCTCATAGCTCATAGGGGACAGGGCGCAGGTGTAGGTTAAAATCAGAGGGTGTATGAAATATCCGAAGCTAAGAGAATTGAAAGAGGCGATAAGGGCGCTCATAAAAGGGCCCTACACGAATAAATTTCCTTATAAGCCTTTTGAACCATATAAGAGTTTTAAGGGAAAGCCTGAATTTAATGATAAGTATTGCATAGGCTGCGGCGCATGCGCGCAGGTATGTCCTACGAATGCTATAACCTTTGAGGATAAGGTAAAGGACGGCAAGGCTGTGCGGATTTTAACGTACAAGGTAGAGTTGTGTATATTCTGCGGGCAATGTCAGGCCAACTGCCCTCCCGAAAAAGGGATAGTGCTTTCGCGGGAATTTGATTTAGCGACAACGGGAAGGCGACAGGACCTTTTCCAGCAAATAGAAAAAGAATTTATTTTGTGCGACTGCTGTGGGGAGATGGTTGTCCCCAGGGATCAATATATATGGGTTGCGAATAAGCTCGGACCGCTCATGTTTTCTAATCCTTCCGTGTTTTTATCATATCTTAATAAGCTATCCCTGGTAGCCGGCGCATTGAATAAAAATAAGGGCCAAAAAGAGGGCAAGGGGCCTAAGAGGGCAAACCGATTTAACGTCCTTTGTCCGAAATGCCGCAGAGAGGCGGCCCTTAAGTCATAACAGTTCTTCAGAAAGCGCGACCACGATGGACCCCGTCCAAGCAAAAAAAATAGGTGATATTCTAAAGGGCGACATTTTGATCCTGGGCATAGGAAATGTGCTCAAGCACGATGATGGGTTCGGTTCCATCCTTGCCCGGCACCTTGCGGGCAGAACGCTCAATTTTAAGGTTTTTGACCTTGAAGGCAGCCCTGAAAACATGATGGGGAAGGTCTTGGGCGAAAAAGCGGATACGGTTTTGATTGTAGACTGTGTCTCGTTTGATGCCGAACCGGGGGCTATCAGGGTTTTTGATTGTGCCGAGGTGGATTCCAGGGGGATTTTTTTTACTCACAATATGCCCCTTGGCCTTGTTATGAGTTTTATTAAGGAATCTTCGGGTGCCGCCGTATATCTTTTAGGGGTTCAGCCGGGGGCAATAAGCCTAGGGGAAGGCCTGACCGAGGGGTTGCATGATAGCTTGCATGAATTAGAGGATCTTATACTTAGATTGGACAAAAACTATGTGTTACACGATACCGGGCAAAGTAATTGACATAAAACAGGGATTTGCCGTGATTGACTATTTCGGGGAGCCGAGAAAGGCAAGAAACGATTTTTTTGACCTTTCATGCGGAGATTATGTATATGCCCAGGGAGGCTTTGTTGTACAGAAGGTTTCCATGGAAGACGCCCTTTCCTCAATGGAGGCGTGGCGCGAACTGTTTTTTGAATTAAAAAAGATTGATAACCGCTTAAGCCGGGTGGATAGGCCGGGGGAGAAGGTTGGCACCAAGGTGAAGCGCATACTTAACAAGGCGCAGAACGGCTTACCCGTTTCAAGGGACGAGGCCTTAGTACTTCTTGATATTACAGACGAGGCCGAAAAGGGCCTGCTTTTTAGGACCGCTAACTCAGTCAGGCAGAAGGTTTTAAGTAACGCTTGTTGTGTACACGGGATAATAGAGTTTTCAAACTTTTGCCGTAACGATTGCCTGTATTGCGGCATACGTAAATCGAATAATGAAATTTCCAGATACAGGATGGCCCCGGATGAGATTTTGGCCAGTGTAAAAGAGGCGGTTGATTTGGGTTTTAAGGCGCTTGTCCTGCAATCCGGTGAAGATTATCATTATACAACTGAAATTATCGAAGGCCTGGTAACAAAAATAAGAAAAGAGTTCCCTGTATTGATTTTTTTGAGCGTAGGGGAAAGGGATGCCGGTTTTTATAGGCGCATGTTTGATGCGGGCGCAAGGGGCGTATTGCTCAGGTTTGAGAGCTCAAACAGGAAGATTTACTCAGATATGAAGCCGGGCAACAGTTTTAATGATAGGGTTGATCACCTGAGTTTCTTAAGCAAATTAGGTTTTTTAATTGCTACAGGGGGGCTGTTAGGCCTGCCTGGCCAGACCAGGCAGGATATGATAGAGGATATTTTTCTGGCAAAATCTTTTGGGACGGAAATGTATTCTTTCGGTCCGTTCATACCTCATTCGAATACCCCGTTAAAAGATCAGAAAATCATTTCAAGCGATGAGGCCATTAAGTTCATAGCAGTTGCCAGGCTCATAGTGCCGGATGGGAAGATCCTTGTCACGACCGCCCTGGAAACAATCGACAGGGGTATGAGGCGGCTAGGGCTGCTTTCCGGGGCTAATTCATTTATGCTCAATGTGACCCCTGTTAAATATAGAAAACAGTATGAAATTTACCAAGGACGCGCGGGCATAGAGGAGGAGTTAAAAATCCAGATAGAGGAGGCCCTCGCCTTGCTTAAGGAGCTGGGACGGGCGCCGACAGATTTAGGGGTATCTTAATATGAAGACATTTATAGACGAAGGAAGAATTTTTGGAGTGCTTGCCGGGGTTAAATTTTCAAAGGCCAGGGGAAGGGCTGTCTTGAAAAAGGCGCAAAATTTAAAAGGCCTTGCCGTAAAGGACGTGGCCGTGTTGCTAAATTGCAATGACCCCGCGTTTATTAATGAGATATTGCGCGCCGCAAACAAGATAAAGGAGCTTATCTATGGCAGGAGGGTTGTCCTGTTCGCGCCTTTATATCTGGCAAACAGATGTATAAATAATTGTCTTTACTGCGGTTTCAGGGCGCCTAATAAGAAGTTGAGGAGAAAACAGCTTACCGAAAGAGAGATAAAAAGTGAGGTTAAAAAGCTGGAAGGCCAGGGGCATAAACGTTTATTGTTAGTTGCCTCCGAGGGCCCCGGGGTAAGTATTGATTATCTGGAGATGGCCATAAGGACGGTCTATCATACCAGGTATAAAAACGGCTCAATCCGGCGCGTGAACGTAAACATCGCTCCCCTGAAATACAAAGAGTTCAGGAGGCTTAAAAAGGCCGGTATAGGGACATATCAGTTGTTTCAGGAATCATATCATAAAGATACCTATTCAAAGATGCACATCTCGGGGCCCAAAAGCGATTTTCACAAAAGGCTTTATGCTATGGATATCGCCCAGAGGGCGGGGATAGACGATGTCGGTATAGGAGTGCTTTTTGGGCTATATGACTACAGGTTTGAGGTATTGGCGCTTCTATCTCATGCCAGGTATCTTGAGAGGAAGTTTGGTACGGGGCCTCATACGATTTCTGTGCCCAGGATAGAACCCGCGCAGGATGCGCCTGTTACCTGCGATATACCATATCCTGTATCTGATATTGATTTCAAAAAAATTGTCTCTATTCTTAGGCTGGCTGTTCCGTATACCGGTTTGATCCTTACGACAAGAGAGTCTGCCCGATTTAGAAATGAATTGCTTCATCTCGGTATCTCGCAAATTTCAGCCGGTTCCAGGACAAGCCCCGGTGGTTATACTAATGACAGGAAAAACTGCCAGTTTTCTGTAAGCGACGGGCGATGCCTTGAAGAGGTGGTAAGGGATATAACGCGGCTTGGTTTTATACCCAGTTTTTGTACCGCCTGCTATAGGCTGGGCCGTACAGGAGAAGATTTTATGGATTTGGCGAAGCCCGGGGATATACAGAATTTTTGCCTGCCAAACGCGCTTCTTACCTTTAAGGAATATTCCCTTGATTATCTCCCTGACCGATCGGAGGAGATTTCAAACCTGATAGCCGGGGAAGCCAAAAATATTTGCAATCCAGCCACAAGAGAAGCCACACTTCGTAAATTAGGCGCATTAGAAAGAGGTAAAAGAGACCTTTTCTTTTAATATTTGGGCTTTTCGAAAGATGTTGAAGTATTGGTTTACTTTTGATAGTATACTTTTTGTAGGAAGATGTTTTAGCGTACCCGCATATGGAGGCCTTAGATGAAACCAAAGGTGCTTGTTTTATACTATAGTATGTTCGGTAACAATTATTTGATGGCAAAAGCGGTTGTTCAGGGGGTAACGGAAGAAGGCGGAGAAGCGGTATTACGGACCGTTCCTGAATTGCTCCCAAAGGAGGCGGTGGAAGGCAACCCAAAAATTAAAAAGGCAAAAGAGATGCAGAAGGATGTCCCGGTCGCCAAAATCGAAGAATTGGAAAAAATAGACGGAATAATCCTGGGGTCGCCTACAAGGTTTGGCAATATGTGCGCCCAGCTGCGTAATTTTCTGGACCAGACAGGTTCCTTATGGGCCAAGGGGGCGTTAATTGACAAACCTGCAGGCGTATTTTGCTGTACCGGTACTCTGCATGGGGGGCAGGAGACAACCCTTGTATCAATGATGTTTACCCTGATTCATCATGGCGCTATAATTGTAGGGGTCCCTTACAGCGTCCAGGAGTTGCTTTTGACAAAGAAGGGCGGTACCCCCTATGGGCCAACGGCCGTAGTCGGCCCGGATGCGGGAGAACCGCCGGTTGAGACTGACCTTAAGATCGCGAAAGAATTAGGCAAAAGAGTGACAAGGATAGCCAAGAGGGGGCAGTAACCATGGATCCTAATGTTTTGCATAATATAAGTTATGGGTTATATGTAGTTTCTTCAAATAAGGATAAGGCTATTAACGGCCAGATAGTTAATACAGTTTTTCAAATAACCAGCCAGCCTGTGACTATGGCGATAAGCATAAACAAAGGAAATCTTACTCACGGTTTCATAGAAGCCAGTTCTCGTTTCAGCGTATCCGTTTTAGGCGAAGACGCGCCGCTTGCCTACATAGGAAAATTCGGATTTAAATCAGGCAGGTCAGCGGATAAGTTTAAGGATACCAAGTTTGTGATTCTGGAATCAGGTTGTCCCGTAGCCTTGGATTACGCTATTTGTTATCTTGAGGCGAAGGT
>Ga0066640_10001665_pt1 | contig 13304 bp, 10 predicted proteins | sample CryGeyCG2114_020_2_FD_59505 | JGI IMG/M metagenome (GOLD analysis project Ga0066640, IMG submission 59505) | Groundwater microbial communities from aquifer - Crystal Geyser CG11_big_fil_rev_8/21/14_0.20 | ecosystem: Environmental > Aquatic > Deep subsurface > Groundwater | place: USA: Utah... | reverse complement strand
TTAAACTGGCTGCCAAAATGCCGCCCGCCGCACTTATTTTGCTGGCAACACCGTGGAATTTTGATGCGCCCGACCTCAAAAAAATCCGCGTGAAAGCTGAAAATATGGCAGCAAGCATCGCGCAATATGAGTTTGTACCGCCGGAATTTATTCAGACCTTGTTTTATTATATCGACCCATGGCGGGTTTGTAATAAATATTCGCGGCTAAATGAAATGGATGATGCGACCAAGGCGCGCTTTATTCATATCGAAAATTGGGCAAATGACGGGGTGGCAATGGCAAAACCAATGGCGCAGGAATGTCTGGTTGATTGGCTGGTGAATAACCAAACCGGAAAGGGGAAATGGCTGGATGCGGCGGGGATAAAATGCCCGACATTTATCGCTTGCCCGCTAACCGATAAAATCGTGCCGATAGGTTGCTCAATCCCGCTTGCCGGAGTGATTCCACAGGCGGATTTGCAAAAGTTTGAGTGCGGGCATATCGGGCTGGTGACCAAGGATTTGCTCTATAAACCTCTGGCAGAATGGCTGGCAGCAAAGCTGGATAATGATAAATAAATTGTTAATCTATTGAGTTTATTATAATTCCATGAAAAACGGCTTTGCATTTTTTGAACACTCGGCAAAATTATCCTCCCCTGAATCACAAAGTGATTCTAGGGGAATCTCTTCGATAGATAACAATATAATCCACCCCCCTTTCATCCCCCCTCATAGGGGGGACAGAGGGGGGTATAGCGATGGCGGGAACAGCGATAACCCCTCCTCCCTGAGGGGGGAGGTAGCGGGGGGGTTGGCTAAAACAAAGAAACCCACCCCCAGCCCCTCCCTCAGGGAGGGGAGTTTTAGAGCCGGCTTCACACTTGTTGAGCTATCAATTGTCCTCGTCATTATCGGGCTGCTGATTGGCGGAATTCTGGTCGCGCAGAGCATGATTGAGAGCAGTAAGGTGCAGAAATTCATTGGTGAGGTGAATCAATATTTAGTGGTTACTAATAACTTTAAAAATAAATACAGCCAGCTTCCCGGTGATAGCAATCGCTTCACTAACCCCGGTGATAATGATGGAAAGATTGAATATGGTACGGGCGGTGGCGCAGTAGGTGAATGGACGCGGGCTTGGGCGCATTTGAGTGAATCCGGCGAGTTGCAAGAAACTTATACTGGCGGCACAACTGATTTAGAAGGTTCGGTGCCGGAATCAAAGGCATATAAAGATGTGTTATTTACTTATTACTACAGAATTAATGCGAGTGGCTTTAACCCTACTGGTCAATGTATGTTTATTGGAAAGCATGGAGCTAGCACGCATAATATTATTGGCGGCATACCTGTAGTATCCTCCTTAGCAATTGATGTAAAGATTGATGATGGAAGTGCGGATACTGGAGATTTAAGAACATTGTCATCAGGCTCATATCAGACGGGTTGCTTAACAAATACTACTGGCCCTTTTTCTGCTATGACAGCAGGTGAATATAATGTCAGCAACACAGATGCTTTCTGCACCTTATATTATTGGATTGAAGATGAGCTATATTAAACTAATAATACGGTAAAGAATCACAAACAAACCGATTGAAAAATAAAGTTTAGCTGCTATAATAACAATTATGCATATAATATTAGTTGTATTTTTAACTATATTCTCTTTATTCGCCACTGCGCCTGCCAATGCGGCTGACGGGGTGATTCATAAAGATATTGCCGCAAAAGCTGAGAGCTATCTCAATAAAATGACAACATTCAGCGCCGAATTTACGCAGATTAGCCCTGAGGGCAAAATCGCAGGTGGGCAGTTCTACCTCAAGCGCCCCGGTAAATTTCGCTGGGAATATGATGAGCGCGAGCCGGTGCTGATTATTTCCAACGGCAAGCGCATGGTTTATTATGACAAGGAGCTGGAGGAAATCACCTATGTTGATTTGAAGGATACTCTGGCGGGATTTCTGGCGCGCGCGAATATTTCCTTTGAGGGTGACATAAAATTGCTCGAAGCCTATGAAGAGCAAAATATGCTAAAAATCAGGCTCACCCAGAAGAATAAGCCGGAAGAGGGCGCTCTGACATTGATTTTCGCCAAAAGCCCGATGCAGTTGGCAATGCTGGAAATTGCCGACCAATATGGCCAGCTTACGCAGGTTTTCTTCAAAGATATCGAAATCGGGAAGAGTATGGAAAAAGACTTATTCATCTTCAAAAATCCTAAATTCAACAAAAATGTGTGGGAATAATCTGCCTGATAGGGTAAAGATTCCACATGCCGATAAACAAACTCATAAAGCTGGTTGAGCCGGAACTGCTGAAGGTTAATGAAATTATCCTCGAAGCGGCGCAAAGTGAAATTGAGCTTATCCCCAAACTGGCAAAGCATCTGATTGAAGCGGGCGGAAAGCGTTTGCGCCCCGTATTCACCCTCGCTTGCGCAAAAATGTGCGGCTATGAGGGCGACAGGCATGTTAACCTCGCAGTTTGTGTGGAATTTATGCACACGGCAACCTTGCTGCATGATGATGTGGTGGATGACTCCCAGCTAAGGCGCGGGCGCAAAACTGCAAATAATATATGGGGCAATAAGGCAAGTGTGCTAGTGGGGGATTATCTGCTCGGCAAGGCTTTCCAGCGTATGACGGCGGATGGTTCGCTCGCCGTTTTGCAAATTCTCTCCGATGCTGCCGCAAGAATCGCCGAGGGTGAGGTTATGCAGCTCGGAACGGCAAATAACATCGAAACCACACATGATATGTATATTCAAGTGGTGCAGGCGAAAACTGCGGAATTATTCGCCGCAGCCTGTGAAGTGGGCGGGGCAATTGTTGAAGATGCGGAAAAACGGGCAGCATTGCGTGCATTCGGTGATAATTTTGGGATTGCCTTCCAGATAGTTGATGATGCGCTGGATTATATGGCGGATGAAAAGATTCTGGGCAAAAATATCGGGGATGATCTGCGTGAAGGCAAAATGACCCTGCCAATTATAATGGCATATGAAGGCTGTGAGGGAGATGATAAGAAATTGCTGGATAAGTTAGTGACTAGCCCTGAATTTGCCACGCCAGAGGAGCTTGAGCGCGCCTTGAAGATGATAAATGATGCAGAATACCCACAGAAATCACTCCTAATTGCACATAATTATGCCGAGAAGGCAAAAAATGCCTTGGAATACTTCCCAAATTCAACCTGTAAGAGTATTATGCTTGAAGTTTTAGAATATTCTATTACAAGACAGGTGTGAAATTGGGAAGTGAGAATGTTAACAATTTGTTAATTAAGTGTTGACAAACCCCCTAAAAATAGCTAAAAACCTCCCAATTATTAAGAAAGAGTAAATTTTACTTAAATTTTGAATCAAATTTTTGTCTTATTTTAGCAACATTTGCATAAAAATTTAGGGTTTTTCGTCATGTTAGCTTTCAGGTTAACCATAAGTTGAGTATAATTAAACTATATTAATCGTATTCGACCTCAAGTGGAAAAAAAGCCAAGCTATCATGAGAGAGATGCAATTTAAACAATTAGGGGGAGTGATATGGCTCAGTTGAATCCGGTAATCTCAAATAAGCTAAAGGCATTGCAGGGCGGTTTGCTCAAAGGTCATAGAATTTTTACGCCAGAACTTTCTGATAGTGATTTGGAACGTAGATTCTCCGAACCCTCCACCTATTCGCATAATGTTGTTATGGAATTCACCAAAAATGAAGATTTGTTGGGGCAGTATTTCCGACTCAGGAAGGATATTTATAAGAAAGTGTTGAATTGCGATGTGTTTGAAGCTCAGGCAGATGAAGTTGATAAGAGAAGTGAGATTATCGTTCTTAAATCGGGTAATAGATGTGTTGGCGGCGCGCGTGCGACCATATCAACACCGGAAAATCCAAGCTTGCTTCCGATGGAGGCAAATGGTTTTTATCTCAAAGATGCATTTCCGCAGATTGATTTTAGCAAAATTGCCTATGCCGAGGTTTCCAGAGCCGCAGTATTGCCGGAATTTGCCAAAGGGCAATATGTGGATGAGCTATATGCGAACCTGTATTATAAGGGCTTGGAGTTTGGTACTGAGATATTATTCACAATCACATATGCTCTGCATGCACGCCGCGCCCGTGCTGCCGGAAGCAAAATCGGACTTAATATGATTCAACGTCCAGATATTGATGCGCCGCATTTTACACCTAGCGAGAATTTGCACCTAACGCTGACTATGTGGGATTTAACTCCGGATAAACGCCATGAAGCTGCATTGCGCGGGGAATTGGTGAGGAAATCTGACAAAGAAGCGGCAGAAGAAGTTGCTAAAGCGGATGTGGAAGAGTTTGAATTCGCATAAAAATTTTTGGCATTCATAAGATAATATCCATAAGATAATATAGAGCGTCATTGCCTGAATTACGCAGGAATTCTATGCAATCTACTTCACCCAGATTTCCTAGAATTTGCAAGTAAATTCAGGGAATGGCAGGGTTTGCAGTTGCTTACATCTATGTTTTGCTAACATTTCCAAAACCACACATTTTTGCCATCCTTAAAAAGAAAAAGAACTTTCCTTACTCACTTTAACGCTTGATTAACTAATTAATGGTAAATCTCTAAAAACTAGAACAAATTTTAGAGAGTTTAACCATGAATTTTACAAAAAAGCTTTATTGTTTGATGGCAAGTGCGGCTATAGTAACAATTCCAAGCCAATCCGGCGCTGAAGATATTGACTCGATGATGGATATGTCCCTCAGCGAGTTGATGGAAGTGCGGGTGACATCCGTTTCCAAGAAAGCGGAAAAAGCAACCGATGCGGCAGCGGCAATTTTCGTGGTGACTGCTGAAGATATAAAAAGATCGGGCGCAACTAATATTCCTGAAGTTCTGCGCATGGCTCCCGGCGTACAGGTTTCCAGAATTAATTCACATGCATGGGCGATATCTGCTCGCGGCATGGCATCGAACTTCTCCAATAAATTACTGGTTTTGGTTGACGGGCGTTCTATTTACAACCCTTTATTCTCAGGCGTATTATGGGAAGAGCAGTCAGTCCCGCTTGAGGAGATTGAAAGAATTGAGGTCATCAGAGGCCCAGGTGCGACATTATGGGGCGCAAATGCGGTGAACGGTATCATAAACATCATCACCAAGCATACGGCAGAAACAGAGGGTGGCGTAGCGGTGGCAACTGCCGGCACATTCCTGAATCAGAAAGAATATTTACGCTATGGCGGCGAATTGGGTGAAAGCACAAATTACCGTGCATGGAGTGAATATTATGACCATGGCGGCTCGAAAAATGTTACCGAATCAGAAAAAGATGATGATTGGAAAATGGCGCGTGTTGGCTTCCGTACCGATTCCGAATTAAGTGAATATTCCAGCCTAACAACGCATGGGCAGGTTTTCTGGGGTGAAAGAAATGAGCCTTTTGACTATATGCCGAGCCTGACAGGTACGCCGAGTGCGGCGGCAGGTGGATTGGTAACTCCTGCTCCCGACCAGCATGATATTAGCGGCGGGAGTATTTTGAGCAAATATAGCTATACATTTGAAAATGAATCCGAGCTGGAACTGCAAGCATATTACGATTTCAGCAGCAGGAAATTTGATATACTGAAATATAATATTCATACATTGGATTTAGACGCTCAGCACGCATTTGAAATCGGCGAATCGCAGGAATTTATCTGGGGCTTGGGATATCGTGTAGTCAGGGCTGATATGGAAGGCAGTACGATTGTGCGCTTTAGTCCGGATGAAGAACAGGAAACTGTGCATTTATTCAGTGGTTTTTTGCAGGATAAAATTGAGCTAGTTGAAGATGAGTTGTTCCTGACTTTGGGCTCAAAATTTGAATATAATAGTTATACTGACTTTGAAGTGCAGCCAAATGCTCGTTTTGCCTGGTATCCGGCAGAAAATCAAACAGTTTGGGGTGCGGTTTCCCGCGCGGTCAGAACGCCAAGCATTTCAGAAAGAACATTGACGCAGGTTTTGACTGCTGTGCCGAATCCTTTTGCGCCGCCACCAACAGTATATACTGCTGTGATCGGAAATGATGACTTTGAGTCTGAAGAACTTATTGCATATGAGTTGGGCTATCGCTTCAAGGCACATGATAATGTCAGCGTAGATTTGACGGCATTCCATAATGATTATGATAATTTCCGTACTCTTGAGCTTGGTGCGCCTGCTGCCACTGATATACCGTTAGCTATTTATGTGGACAACAAAGCGAGTGCTCAGGCAAGCGGTGTTGAAGTTGCAAGTACTTGGCAAATTCAGGATAATTGGAGTTTGACCGGAAGTTATAGCTATCTGAATCTTGATATTGTAATGGATAGCGACAGCTTGGATTCCGTTTCGGAAGCGCAAGAAGAAGATTCACCAAAGCATATGCTGAATATGCGCTCGCATTATGAAATTACCAATGATTTGCATCTCGATAACTCACTTTATTATGTCGATAGTTTACAGGGCGGTTCGGTAGAAGATTATTTGCGATTTGATGCGCAAGTTAGCTGGCAGGCAATGGATGATGTGGAGCTAAAACTTGTCGGACAAAACTTACTGGATAATCAGCATCAGGAGTTCGGTGGTGCAAGATATAACTCAGTTTCCGAAATTCCACGTGCTGTCTATGGCCAAATTACTGTAAGGTTCTAAATGAGATTAGCTAATTTTCTTTACAGAAGGGCGTTTGTTGCGCTTGCTTGCTTGGGTATAGCAGCATTGGTGAATCTTGCGGCATTTACTTACCCAGCCGAAGCAAAAAAAGAATCAGATAATGAGGCAATATATAAGCATCAATCAGCCTATATATATAATTTCCTGAGCTATATTGAATGGCCAAGCTTGGTTTATTCGGAAGAGGGAATTAAAAATATTGAGCTATGCATAATCGGTGAAGATAATCTGGGGAAATATATAGATTATGTTGCACGCAAAGCTCTGATGCCGGAAGCGGTAAATAAGAAGATTAAGATAAATGTTAGGCGGAGCGTTAGCCCCGCCGAATTTGCTTCCTGCAATATGGCATATATATCTTCTTCAGAAGAAAAGAATATCAAAGCATATTTGTTTGAATTGACCAAATATCCGGTTTTCACGATTAGTGAAATTGATGATTTCGCAGATATGGGCGGAATATTGGAATTTGATATCAGGCGCGGAAAACAGCGCTTTTTGATTAATATAAGTGCCGCAAAAAGAGCGAATTTGAAAATTGCAGCAGAATTACTCGAAACCGCCGCGGAGGTTGTTGAGAAATGATCTTCAAGAAATCATCGCTGAGGCAACGCCTAATTTCAATAATTCTCGCTATAAGCGGAATTTGCGTGATTCTTACAACCGTAGCGATAACTCTCTTCGGTATATATAATATTCGTGAGAAGATGGTAGTTGATTTGAATGTTACCGGCACGCTGACTGCCGATAGGATTGCTACATTTGTTAAATTTGGTCAGAATAAGCAGAAGATTGAAGAAAGTCTGGAGATTTTCAGCTCAGGTGAAGAAAGGCTGAAATCCATCAAACTCGCTTGCGTCTATACTAAAGACATATTTGATGAATTTGAGCTATTAGCCGCAAAAAAACGCGATGACCAAGTAGCAAGAAGCTGTCCGGGAGAAGATGAGATAATCAATAATGCCGGAGAAACCTTCTTTGGAGGCGATAATTTACACTCTTTTCAGGAGATTAATTTCAAAGGTGAAAATGTCGGCTATATGTATATTGAGTCGGATTTGCAGGAAATTAATAGCTATATTAAGGCGCAATTTATCACGGCATTTGTCGTGATTATAGCGATTGTGCTGATATCCTATTTCCTTGCGCAAGCCTTGCAGAAATCTATTTCCCAGCCGATTTTGCATCTTGTGGATGTTGCCAGAAGCGTTGCGAAATATCGTGATTATAATATTCGTGCGGATAATTTCCTAAAAGGCGAGGATATAAATAAGAATGAGATTAGCGTCCTAATAGATGCTTTCAACAAAATGCTTAGCGAAGTTGAAGAACGCAGAATGTTGCTATTGCGTAAAAACACTGAATTGGTGAAAGCCAAGGATGCGGCGGAAGCGGCGAATAAAGCGAAATCACAATTCCTCGCGAATATCTCGCACGAACTGCGCACACCACTAAATGCGATTATCGGATTTTCCGATATACTTCATAATCAGATGTTGGGCCCAATCGGCAATGATAAATATGCCGAATATGCCAAGGATATCAATGAGTCCGGCACATTCCTGCTCGACCAAATCCGCGATTTACTGGATTATTCCCGCGCAGAAGCCGGCAAGCTGGATTTGAACTTGCAGGAAATCAATTGCGAGAAGAATGTCAGAGAATGTATCAAATATATTTCCAAACGCGCGGAAGATGGAAATTTGAACATCATTACGGAAATTCAGGATGATATGCCGGCAATTGTTGCGGATAGAATCAGGTTCAAGCAGATTATCACCAATTTACTCTCCAATGCTGTGAAGTTTACGGATACTGGCGGCGAGATAAGAATTATTGCCACAGCCAAGGCAATTGATTCGGATAGCACAGAATTTAAGATTATCATCAAAGATACCGGAATCGGCATGACCAAGGATGATATAAATGTGGCATTCAAAGTGTTTGCACAGGTTGATGGTGGTTTGGATAGAAAATATGAAGGTACGGGCTTGGGCTTGCCGCTAACCAAGAAACTGGTGGAGTTGCATGGCGGTTCGCTTGAGTTGGATAGCACGCCGGGCGAGGGGACATCCGCCATATTGACATTTATCTCGAAACCGCAAGAAGATGAAGACAACCAGATTATCTAAGCTATCCGTTTTAGACGCGCTCTGATTTTCGGTTTGATGAATCTTTCCAGATATGATGGCACGATGGCAGAAATTGCCGTTGGCCGAATACCCAAATCTACCAGAGTTTTGCTGTTCACCCCAACCACATTACTATGCCTCAGAAGTTTTAGCTGGTCATTAGTCAGAACTGAGGCGGGGGTAAGTGAAGCAATGATATTTGCAGCCGGATAGGGAATGTTTAGCAGGCGGCGTTTTTTATGTGTATAACGCAATATTCTTTTCATAATCCGTTCAAAGGATATTTTGCGCGGCCCGCCCAAATCATAAGTACCATGGAAATTGCCTTCCACGCATTTTTGTACGGCAAGAGCGATATCCCCGACATAAACCGGCTGAAACATGGTTTTCCCACCGCCGATAAGCGGCAATATAGGGGAGATGGTCGCCATGGCGGCGAATTGATTGAAGAAATTATCCTCTGCGCCAAAAACCACGCTAGGCCGCAAGATTGAAGCGGCTGGGAAGGCGGCAAGTACTGCCTTTTCACCTTTGATTTTGCTGCGCGCATATTTTGATTTTGAATCCGCGCTAACAATTGCCGAAATATGCACGAATTTTGCAACTCCCGCCGATTTTGCTGCTTTTGCCAGTTTTTCCGGCGCTTGGGCATGGATGGCATCAAAACGCTGCTTTTTGCATTCATATAGAATTCCAACGCAATTCACCACGGCATAGGAGTTTTTGATAAACCCTGATAGCTTGTCATAATCAGTGATATTTCCGCGCACATGCACAACTTGGCCAACAAAACCACAAGATTTCAGAGGCTTAGCATCTTCTGCGCTACGGCTGATAATGCGTACAGTATAGCCTGCTTCGGCAAGGTTTTTGACGATATATCTACCAACAAAGCCTGAGCCGCCAAAAACAGTAACAATTTTTCCGTTTAGATTTTCCATAAATATTCCATCCTCGCAGTTTATAAAAATTTTCTTTGGTGGCAAGCGAATAAACTTATATGAATATAGTATGGTAATGTAAGAAAAGTTTCACATTCAAAATGTTGCCATAAGCCGATTTATATGGTAATAATGAGTGATTAAGTAACTAAAAGTTAATATATTTAGGTAGTTATGGGTATTACAATTGGTAGGAACGGACACGGGCATGGATTGAGGCATGTTGATATAAGATTGCCCCGCATGAATGTGGAATTGGGTCAAATTTTTGGCGGACGCGGCAGACGTGATGCGCGGGATGAAAATGGAATGCCGCAATTTGCTGGCGTTACGGCTGATGAGCGTGATACTAGAGGCTCTCTCTTCTTCCTTGATAAGGATTATTCTACAAAAGCTGATGGCTTGAAAAACCCATATCCTGATAAAGCTCTTGTGCAATCATCTGCCGAGTTTTTTGGTGCATATCAGCAATTCCGCAACATGGAGCGCAATACGACCCGTACTGATGACGCAACAAAAGAGCAGCTTAATACGCAGGCGAATTTGTTCAAATATGTACGTGAGCTGAATCTGAATTATGTTGTGCATAGTTCAAGCGATACGAATCTGGTGGATTATTGCAAAGGTATGTTACGCCCGATTGGCTCAGCATTCAGCCCTATGCAAAATGCGCAAGCTTTAGATGAAATTAGAAAGGGCGGCGATAAGGATAGAGCTGTGTATAAACATGCGCCGGAAGGTAGCTTCTTCGTGAGTGAGGGGAATAATACCCCGTTCCGTCCGATTTATGACCGTGATACTATGGTTTTTGTAAACCGCCTAGCTTCCAAAATTTGGAATGAGCCGGAAAAAATTAAAGAGCTTTCAGCAGTTGCCCGTGATGAGGATATACTCCTAACGCGTGACCCACAAATGCGGGATAGTTTGCTTCTAATGAGTTTGAAAGCCGCTTTCCCTGATGAAGCGGCAGAGATTGAAAAAGAAACTGCGCCAGCTCCAAAAGCGGTGAAAGCTAAATCTGGCAAAAGCAGCGCTCCTGTAGAAAAAGCCGAGCCAAGCAGATGGGAAGCACTTTTTGACAAATATGCAGATGCGATTTATCAGTTTCTTGATGACAGGGTGAAGAATATCGCATCAGCAAGTAACGTTGTTGATGATGTGGTTAAAGTGACCGAGGATGTGAGTGCTTTTGTTAGAGAACACCAGCCGGCGATAAATAATGTTGCGCCGCGCATTGAAAAACATCTCGAAACCCAGCCGATGTTCTTTGGCTATAAAAGCGGAGATGGTGTAAATGAGCAGCCTCGAAGCCTCGAAGTTGGTGCAACCAGAAATGGCGAAGTTTATATACGAAGCAATATGGGCGCAACTGACGGGAAAGACAAGGTTTTCAAATTCCCTAAAGGAGTTTCCGCAGAAGCGAGAAAAGATTTGGCGCAAATTATTTCCGAGGCAAATGCCATACGCAATGAAGGGCCAGAAAATCCCCGTAAGCCCGGAAGTGCTGAGCAATTGGAATATGATAAACATCAAAATATCTGGTATCCGCGTATGATTGATGCGGTGGATAGTTTGCTTGATGAATATCAGAAAAAAGACAAAATTGAGGAAAAAGCTGTTCAGGAATTCAAAGAAGGTTTGAGTGTCAGCGCAAATGGGATGAGCCACAAACTGCTTGTAGCTTCCGCGCAAGCCCAGCAACAAGGTGCCGGACAGACGGCAGCCGCTACAGAGATAGGCACAAAAATAGCAAATGGACTTTTTGGCGGTACATCAACTCCGACTCCGGCAGCTCCAACAGGCAGAACCGCAGCCGAAGTGCAGGAAATGATGGATTTGGTAAAGGGTGCATTGTCAACTGAACAAATTAAGCAATTCCAAGGTCAGCTCAAAGATTTTGAAACTAAGGCGAAAAATGGTGTGAGTATTGTGGAAGCAACTGACGGATTTATTGATAGCACGAACATAAGCGGTGTGGAATTCGCCAAAAAGATTATGGAAAATGTTAAGGTGGAAGAAAGCGGCACAAGCCAAACTCCTGCGCCTAGCGGTTCTACTCCTTCTGGCTCTACAAGTATGGTGAAATAGGCATAATTGCTTGCACTATCCGCGCGCATAATTTACTAACAGTTTATGACAATCAAAATCGCAGTAATCGGTACGGGATATGTCGGGCTGGTTTCCGGCGCGTGTATGGCGGATATCGGGCATGAAGTGCTGTGTATTGACCGCGACTTGCATAAAATCGCCGATTTGCAAAAGGGCATTATCCCCATCTATGAGCCGGGCTTAAAAGAAATTGTTGAGCGCAATGTGGCGGCAGGCAGGCTGAGCTTTGCCAGTCAAATGCAAGAGGCAGAAGCGGATGCGGTGTTTTTAGCGGTAGGCACACCAACCGATCCAAAAACCGATAATGCTGATTTATCAATTCTGTTTGAAGCGGCAAATGAAGTGGCGCAAAAGCTCGGCAAAAAAACTCTAATTGTGGTGAAATCAACCGTTCCGGTGGGAACATGTGAGAAATTGAAAGGAATTTTCGGCGAAAATGCGGATATTGCATCAAATCCCGAATTTTTGCGTGAAGGCTCGGCAATCAAGGATTTCATGCAGCCAGATAGGGTTGTTTGCGGCGTTGAAAACAGCCAAGCACAAGATTTGCTGCAAAGAATTTATGCCCCGCTCGGCGCAAAAATCGTTTTCACCTCTCCCGAAACGTCCGAACTCATCAAATATGCGGCTAATGCGATGTTGGCAATCAAGGTGGTTTTTATCAACGAGCTGGCAGATTTATGCGAAGAAGTCGGCGCGGATATTGATGATTTATCGGTGGGAATCGGACTGGATAGCCGAATTGGCGAGAAATTCCTGAAAGCAGGCCCCGGAATTGGTGGCTCTTGCTTCCCCAAAGATACGCGCGCGCTGGCCGCACAAGCCCAAAATGCCGGAGTGCCGACAAAAATTATCGAAGCGCTGATTGACGCGAATGAAAGCCGCAAAGCCAAAATGGCAAAGAAGATTATAAACAAAATCGGCAAAGGCAAGGTGGCGGTTTTCGGGCTGACATTCAAGGCGAATACCGATGATATGCGCGAAAGTCCGGCACTGGCAATTGTGCATGAGCTGGAAAGGGCGGGCTTGCATATCTGCGCCTATGACCCGCAAGGGATGAAAGAGGCGAAGAAATTATTGCCGAATATTGAATATGCTGAAAGCGCGGAAGCGGCTGCCGAAAATGCCGAGGCCGTGGCGATTCTGACCGAATGGGAGGAATTTAAGCAGGTGGATTATGGCAAATTGAAATTGAATAAGAAAATTATTTTTGATTTCAGGAATATATTGACCCCGCCGCAATATGTCGGTTTTGAGTATATCAGCATTGGCCGTAAACCGATTTAGGGATAATGGGATATAGGAGCATTGAGCATGGAATATTGAATATTGAACATGGAATATCCCCCCTCCTCATAGGAGGGGCTGGGGGAGGTAATTTAGGAGTTAGGATTTAGGAATTAGTATTTAGGAACATTGAGCATGGAGCATTGAACCTTGAACCTTGAACC
>Ga0066640_10001663_pt1 | contig 13309 bp, 12 predicted proteins | sample CryGeyCG2114_020_2_FD_59505 | JGI IMG/M metagenome (GOLD analysis project Ga0066640, IMG submission 59505) | Groundwater microbial communities from aquifer - Crystal Geyser CG11_big_fil_rev_8/21/14_0.20 | ecosystem: Environmental > Aquatic > Deep subsurface > Groundwater | place: USA: Utah... | reverse complement strand
TATCAATTAATACGAGTGCTGTAGAAAATCCAAATTTGATTAATCAAGCCAGTGATCGATTTGGTGCACAATGTATCGTGATTGCAATTGATGCAAAAAAGAATAGTGAGAGCAGCTGGGACGTATACACGCATGGTGGTCGAGATAAAACAAACCTTGATGCTGTGTCCTGGGCAAGAGAATGTGAAAAACGTGGTGCCGGTGAAATTTTGCTTACAAGCATGGATCGTGATGGAACAAAAGATGGTTATGATATTGAGTTAACCAAGGCGATATCAGAAGCTGTACAAATCCCTGTCATTGCGAGTGGTGGCTGCGGCTCGTTGTATCATATGGAAGATGTGTTAACTCAGGGCCAGGCAAGCGCTGTTTTAGCCGCCTCCATATTTCATTTTGGGCAATATACTGTCAATGATATTAAAAAATTCTTAAGTGATAAAAAAATTGTAGTGCGGATTAAAAAGGAGAAATAATGAAGCTGAAGTATGATGACAAAGGGCTAATTCCTGCCATTGTTCAGGATTACCGGTCTAAGGAAGTATTGATGTTAGGCTATATGAACGAAGCTTCTTTAAAAAAGACGCTTAAAGTGGGTAAGACCTGTTTTTTTTCAAGATCAAGGCAGAAATTTTGGGTAAAAGGTGAAACATCAGGTCATGTTCAAATTGTAAAAAAAATTACCTATGACTGTGACAAAGACACGCTACTCATACAAGTATTGCAGCGTGGCGGCGCTTGTCATACAGGCTATCGAACTTGTTTTTTTACAGAGCTCGATTTCGCTGGGAAATCAAAGTCCATAAAATTAAAAAAAGTGTTTAATCCCAAAAAAATTTATAAAAAATAATGCTACAACCAATATCTTTTAGAGAGTTTAAACTATCTGCAAAAAAGGGCAACCTAATTGCCCTTCAAAAAGAAATACTTGCAGATCTAGAAACGCCCGTCAGCGCTTACTTAAAAACGCAAAATCGGGCTACTTCTTCTTTTTTACTAGAGTCCGTGGAAAATGGGGAAAAAATCGGTCGCTATTCCTTTATTGGACTTTATCTAAAAGAATATGTCGAGCTCACGCATCAGGGGAAAATTAAAAGTACTAAGAATATCTATACGGGTAATGAGAAAACAACGTCTGATATTCTGAAAGTCATTGAAAACCACTTAAAGCAATGTCGACTAGCCAATCGCTTGGAATTGCCACCTTTTTGCGGAGGATTTACGGGCTTTCTCTCGTATGAAAATGTAGCTGTTTTTGAAGACATTCAATTAGCGCCCAAAAAATATCCAACACCCTATAAGAGCCTTTTTTTTCTAACGCATGATTTTCTGGTTTTTGATCATATGGCTCGAACTATTCGAATTGTGACAATATGCCAAACAAATGCTAAAAATGTATCCACCTTAAAAAAATCCTATGCTCAGGGTATTAAGAAAATTGATCAAATTGAAAAATCTCTTAAGAAATCCCTGTCTGCTAAAACATTACCCGAATCAAGATCAAAACATAAACCAATGCCCAATATATCTCGTCAAATGTTTGAGAAAAATGTAGAGCGTGTAAAAAAGTATATCCGAGCAGGAGATGTAGTGCAAGCAGTAATCTCACAGCGCTTTGACTTAGGGACTTTCAATGATCCGCTTTCAATTTATCGTGCTTTGCGTGTTGTCAATCCATCGCCTTATATGTTTCTTTTAAAGCACAAAACAACTTGCTTGATTGGCTCATCCCCGGAAGTACATGTTAAGAAGACGGGTCGAATAGCTGAAGTAAGACCTATTGCAGGAACTCGTAAACGGGGTCAAACAGACGAACAGGATGCGGTGCTTGAAAAGGAGCTTGTCCATTCTAAGAAAGAGCAGGCTGAGCATTTGATGTTAGTGGACTTAGCACGCAATGACTTGGGCCGTGTATGTGAATTTCATTCCATTCAAGTGGACAATTATGCCCATGTAGAGAAGTATTCTCATGTCATGCATCTGGTTACCAACGTCACAGGTAAATTACGCAAAAATGCTTCCTCATGTGATTTAATTCGTGCTACTTTTCCGGCTGGAACCGTTTCTGGAGCTCCAAAAGTAAGGGCGATGCAAATTATTGATGAACTTGAAAAAGATGGCCGCGGACCTTATGCGGGATGTTTAGGTTATATTGGATTTTCAGGAGATTGTGATATGTGTATTACGATCCGAACGATAATTGTTGAAAAGGGCCAGGCGTCCATTCAGGCTGGGGCAGGGATTGTGTTTGATTCTGTACCCGCCCATGAATATAAAGAAACGATTAATAAGGCGAAAGCTTTAGTACGTGCTGTAGATTTATCACAAGAGGCATTGTTATGATCCTGGTCATTGATAACTATGATTCATTTACTTACAATCTTGTGCAGTATTTAGGAGAACTTGGTGCCAACCCTCAGGTATATCGCAATGACAAAATCACAACACCACTTATCAATGAAATTAAGCCAAAACAAATTCTAATTTCTCCTGGCCCTTGCACACCTAATGAGGCTGGTATTTCAAATGAAATAGTTTCTTATTTTTCAGGTAAAATTCCTATTTTGGGTGTTTGTTTAGGTCATCAATGCATCGGGCAAGTCATGGGCGCAAAAGTTATACGCGCCAAACGTATAATGCACGGTAAAACCTCTGAGATTTATCATACCGGTGATCCATTATTTCAAAAAACGTCGAATCCATTCATCGCGACGCGATATCACTCCTTGATAATTGAAAATGAATCAATCCCTGACAGCTTGAAGATTATTGCTCAAACAAAAGAAAAAGAAATTATGGCCATAAGGCATAAGGAACATCTCACATGGGGCGTTCAATTCCACCCAGAGTCCATTCTCACACAAGAAGGTAAGCAGCTGCTCTCAAATTTCCTGAAACTGTCAGAGTAGGCAGTCCTTGCGAGAATCACAAAAAAACTATATAATGTGTCATTATGGCACAAAAAACAAATGATACGATTGATCACGTATTAGCAGGTAGATCTCTCTCAATAAAAGAGGCTGAGAAGCTATTTACAGCCGCCTTAAATCGACTGGTCACTCCAAAAGCAATGCGCGAAGCCCTGATCATGATGAATGAGAAAGGGGAGACGCCTGAGGAGATTGTGGGAGCCTATCAGGCAGTTAGGGATTATGATCAACAGGCTAAACATGACTTAAAGAAGCCTTGCACGGTCACAGGAAAGCGCTTTATTGATGTTTGTGGGACGGGCGGTGACCAATTAGGCACCTTTAATATATCCACTACCGTAGCATTTGTGGTCGCAGCCAGCGGTCTGCCTGTGGCAAAACATGGTAACCGCGCAGTGTCATCAGTTTGTGGCAGCAGCGATGTTCTTTTAAAATTGGGAGTTGATATTACCATCCCACCATCTCAAATGCGTTCCATTTTCGATGAAATTGGATTCGCCTATCTTCACGCGCCTTTATATCATCCATCCTTTAAAGTAATTGCACCCATTCGTGAAGGAATTAAACGTCGCACCATTTTCAACTTATTGGGTCCGTTATTAAACCCTTATGATGCGCCGTATCAAGTCATGGGTGTTTACTCAGAAAACATGATTCCGACATATGCCAATGTTCTTAAGCAGCTTAAGCGCAAATGTGCTGTGGTGGTCCATGGAGATGATGGACTTGATGAAGCATCCGTTACAACCAGTAGCCGTTTAACCTATATTCAAAATAAGAAGATCAGTACAAAGAAGATCTCCATTTCAAAACTGCCTTTCAAGAGAGGAAAAGTCGCAACTTTAAAAGGCGGTAATAATGCGAAGAACGCGCAAATTTTTACAGATGTTTTACAGGGCAATTGCAAAGATGCGAGAGCTGATATTGTGGCTTTAAATGCAGCAATCGCACTTCAAACGGGTGGTGCCTGTTCCTCGTTGCGCCAAGGTATTAACTTGGCCAAATATACCCTTGAAACGGGGGCTGGTTACCGTCTATTTGAAAAATTCAGAAAGCTTACGTTGTTATGATACTAAATAATATTTTGGTACATAAACGTAGAGAAGTAGAGCATCTGAAAAGACGCTATTCCTTAAAACGCCTTATTCAAGGCGTAGAGAAGCGTAGCACAGAGGACAGAAGAGCTTTTCAAAAGCGCGTGACAACGAATCATGGAATTAAAATAATTGCTGAAATTAAAAAGGCGTCACCGTCTGAGGGTGTGATTTTATCTGGTTTTGATCCTGTGCGCTTAGCGCAACGTTATCAGAACTCTGGCGCAGATGCCATTTCAGTATTAACAGAACATATTTATTTCTTTGGTCATATGTCTCTGTTGCGTCAAATTCGCGAAAACTGCACATTACCAGTTCTTCGTAAAGATTTCATCATGGACCCGTATCAGATTTGGCAATCTGCCTATTATAACTGTGATGCCATCTTACTTATTTCTTCAATTTTAACAAATGATGAGCTTAAGTCTTTTATAAAATTATCATCAGAGCTGAACATTGATACACTTGTTGAAGCGCACTCCGAACAGGACTTAAAAAAAGCGATTGATTGTGGAGCGAAATTGCTAGGAATTAACAATCGTAATTTGGCGACCCTTTCAATGAATCCTTATAATGTTGAAAATTTATTTCGAAGAGTGCCTAAACATGTTGATGTAGTTGCTGAGAGTGGTTATTCATCACATAACGAGCTCCTTAAACTAACTGGCTTAGGAATTCACACCTTTCTTATTGGGACTTCAATTTTAAAATCAGCCGATCCGGGAGCTAAACTTAAAGAGCTTAAAGGAATAGCAACTCATGAGTCTCATTAAAATTTGTGGTCTCACGCAAATCTCAGACGCCAAGTATGCGCTAGAAAAAGGTGTGTCTTATCTGGGTTTAATTTTCGTAGACAAAAGTCCGCGATTTGTTTCCAAGGCAATCGCTAAACAAATTACAGAAGCATTGCCTGAATTTGACGGCTTTGTCGGCGTTTTTTCAAATCAATCTAAGAAAGACATAGAGACTTTTTGCAGTGGCCTTAATATAAAAATAATTCAACTTCATGGAAATGAAACGCCCGCATTTTGTAATTATTTTATCAACCGAGGGTTTCAGATTGTTAAAGTGTTTCGCGTAGATCAGTCAATTGATCAAAATGAAATTCAGAAATACGATAATTGTCACTATTTCTTGTTTGACACGTATCAAATCAATCAACAGGGAGGCACAGGACAAACATTCAATTGGCAATTATTGTCAAATTCACCTTTTTTAAAAAAATCATTTATTTCTGGCGGCATAACGCCGGAGAATGTTGTCAAAGTTATTGAAGCCCTGAATCCGTATGCTATTGATTGCTCATCTGGTGTTGAATTGACGCCTGGGAAAAAAGATGTATCTAAAATTGATTCTTTAGTTCAGCGCACAAGGTCTGTATGAAAAAGAATATTTTTACGGAAAAATTCATCAAAAGATTAAGCCGCATTGACCATACGGACATTGAACAATACGTGCATCGATTAATTGAAGATCGACATGTGATTCAAACTGTCTTTGATCGCTTGCCCGAAGGAATTATACTGGTTAATCCAAAAGGTGAAATTATATTGGCCAACGATGTCGCCTCTGATTTTCTGGGCATTAATCTGCAAGATCAAATTAACAAACCAGTCCAAAACGTTATCCAGAATCCTAGCTTAAAAAAATTTATTGATACGCATTTAGGCTCTGAAAAAAGAGTTTTAAATGAAGAGTTTGATCTTCACACGTCGCGTTCACGTATTGTAGACTTAAACATTTATCCATTCTTTTCCGATAATAATGAAAGAGCGGGGACAGTTCTTACCTTCCATGATGTGACGGATAAGTCCTCTTCTGATCGGAAAATGTTTCATTTTGAGAAGCTGGAGTCTATCTTAAAGTTAGCTGCTGGAATTGCTCATGAAATGGGTAATCCACTTAATGCTGTCCACATCCATACAGCTTTACTTGAAAAGGAAGCCAGGAAATGTGATTCAGCGACACGGGATCGCATATCATCTCACATTTCAGCCATCAAAGAAGAAATCTCTCGATTAGATCATATCATCCGTAAATTTCTCAGTGCGGCTCGTCAAAAAAACACGCAATTTTCAGAAGCCAATATCAACACTATTATTACAAATCTTTTAACCTCAATGAAGACCGAATTTAAAGCTAAGAATATACGACTTAGCTTGAAACTTGCTAACGAACTGCCATCCACTTTTTGTGACGCCGACAAACTATCTCAGGTGTTTAGCAACCTTATTCGCAACTCAATTCAAGCAATGAATGAGGGGGGCGACTTAAATATTGCCACACAGTTTAAGAAACCTGGGATCTATATTTCAATCTCTGATTCCGGAACGGGTATCTCCGAAGCAGACTTACCACATATCTTTGATCCTTTTTTTAGTACTAAAGGCGGAGGATCAGGCTTAGGACTCATGTTGGTTTTGGATATCATACGAGAGCATGGTGGCAAGATTGATGTCAACAGCAAGCAGGGCGAAGGTACAACCATGACAATTTTCTTACCTGTTCGTCGAGAAAAAGCACAATTGCCATTTAACAAAGAGGCGAGTACATGAGAAGCTCTAAACCTGAAATCCTTCTTGTTGAAGATGATAAAAATACACGGGATGGCCTTTTTAAATATCTAAGCGAGTGTCACTATGACGTTAATGCCGTAGATTCGGCAGAGGCAGCTATCGAAGCCTTAACTAAGCATTCTCCGGAAATTGTGCTCACCGATTTAAAATTGCCGAAGGCAACGGGTTTGGATTTATTGAAGCATGTAAAAAAATTATATCCCAACATAATTGTCATATTACTCACCGCGTATGGCACCGTTGATAATGCAGTGGAGGCAATGAAGTTAGGAGCGTATGATTATTTGAATAAGCCCGTAAACCTAGATGAGCTAGAACATTTGCTAGAGCGGGCTGTAGATTACAAAGACACTAAGGAAGAAAACGTAGAATTAAAAAATGTCTTGAATGAAAAAATTGGTGCTCATGAACTAGTATACAAATCCAAAATAATGGTGGAATTAATTTCAACCGCCAAGCGTGTCGCATCCACGTCGGCAACGGTTTTGTTGCAAGGCGAAAGTGGAACAGGAAAGGAATTGTTTGCTCAAATGATTCACAATTTAAGCCCAAGAAGAAATCATGCCTTTATTGCCGTGCACTGCGCTTCTTTGGCCGCTTCACTTTTAGAAAGTGAGCTGTTCGGCCACGAGAAGGGTTCATTTACAGGAGCATCCCAGCGTCGTATTGGCCGGTTTGAAAGAGCACATCAAGGCACTTTATTTTTGGATGAAGTCGGCGAAATCAAAGAAGAAACCCAAGTTAAATTGCTGCGTGCCATTCAAGAAGGGGAGTTCGAAAGGGTAGGCGGAACAAATACAATTAAATCAGACATACGATTCATTGCAGCAACTAATCGAGACTTACAAGCAGATGTCAAATCTGGGCGCTTTCGAGAGGATTTATTTTACCGATTAAACGTAATAGCTCTCGATATTCCGCCTTTAAGAGATCGCACAGAAGACATCGCGCCACTCATTACACACTTTGTCGAACATTATAGTTCAAAATACAATAAAGACATCAGGCAGATGTCCGCAGAAGCAAAAAAGGTGCTTGAGCAGTATTCTTGGCCAGGAAATGTTCGTGAACTTGAAAATATTGTTGAAAGAATGGTCGTTTTAGCACGAGCAAATGAACTCACTGTTCAAGACGTCCCAAAAGATATAGTTTTTTCATCTAGGACACTATCGACAGGGATATCGTTAGATAATAGTGCAATGAGTTTACAAGATGCTGAAAAAGCCTTAATTGAAGAAAAAATTAAGCAGGCCAGGGGCAACAAGTCTCGTGCTGCTAAGCTATTAGGAATCTCACGACGCACTCTCTATCGTAAATTGAAGGAATACCGCCTCGAAGAGACTATATAAGTGTCACACTGTGTCAGAACTATCCAAAGAGACACATCTGAAAATCCAGAAAACATGTATTTACTAATGTAAGTTGTTGTATCTGAGTAACTTAGATAATATACGATTATTGGCATGGTACTTGCAATAACAACATTGAAATACTACTTATTAATAAAGGGGAGTTACACATGGCAAAAATATTAGGTATCGATTTAGGAACGACAAACTCATGTATGGCAATCATGGAAGGAAATGAACCTAAAGTGATTGGGAACAAGGAAGGGAATCGTACTACTCCTTCGGTTGTGGCATTTACCAAATCAGGGGAAGTTCATGTTGGCCAATTAGCACGACGTCAAGCAGTTACTAATTCTGAAAATACTGTTTATAGCGCAAAGCGCTTCATCGGCATGCGTTTCAATGAAACCAAATCAGAACTTAAACGGGTTCCCTACAAGGTTGTTGAAAATAAGAACGGAGACACCGCCTTTCAAGTACAAAACAAAACCTATTCTCCCCAAGAAATTTCCGCACGTGTATTACAAAAGCTTAAAGCCGATGCAGAAGCATATTTAGGAGAAACTATTACACAAGCCGTCATTACCGTTCCGGCTTATTTCAATGATTCACAACGCCAAGCAACGAAAGACGCTGGCAAGATTGCTGGCTTAGAAGTGTTGCGTATCATCAACGAACCCACTGCTGCGTCATTAGCCTATGGTTTAGATAAGAAAAAAGACGAGCGTATTGCAGTTTATGACTTAGGTGGTGGTACTTTTGATATCTCTATTCTAGAAATTGGTGACGGTGTTTTCGAAGTGAAATCTACCAACGGCAATACACATCTAGGCGGTGACGACTTTGATCAACGCGTTGCGAATTGGCTGATCGATGAATTTAAAAAACAAGAAGGCATTGATTTATCCAAAGACAAAACTGCCTTACAGCGGATCATTGAGGCTGCTGAAAAAGCAAAGTGTGAATTATCATCCTCACTTCAGACTGAAATCAATCTTCCATTTATCACAGCAGATCAGAATGGGCCAAAACATCTGAATTTATCGCTTTCACGTGCTAAGCTTGAGCAGTTAACTTCTGATCTGGTTGAAGCGACTATTTCACCCTGTGAAAAAGCATTACAAGATGCAGGAGTCTCTGTGGATCAAATTGATGAAGTTGTTTTGGTAGGCGGTCAGACGCGAATGCCGTCTGTTCAGGCGATGGTTAAAAAAATCTTTAAGAAGGATCCACACCAAGGTGTTAACCCGGATGAAGTGGTTGCAATTGGCGCAGCCATTCAAGGTGGTGTTTTAGCCGGCGATGTTAAAGATGTGCTCTTGCTGGATGTCACACCTCTATCATTAGGAATTGAAACCTTGGGCGGCGTAATGACAAAGCTTATTGAGCGCAATACGACCATACCAACTCGTAAAAGCGAAATATTTTCTACGGCTGCTGACAATCAGCCCGCAGTGAGTATTCACGTTTTACAGGGCGAGCGGGAAATGTCTGCTGATAATCGTACCCTAGGTCGATTTGAGTTAACCGGTATTCCTCCAGCACCTCGTGGCGTCCCTCAAATTGAAGTGACGTTTGATATAGATGCCAATGGTATTGTTCATGTGTCTGCAAAAGACTTAGGAACTGGAAAAGAACAAAAGATTAAAATTGAAACTTCTTCTGGCCTATCAAAAGATGATGTTGAAAAACTAGTCAAAGAAGCCGAATCGCATCGTGATGAAGACAAGAAGAAACACGAACTCATTCAGGCTCGAAATAGTCTTGATAATTTGGTTTATCAGTCTGAAAAAAGCTTGAAGGAACACGGTGATAAAATTGGCGCAGATGAAAAAACAAAAGTAGAACAAGCAATAAAGGATGCCAAAGAGAACCTTAAGTCCGATTCTGTTGAAACGCTCAACAAAGCGGCTGAAACTTTAATGAGCGCCTCCCATGCCCTCACTCAAAAGATTTACGAGCAGGCTAAGGCTCAACAGGGGGGAGCTGAACAAGGTAAAGAGGCAAAAGGTCAGGACAAAGAGGAAAAGCAGGAAAAAGATGATGTAGTCGACGCTGACTATGAAGTCGTTGATGATGATAAAAAAGACGATAAGTAATATTCTGTCCTAATAGGTACGAAAAAAGGGAGCTGAGCGTCAGCTTCCTTTTTCTTTTTTGAACTCATTGAAAATTCTGTAATTTGAACTATAATAATGAGTTATGATTAAAAAGGCCGTACATCGAATAATAGCTCCTGCAGGACTTGTGGCTATTTTAGGCATTTGTCTTAATTTGACGTCATTGGCCTGGGCAAATGTCACGCCGACTGTCAGCGCTGACTTTTCAGAGCAATCTCCTCATGCGGGCGAAAAGTTTACACTGACTATTGAAATTGTGTGGGATGGCACAAGTAATCAATGGCAATTCCGAACACCTAAGCTTGCTTTTGACGGTATCGAAGTTATCAACGTCTCACAAATAAGTAGGCGAGAGCCTGATCAAACACATCAATTTTTTATCTATGAACTATTAGCGGTTAAGCCAGGTCCCGCAACGCTGCGTGCTGGAAATATTTTTTATTACCCAGAAAATAATGATATTGCACAAACACTTAAGATTAAGCCGCAGGATATTGTCATTAAAAAGAAAAGACGATTTCGTATGAAAGAGTTCCCAGTTATTGGAGTCAGTATTGGGATGGGGGCGATTGTCATTGCTGGATTTGCACTTTTTTTTCCATATACTCTACGAAAAAAAAATACAGACCAGTCACAGTTATTATGCGATGAGGCTTATTTTCTCAAAGAAATTGAGAAACTAAACAAGAATCAGGATCTAGCTGTTAAACTGCGCGCTGAATTATTGAGCCGTGTGTTACGTCAATATTTATCAACAAAGCTTCAAATGAACACTATTTTAACAACACAAGAGCTGTCAGTTCATTTAAATCATGATGATATCAAATGGAGTAACCAAGAAAAAAAATGGACATTGAGCCTATTGCGTCAGTTAGAAGAATGTATCTACTCTGGTGTGAATGCTAGTTACAACGATATTTTAAAAATCAGTTCTGATGTTCAACGATTAATAGAAAGCAAGCGCATCGTTACTTGATGTAACGAGAAGGGAAGACAATGACCACAAAAACAGATGACGTATCCATCAAGGAACTCAATGCAAAAGTGCAAGAAAGCCATAAACTACTAGAGGCTGTGCGGTCTGAGATTGCCAAAGTAATTGTAGGCCAGCACTATTTAATCGATCGCCTTTTAATTGGGCTGTTAGCAGACGGCCATCTCTTACTTGAAGGCGTACCGGGTTTAGCTAAAACAAAATCAGTTAAAACGCTCGCTGATACTATTCATACAAGCTTTCAGCGTATCCAGTTTACGCCCGACCTTCTACCCGCCGATCTGCTTGGCACTTTGGTCTTTAACCCAAAGGAAGGGGACTTCACCACAAAAAAAGGGCCGATCTTTTCTAATATTATTCTCGCTGATGAAATTAACCGTGCGCCTTCTAAGGTGCAAAGCGCACTGTTGGAAGCCATGCAAGAACGTCAAGTCACACTAGGTGGGACGACCTTTAAGTTGCCGGACCCATTTTTAGTATTAGCAACACAAAATCCAATCGAGCAAGAAGGCACCTACCCATTACCAGAAGCACAAGTGGATCGTTTTATGCTTAAACTCTTTGTTACCTATCCGAACAAAAAAGAGGAAAAGGAAATCCTAGAACTCAACGCCTTAGGGAAAACCGCGACACCTACTGCTGTAATCAAACCAGAAGAAGTATTGCAACTGAGAAAAATAGTGAGCGGCATTTATGTAGATAATCGCATTAAAGATTACGTGATTGATTTAGTCTTTGCTACTCGAAGTCCTAAAGATTATAAATTAGACTCGCTGCAGTCTTTAATTTCATTTGGTGCTTCACCACGCGCAACCATCTTTTTGACGCTTGCCGCAAAAGCGCATGCTTTCTTAAATGGGCGCGGATATGTAACTCCAGAAGATGTGAAGCAAATAGGCATGGATGTATTACGTCATCGTGTTTTAGTTACCTTTGAGGCTGAAGCAGAAGAAGTCACTCCTGAAAATATTATCTCAAAAATTTTTGACGTCGTCGAGGTACCATAGGCGGATCTATGGACTCGATTTCAAAAGAGCTTCTAAAGCAAGTCAAGCGCATCGAAATACATACGACCCGGTTGGCCAATGATATGTTCAGCGGTGAGTATGAGTCTGTTTTTAAGGGGCAGGGGATTGAATTCGCAGAAGTGCGAGAGTATGTTCCTGGGGATGATGTACGCTCTATCGACTGGAATGTAACCGCTAGATCGAGCAAGCCTTTCATTAAACAATACGTTGAAACACGCGAACTAACGGTCTTATTTGCTGTGGACGCTTCATCTTCTTGTTACTTTGGTTCTCATCAAAAATTAAAATCTGAGGTTGCAGCAGAGATTGCAGCAGTCTTATCTTTTTCCGCCACGAGAAACAACGACAAAGTAGGCTTGTATATTTTTAGCGATAAAACTGAGCTTTTTATCCCTCCCAAAAAAGGCAAGAAACATGTTCTTCGAGTGATTCGAGAGATCTTGACACATCGTCATCAAAAAAGAGGGACAGAGCTGGCAAATGCGCTCGAATATTTGAACCTTATTCTTAAGCGACGTGCCATTGTCTTTCTCATTTCAGACTTTATAGCAGACGGGTATGACCGTCAGCTCAAAATGTTAGCAAGAGAACATGACGTTATAGCCATCCATTTAACCGACCCTAGAGAACGCGTATTACCGGATGTGGGTCGTGTTGTCGTCAAAGACGCTGAAAGTGGAAAACAAATTACGATTAACACAGCTAGTGCTCGGGTTCGACAGAATTACTCCGAGCAAGCCTCAAAACGCATGATGAAAATAGAGTTTTTATTTAAACGTTGCGGAATCGATCGCATTGAAATAGACACCAGTCAGAGTTTCATTGAACCGATTAGTCGTTTCTTTAAGCAAAGGGAAAAACGCATTCGATGAGACGGCCTCATTTTACTAAAACTCTCTTATGTGGTATTACTCTATGGCTTGTCACGTTGCCTGCTTTTTGTCAGAACGATGACCCCATTCAATTGTCAATGACACTCGACAAGGCCTTTGCGACTGTTGGAGATCAATTAACACTGCAGATCATTATTTCGCATTCACCTCAGCTTAATATTATTGCTAGTACGCCCAGCAATCCGTTATCAAACTTTAAAATTAAAAAAACAGATATCACCGAACCGATTACTTTACAAAACGGATGGCTACAAAAGACCTATACCTATACATTCACAAGCTTTCAAATCGGAGATTATATAATTGGTCCAGTACAAACTAAATACAG
>Ga0066640_10001660_pt1 | contig 13319 bp, 12 predicted proteins | sample CryGeyCG2114_020_2_FD_59505 | JGI IMG/M metagenome (GOLD analysis project Ga0066640, IMG submission 59505) | Groundwater microbial communities from aquifer - Crystal Geyser CG11_big_fil_rev_8/21/14_0.20 | ecosystem: Environmental > Aquatic > Deep subsurface > Groundwater | place: USA: Utah... | reverse complement strand
TCTCCAAACGGCGCCATCCCCATCACCTTATATTCACCTTCACCGCGATCAAATCCTAAATAATCTGTCATAGTCGCGTAAAACGCGCCTAACGAATCTGCTGATACAATTTCTTTTATTTTCTGAATGTTTCCTTTTTGCGTCTGGCCTAATAAAGTAGAGGTAATTTCACCGCCCGCGTCAATGGACATGACAGCCGCGTCCTTCATGCCGGAAAGATAATAGCTGGAAGCGACGTGCGCCAACTGATGCTCCACCCATTTAACTTTCACCGAGGAAATATCAAAACCGCAAGCCTCTAGAGTTTGATGAATAAAGCTTACCTTGTCTTGAAGTTCTTTTTGATTTCGATATAATTTTTTGAACGCTGGAGAAAACCTTGTTCGGACTGTTTTAAAAAAATACTCCCATTTTCTTTCTCTAAGAATATCTATAGACCACGGAAAAGCGATGTAATCAATATCAGAAGGAGTTAGGCCTGCCTGTTTTAAACAGAAGTTAACAGAATGAACCGGAAAATTTCCATCATGTTTTTTCCGCGTAAAACGCTCTTCTTCCGCGGCTGCCACAACTTTCCCATCAACAACAAGTGCCGCCGATGAATCGTGTGAAAAAGGGGCGGCCATACCTAAAATATTCATTTAGAATTCCTAATTAAATTACCGCGATTACTGCAAATTATCTTGATTTGTAAGCTTCTTTGTAAACAGCCAATGTTTTCTTCGCGGTTTTGTGAAAATTGAAGTCTCCAGCTCGTCTGAAGCCCTTCTCCCGCAATGACTGTTTAAGACCGGCATCATTAACTATTCTGGAAATAGCTGTAGCAATCTCTTCTGGGTTGTAAGGATTGGTTAAAAGCGCCGCGTCCTGAGCTACTTCAGGACAAGAGGAAACATTCGATGTCACAACGGGCGTGCCACAGCAAAAAGCTTCCACAATAGGAAATCCAAATCCCTCGTAAAAGGACGGAAATAAAAACGCTTCCGCGCGATTATAAAAATGCCGCAATTCATGATTATTGATATATCCCATAAAAAGAACATGATTTTTGAGTTCTAATTTTCGAATAAGACTTTCGATACCGTCGCTCATCCATCCTTTCATTCCAATAACCACCAACTTACCGCTAAATTGTTTACGCGTTCGTAATTTGTCAAATGCGTGAAGAATATTTTCCAGATTTTTCCGCGGCTCTATTGTGCCAACTGATAAAATATACGGCTCATAAATCCCTCTTTTCTTGAGCATCCGATCAGCTTGCCTGTCCTCCTCGCTACCGATCACGTAAAACATATTTTTATCAACCCCTTGGTAAACTAATGAAATTTTTTCTTTCTTGATATTAAAATATTTTTTTAAATCACGTACTGTATTTTTTGAACAGCAAATAATCTTTGACGCCTTTTCCCCGATATTGGCCATATTTTTTTCTGTTTCATCAAGCGTTCTTTGAGTATGCCCCTCCGGAAATGTTTTAAAAATCAAGTCATGAACAGTGACTATAATTTTAGCTCCATTATTGACTGTCAAAATATCAGGACTTGGAGAATGATAAATATCAACCTTGCCTAATGTTTTCTCAGGTCCGCGTTTGAAACGGTCTATGACAGGTTGAAAATTACGCGGCCCGAAATGAGGAATTCCTTTCGTAATATTAAAAATGCCTTTACGCGCGTATAGATGATAGTAGTTGCGATCGTCGATTTCACTCAAAGATTTAATCAAATTATAAGTATAACGGCCAATTCCTGTATATTTCCTTTTTAGTATTGACCGGCAATTAATGGCAACTTTCATCATCTATCCTTTTTAAAAATCATACTGTACGGGAGGGTCTTTGACCCTCCTACACTACTCGGTTCAAAAACTTTTCTACTGTCCTAACCACATGATCTAACTGATCAATTTCAAGATCTTGATGCGTTCCGATGTGCGTTCCATTATCAGAACAATATTCGGCTTCTGGAAAATCACCTAAAGATTTTCCTAAAAATGCATATGATGCGCATTGCGTTGGTATTGAATAAAATAAATTCCGGGAATCCACCCCTTCAGCTTCAATAAAACTAACAAACTGATCTTTTGTAAATCCCGCGTCTTCCTTGACAATAATAGAGAACGCGTGAGGTCCGATTTTTTCTCCAGGCTCTTCTTTTAATGTTATAAAATATTTTTCAAAGGGTTTAAATTTATCAATCAAATAAAGCAAATTTCGACGTCTCTTGGATAAAATATCTTCAAATATCTTAATATTTCCGAGACCAACAGCCGCCTCTAACTCATTCATTTTAGCGGAAAATCCAATGCGTTTGAATTCAAATTTATTGACGATCCCATGATTACGTAAAGATCGCGCCGCATCAGCCATTTGATCGTTATCTGTAATAATCATACCGCCTTCAATCGTCGTAATAATGTGCGCGGCGTACAGGCTATAACAAGCCATATCCCCAATGGTTCCAATCTTCTTGCCGTTAAGTTCCGCGCCATGCGCTTCAGCAGCGTCTTCGATAACATAAAGTTTATATTTCTTTGCAATCGCGCAGATTTGATCCATCGCCGCTGGCTTGCCCATCAAATGAACCGGCATAATCGCTCGAGTTTTCGATGTAATCGCCGCCTCTATTTTATTTGGATCAATGTTCAGCGTGTCGCGATTAACATCTACAAAAACAGGCATAAACCCCGCTTGTAATACGGCATTCCCCGTAGCCACAAACGTCAAAGCGGGAACAATAATCTCATCTCCGCGTTGCGCGCCAAAATCATACAAAACACTACAAGCGATTGCGTCAGCGTCTGTTCCACTGCTCACCGTAATCGCGTGCTTAACTCCAAATACTTTGGCAAACTTTTCTTCTAATTCCTGAACATACTTTCCGCGCGTCACCCAATTAGATGCTAACGCTTCATCAATAAGTTTACGCGCGTCAGCCGTCACAGAAACTGTTCCAAATGGAACTTTGAATTTAGCCTTAGTGGCAAGTGTTGAACTATTATTTAAATCAATTTTTCCCATTATAATTCTTCCTGCGCTCTGTTTAATCGTTCCGGCGTGCCGATATCTAAAAACTCCTCTTGCGTAATAAATCCAAAAAACTCTCTATCAACCAACTTTGGAAAAAAATCATACTCAATCGAAAATTTACCATCAGGCATTAAATCCAGCACTTCCTTATTAAAACAATAAAGCCCAACATTAGCAAAGCTGATCCCTTGAGCTTGTTTTTTTTCTGAAAAATCCTTTATCCGATTATTCTCAAGTGTAATCCCGCCGTAATCCTTATTATCCTTAACTTTGGAAACAGCAAGCGTTGCTAAAGCTTTGTTGTCAGAATGGAAATTCAATAATGGCTGCAGCGGGATTCGACAAAAACAATCTCCATTAAGAGCAATGAATGGATCGCTTTTAATAAAACTGGCAGCATTCTTAATCGCTCCGCCCGTTCCTAGTGGCGAGGGCTCAATCGCAACACTTAATGTCAAATCGAGTTTGCTATTTCGGCAATACTCTTCAATCATTTCTCCCTTATGACCAGCACAAAATATAAAACGCTTAAAACCTTGCGCTTTAAAATTTTCCAGCATGATATCCATAAACGGCTTTCCGTTAATTTCTACTAAAACCTTAGGAACATCATCCACAACGCCCTTAAGTCTGGTCGCCAATCCGCCACATAAAATAACCACATCAATGTCTTCTAGTTTCACCAATTTTAAATTCCAATTTCCGATTTATTTTTGATAATCTCCATTAGGTTGATAAAAAATAATCTGACTTCCTTGATTTTCAAATTTAATCGGAACAAGTAATAACCGTTTTAATTTTTCTTGGATTTTTTTCTGGTTTCTAGGAGAAGCGAAGAACAACATAAACCCGCCGCCGCCCGCGCCCAAAAGCTTTCCACCTAAAGCTCCAGCCCGGCGCGCTTCGTTATAAATCTCATTGATGCGCGCAGTAGAAATTTTATGTGACAGACGCCTCTTAATCTCCCAACTTTCATGCAGAAGTTTTCCAAATTGAGAAAGATTTCCATTCTGCAGTAAATCTAACGCGTGCCAAGACATATCATAAATGTCTTTCATTTCGACCTGTTTATCTTTCATTCCCTTAATCTGATGCTTAGCGATATGTGACGCCGTTCGGGAAAATCCTGTAAAAAATAACATCAAATGACTTTGCAAACTTTTTAGTCGTAATTTTGGAATAGTTACCGCACGAACCTTTAAATGATCGTGACCGCCAAATTCTATAAAATTTAACCCTCCATAAGCCGCTAAAGTTTGATCCTGACAACCAACATTTTCTCTACACATTTTTTGTTCAATATAAATTGCTTCTTTTGCCAATCGCTCTTTTGTCGGCATTTCTCCTCTTAACGCATAAAGAGCATTAAGCAATCCGACAGTAAATGATGAACTTGATCCCAACCCTGTCCTCGCGGGAAGATCTCCGTCATGATGAATTTCGATTCCCTGTTTGACTTTGAGAAATCGTAAAGTTTCCCGCACAGCCGGATGACGAATATCTTTCACATGATGAATATGTTCCATTTTGGAATAAATAATTCGTGATTTGTGCTCAAAGAAGGGCGGTAAGTTACGCGCGGTAATATAACAATATTTATTAATGGTCGTTGCTAAAACAGCACCTTTATTCTCGTTATACCAGGTAGGATAATCAGTTCCTCCGCCAAAAAAGGAAACTCGAAAAGGTGTTCGGCTGATAATCATATGTTTATTTTGTTTCTATAGGTGCTAAAACTGGTTTATTGTTTCGATCGTAATAATCTCTTTCCAATTTAATGGAACACATTTTTTTAATATGAACAACCGCATTGGGGCCGAATTTCCGCTGCATCATATCCAAATAACGCGGATCATTATAATAATTATCGAACGCTTCATCTCGAAATCTCAATACTTGACCACTTGATAAGTGTTTAGTTGGTAACGGTAACGTATCTTTGCTGAATTGAGCGTACCCGCTCCAGCTTGTTGGAAGAGGGATATCATTCTTAATTGCGTCGGTGTACAGCTGGGAACCTGGATAGGCCATCGCGCAATACAAATTAGCGTATTCACAATTTAATTCTTTTGCCAAATCCAACGTCTCTTTCATTGTGTCTTGGTCATCATCAGGTAAGCCGAAAATAAAATTAGCAACAATGTGTATACCCGCGTCATGAGTCATTTTGACAACTTCACGAATTTGATCCTGATCAAATCTTCCTTTAGAAACTCCGTCGCGCACCTTCTTGCTTCCCGCTTCAATGCCATAAGCAATCCAATTGATGCCGGCTTGTTTCATCTTATCAACCATGTTTCTTTTGACCGTATCAATTCGTCCATAAACCCAAATATTCAAATTATAATTACGCTCAATCAATAAGTCACATAATTCACTGATATGCGTTGGTTTTAAAGCAAACATTTCGTCTAATATTTTTATATTGCGGACACCGTAATTCTTAACAAGAAAATCAACTTCTTCAATAACTTTTTTGGGTGAACGATATCGTATCCCGGCTCCGCCAAATGTTATATTTATACAGCAAAATGAACAAGTAAATGGACAACCCAAGCTGGTATAAATAACCGCGTATGGCAAGCGCGCGTCGACATCGTCAAAACAATGCCAATTGTGCGCGCGATATTTATCCATAGGCATTAAATCCCATGCCGGCATAGGAAGCTCACTCAAATCTTTTATATTCTCTGAACGAGGATTAGAAAATATCTGACCACGATATTTATACCACAAGCCTTTTATAGGCAATTTGTCATTTCGCGTCTTACCTTTTTTTAAAGCCTTTAGCAAATCTACGTAAGTTGTAAAACCTTCGCCTTCAAAAATAAAGTCCGCGTTCTCTTCTCTTGTTGTCTTTTCCGGCAAAGCAGACGGATGTAATCCTGAAAGGACTGTTGGGATAGTCGGATTAACACGTTTAAATTCATTGAGAACTTCACTCGCGCCCCACATATTCATTGTCGACGCGGATGGATTGGTCCCGGACACAACAACAGCCGCCAGCACAGGATTAAGCTCTAACGCCTTCTGAACCGTTTCGCGAACAGTTAGGTGATCAGCTTCAGCATCAATTGCGGCGACGGAAAATCCTTTCTCTCTTAAGTAGGCAGCCGTCAAAGCCAACCAAAGAGGCGGTTCAATACCAGAAAAATCCTGACTGAGTTCCTGATAAATTTTTTTCTGGTTATTAGCTTTGATGAGAACTATATCAATCTTTTTGTCCATTAGATATTCGCGTGTTGATTTCGTTTAATAATTTGATAACCTTTGATGAGCTCTCTTATACCGTCTGACAACGACACATCCTGTTTAAATCCTGTTGCTTCGATTTTCTCATTACTAACAATATAATCTCGTTTATCCGGATCCTGGCCTATCGCCGATTCAATGTAAGTAAATTCCGGAATTTGCTTTTTAATTTCTTCACAAAGCTCAATTTTATTTAAGTTAGCGTCACTTAAACCAACATTGTAAGGCTCGCCTTTCATCTTATCGAAATTATTTAATCCATGAACAAAAGCCTTGGCAATGTCGCGCACATGAATAAAATTCCGTTTAAAATGACCTTCAAAAATAACAATAAATCGATCATATACAGCGCGGTAAGTAAAATCGTTAACGAGAAGATCAAGACGCATGCGAGGGCTCACTCCAAACGCCGTCGCCAAGCGCAATGTGATAGCATGACCGGCATCTAAAAGAATGTTCTCCGCTTCCACCTTAAATTTTCCATATAACGAAATTGGTCTTAATGGCGTTTCTTCGGTGCAGAACTTCCCTTGCTCTCCGACACCATACCCACTATTAGTCGTTGGATAAATAATCATCTGATCTTTGCTGCAATTTTTCAGAATCATTTTCACGGCGTCAACAATGATCGACTCCGCTCCATTAGGATCTTGCGCGCACAAAGGCGCGCCTGTTAAACACGCTAAAGGAAAAATAGCATCAGCGTTTTTTAATAACCTTTTCATCAATGCTTCGTCGCGCGTATCCCCGCGAATAACCGTTAAATTTGAATCGTAGCAAGACCCTAACAATGAAGTTTGGTTGTACATAAAATTATCAACCACTGTAACTTTATGGCCTTCATTTAAAAGTTTCGGAACCATCACCGATCCTAAATAACCTGCCCCGCCCGTCACAACTATATTCATTTCTTTATGCTCCTATACCAATCATATGTTTTTCTAATCCCATCAACTAAGGATGTTTCCGCCTTCCAACCCAAATTTTTTACTCGAGAATCGTCCATCAACTTCTGCATCGTTCCGTCCGGCTTTGTTGGATCAAACGTAATCTTTCCTTTAAACCCAGCAATCTCGGCAATCATATTTGCCAAACACGCAATGGTCACGTCTTCGCCGCAACCGACATTGATCATCTCCTCTTGATCGTAACAATCAATTAAAAAGAGCGATGCTTTCACAAAATCGTCAACATACAAAAATTCTCTTTTTGGATGACCTGTTCCCCAAACAACGACTTCACTTTTGCTTTGTTTAACAGCATCGGCAAATTTTCCAATTAACGCTCCAATAACATGCGCGGTTTCAATATTGATATCACTGCCCGGCCCATAAATTGTTGCCGGTATCATCACAATCGCCTGAAACCCATACTGATTACGAAACGCTTGGCATGTTTTAATTCCCGCAATCTTGGCCAACGAATAAGGTTCACTTGTTTTCTCAAGAGGCCCTGTTAATAAATACTCTTCTTTAATCGGCTGCGAACATTCTTTTGGATAAACACATGAACCAGCAAAAAATAGTAATTTTTTAACACCAAATTTCCTTGACGCGTAGAGGACATTATTTTGGCTCTCTAGATTATGATAAATAAATTCAGCACCGCGTTTTTGATTGGCTTCAATTCCTCCGGAACGTGTAGAAGCAAGAAAGACATATTCTGGTTTATTCTTCTGAAAATAATCATACACGGATGATTGAATAGTCGGGTTCAATCCTATTTCGGATGAAGAGGCCGCGTGAGCATACCCATTATTTCTGAAGTAATCAAAGAGCGATGTTTCAATAATATCGTTGTGACCGACGACAAGAATTCGGGACGTTTTATTCATTATTTCTGGCTATAATAGTTGCCGTGCTCAATAATCAAAGTCGATTTGCTGTCTTCACGCTCAAGCGCATACTGATACGCGGGAAATATGTTTTCCGGCTCCTCTATTTCTACCACATCAATCCATGAAAACATTTCACGAAACCCTTGGGCATAATTACCAATATGCTGATGTCCTGGATGCACCGGTGAATCAGGCCCAACAGCCACGCGAATGATAATACGCGGCAGAACTTTGTTATCACTTATCGCCGGAATTTTATCTAACATATTCACCATATCCGCTGTAGCAAGTAAAAGAAAATTTTGTCGAGGATAAACAGAAATGGGAATATACCCTGTTAAAGCTAAGCCCATCGTAAACTGCATTTGAAAACTTTCATTAATGGGCATTTCCAAGGTCTTTTCTTTGGGAATATCCCTCAATGTCTGAAACATAAACGTGCCAGGCCCCGCGACAGTTTGGCCGACAAAAAGAGTTTTTTCTTTTTGCGCGATCCACTCCATTGTCCGCTTTAGCTCATCGAAATATGTCATTTTTAAAACTTTATTTTCCATCCCAAGCCTGAATGTGGATACGTATTTTTATATTGAAAATAAATGATTTTCTTTTCATATTTTGTGTCCTTAAACCACGGCTCATGACAGCCCCAAACTTCCCGTGTGTCGGTCATAACGCTTAAGCCATTGTCACACACAACAAAAGTCACTGGTAAGTCAAAATTTAGAGCATACTTAACAGATTCATGAAAAATTCCTGTTTCTGCCGACATATCTCCGCAAAAAAGATAAACATGCCCCTTTTTCTTTTGGTTTTTAAGCGCCCAGGCCGCGCCTGTTGCCGTCCCCATAAGGCTCCCCACAATACCTGAACAAAGAACATTATACTTGGGAAAGCTTAACGATATACTTTTACCATCTTCAATCGCCTGCTTGAGCTCATCACGCGGCACACCTTTTAAAAGTGCCAATTCGTGAGCGTCCCAATAACCAAACACATAATCATCATCACCGATATTGTTCTCTTGGAATATACGAATAAGCGCGTCTTCGCGGCCGGCGCGTAGATGAACAGGAGCGCGAATAGCCCCCGTAGCGAAAACATCAGCTATTTCATTTTCAAAATTGATTAAATCTTCTTTGGTAAGCATAAATATCTGTTAAATTATTAATAAAAATCCACTTAGTATAACGAACCCCCCTGTAAGATTCAACTAGTAGTTTTACAGGAAGCTTATCTAGAACAAAGTATATATTAACGGCGCAACAGCTGAACCTTGCGTAAAAACAATTAAAAAGCTAAGCAATAAGAGAACAATAATGATGGGCGCGAGCCAATAACGCTTGCGCACCTTTAAAAACTCTGCAAATTCCTTAAAAACAGACATTTTTGACATAATACTTCACTAAAACTGCTTAGTACATCTCTCTTTGTTAAAAGGGACATCTGGTCTTATATGCCAGTAACTTTTTACATCAGGATCCAGCGAGCGATTCAAAAAATCCTTTTTGATCAAACGAAATAAAATACCCAAAGGCGCAAAAATCAAGTAATAAAATAAAATAAGCACACTGGATGTCAAAAACTTGCCAATTTTATGTGCGGCCATCATCCAGTACTTATAAATAATCTTCAGCCAATCCTGGTTTAACACAGCGCAATACAAAATAACGGCTGCTAATACAAACAGGGTTGCGCTAAACGCGCCCAAACCGTGGCGCAAAACTGATACACCCGCTAGGACAAAAAATATTGCCGGCGCGCCAAATCCAAAAGTCTTTATTTTTCTTTGATCATTGTCCATACTAGTCCAATACTAAAGATAAGTCTTCTTTTCTATATTTGTTTTGAACCTTTTGTTTCTGTTTCTCAAACAAAAAATTATTAATGACTAAATAATCCATATCCGTACACATAAAGCAGCGGTAAGCGTCGTGCGGCGTGCAAACAATAGGTTCTCCACGAATATTAAATGAAGTATTGATAATCACCGGACAACCGGTGATTTGATAAAAGTTTTCAATAATATCGGCATACAAAGAATTCGTCTTGTGTGAAACAGTCTGAATTCTCGCCGAATAATCAACATGCGTAATCGCTGGAACGCTTGATCGTTTAACATTTAAGCGATTGAATCCCTGCATTGTGGTATTCTTCGACTCAGGATTAATTTTATCTTCAGCAACAGACGCCACTAAAAGCATGTATGGACTCTTCGTATCAATATCAAAATATTCACTCGCCTTATCTTCTAACACGCTCGGCGCGAATGGACGAAATGATTCACGAAACTTTATTTTCAAATTCATAATCGACTGCATCTTCTCACTTCGAGCGTCGCCTATAATGCTTCGCGCGCCTAAAGCCCGCGGACCAAATTCCATTCTTCCGGTAAATAAACCAACAACTTTTTCATCAGCAATAATCTCAGCGATTCTTTTTGCTAAATCGTTTGATTCCAAAAATTCATAATCAGCATTTTCTTGGGCAATAACAGCACGGATTTCTTCTTCACTAAATTGCGGTCCCAAGTAAGAACCTTTTTGTGAATCATCAATATTATTGACAGACCGCGCGTTACCTAAAAATTGATACCAAATATACAGCGCGACTCCAAGAGCGCCGCCAGCATCTCCAGCGGCGGGTTGAATCCAAATATTTTTAAACTTACTCTCTCTTAGAATCTTACCATTGCCGACACAATTTAACGCGACTCCACCGGCTAAACATAAATTATCGCTCTTACTGACATCATAAACATGATCAGCCATTTTTAACATTATTTCTTCCGTAACAACTTGAATGGATTGGGCAATATCCATATCACGCTGAGTAATGGGTGATTCCGGGACTCTCGGCGGAGCACCAAACAGGTTATGAAAGTTATCATTGGTCATCGTTAAACCAGCGCAATAATTAAAATATTTCATGTTCAATTTGAATGACCCATCACTTTTTATATCGATCAATTCTTTTTTAATTAAATCAGCATATTTGGGCTCTCCGTAAGGCGCTAATCCCATAAGCTTATATTCACCGGAATTAACACGAAATCCGGCATAATAAGTAAACGCTGAATATAAAAGTCCCAATGAATGTGGAAATTGAATATCCGCTAAAATTTTTATTTCGTTACCTTTACCTGTGCCGAAACTCGCTGTTGCCCATTCCCCGACGCCATCGATAGTTAGGATGGCAGATTCATTGTATGGAGATGGATAAAAAGCTGATGCCGCGTGAGACTCGTGGTGCTCCGTAAAAATAATCTCTCCATCATATTGCAATTCACGCTGCATATAATCTTTAAGAAATAGCTTTTGATTTAACCACAACGGCATAGCCTTAAGAAAAGAACGAACGCCTAAAGGCGCGTAGTTAAGATACGTTAAAAGCAATCTCTCGAATTTCAAAAAAGGTTTGTCATAATATCCCACATAATCCAAATCCTTTAATGTGATCCCAGCCTCTTTCAAACAATAATTAATCGCTTCTTTTGGAAACCCATCATCATGCTTTTTACGCGTAAAACGCTCCTCTTGGGCCGCGGCAATAATTTCCCCGTCCTTAACAAGACATGCCGCGCTATCGTGGTAAAAAGCGGAAATTCCTAAAATATATACATGTTGTTTAGACATAACGCCGATGATGAATTTTCTTCCTTTAAATATTATCCTTAAACCACTCCACTGTTTCTTTTAATCCCTGCTCCAGTTTCACTTTCGGTGACCACTTTAAATATTTTTTAGCACGCGTAATATCCGGCCGTCGCTGCTTAGGATCATCAATCGGTAGATTTTTGTAAACAATTTTACTTTTTGTCCCGGTTAACTTGACAACGAGTTTAGCAAACTGATTAATCGTAAACTCATCGGGATTGCCAATATTCGTCGGTTCATGAAGATTCGAATTAAGCAATCGGTAAATACCTTCAACGAGGTCTGTATAATAACAAAAAGACCGGCTCTGCTTACCATCACCATAAATAGTTAACGGTTTGCCTTTAATCGCTTGATAAATAAAATTAGGTACTACGCGCCCATCAGCGATACGCATGCGTGGTCCATATGTATTGAAAATCCGAATAATGCGTGTATCCATTTTGTGATAACGATGATACGCCATGACCATTGCTTCAGCGAAACGTTTAGCTTCATCATAAACTCCTCGAGGACCAATCGGATTAACATGCCCCCAATACGTTTCCTTCTGAGGATGTTCTTGCGGATCGCCATATACTTCCGACGTTGACGCAAGAAAATACCGCGCTTTTTTTAATTTGGCTAAACCTAAGGTATTTAACGTTCCTCTGGAACCCACCTTTAATGTAGGAATAGGATAGTTCAGATAGTCAACCGGACTAGCTGGTGACGCGAAATGTAGAACACAATCAACTTTACCGGGAATACGAAATTCTTTTGAGACATTCTGTTTTATAAATTCAAAACTTTTCTCTTTCTTAAGGTGTTTGACATTATTCATGTTGCCCGTCAACACATTATCAACACATAAAACTTTATAATCTTCTTTTATAAACCGATCGCAGAGGTGACTTCCTAAAAATCCGCAACCTCCGGTAATAACAGCTACTTTTTTCCTTTTTAACATTTTATCCTTTTCTTTCTACGGGAAAATCCCTGCTTAAAATTTAATTATTTTCTTATCCTTTATACCTGAATAAACATTACGGATATCAAAAATAAAACGGGCGTGCTTACGAATCAGAGAATAGTTTACATTCGTATGATCCGTGGCAATAATCACACAATCGTACTTTTTTAAAATTTTCTGTGATAAACGAATAGATTTCAACTGAATAGTTGCTATGTCCAAATAGGGGATGATAGGATCATAATACTCGACCACAGCCTTTTTGTTCTGCAAGTGCTCAATGAGTTTTAACGGCGGAGACTTTCTTAAATCTTTAACATCCTTTTTATAGGTTGCCCCAACCACAAGCACTTTCGACTTGCTTAATGTTTTACGTCTACTTTTTAAAATTCCTTTTAAAAATTCAACAGCATACAACGGCATGCTTGAATTAATGTCTGCTGATAATTTAATAAACTTGGAACTAAATCCATGGTGCTTTGCTTTCCAATATAAATAAAGCGGATCATCTGGTATACAATGCCCACCGACACCTAACCCCGGATAAAAAGGCATAAATCCGAACGGTTTTGTTTTTGCCGCTTCAATAACTTCCCA
>Ga0066640_10001659_pt1 | contig 13319 bp, 13 predicted proteins | sample CryGeyCG2114_020_2_FD_59505 | JGI IMG/M metagenome (GOLD analysis project Ga0066640, IMG submission 59505) | Groundwater microbial communities from aquifer - Crystal Geyser CG11_big_fil_rev_8/21/14_0.20 | ecosystem: Environmental > Aquatic > Deep subsurface > Groundwater | place: USA: Utah... | reverse complement strand
CTCATGCATATGCAAGGGACACCGCAAAACATGCAGGAAAACATTCACTATACACATTTAATCGAAGAAGTTTTTAATTCATTACAAAATGCGATTGAAAAATGCTTGGAAATCGGAATAAAATCAGATAAAATCATTATTGATCCGGGAATTGGCTTTGGGAAAACAGTTGATCATAACCTAAAGCTATTAAATCATTTAAGTGATTTTCAAGATTTGTGTAAACCCATTTTGGTTGGAACATCTCGAAAATCGTTTATTGGCAAAGTATTAAACAAGAACGTAGAAGACCGCCTGATCGGAACCATTGCCACGGTATGCGCGAGCATTATCAACGGCGCGCATATTGTTCGCGTTCACGACGTCAAGACGGCTAAAGACGCCGCAACTATGATAGATGCTATAACAGGAGCACAATGACATTTTTTATTTGGGATATTATTAAACCGACGTTAGAAATTATAATCCTCTGGATTGTTTATTATCGCATACTTGTATTTTTTGAAGGGACTCGCGCCTTTCAAGTATTAAAAGGCATCACTTATCTTTTAATTGTTTTTCTGGTTTCTCAAATACTGGGATTCGACACATTAAACTGGCTGCTGACTAAATTTTTTGCTATTTCCATTATTGCTCTGATGATTATTTTTCAGCAGGAACTTCGTCAAGGACTTGCCCGATTAGGTCAACAGCATTTATTTAGTTTTGGTCTTGAAGAATCCGAGATTGTCGCCATTATTGAAGAAGTCACCATGTCCGTTTATAAATTATCCCGTCAAAAGATTGGGTGCCTTATTGCCATTGAGCGGGAAATTAAACTACAAACCTACATCGAAAGCGGTGTGGGCCTCGATGCGAAGATTACGGCTGAACTTATCCAAAGCATATTTACGCCGACAACACCATTGCATGACGGCGGAATTATCACGCGCGGTGACCGCATCGCGGCGGCATCATGTTTATTCCCGTTATCTGACAACCCGAACTTTAGCAAGATTATCGGCACCCGACATCGTGCCGCCTTAGGCATAACCGAACAAACCGACGCGGTTGTCGTTATGGTCTCTGAAGAAACAGGGGAAATTTCTGTTGCCTCAGATGGACGATTTATTCCAATTGTTAACCGTGAACGATTGGTGAATATACTCAAAAGTTTACTTGTAATTCAACCAAACAAAAAAGCAGCTAAACCAACAGAATCGGCGAAACAATGAGTTTAAAAGAATTCGTTAAAGAAAAAATTACCCACAATATCGGACTTAAAATCATCGCGCTTGGACTTGCCGTTATCACCTGGATTTATGTCAGTGGTGAATTAATCAACAGATAAGATTATGCCTAAGCTTGGAGTGAATATTGATCATGTGGCGACTCTGCGACAGGCGAGAGGGGAAAATGAGCCCGATCCTGTGGAGGCAGCGCGCATAGCTCAGAAGGCCGGCGCTGACAGCATTGTTTGTCACCTGCGAGAAGACCGCCGGCATATCCAGGATCATGATGTTCGCCGTATACGCAAAATCGCCAAACGTCTGACCTTCGAGATGGCGCTTGATAAAAATATCATTAAATTTGCCGCAACGATCAAACCGGATCATGTCCTTTTGGTGCCGGAAAAAAGACAGGAAGTAACAACAGAAGGCGGATTAAACGTTATCAAAAACTTCCATCTCATTGCACAAACCACGCATTTTTTTCAATCCAAGAAAATTAAAGTCAGTATTTTTATTGATCCCAACACCCGGCAAATTAAGAAAGCCGCGGAAACCGGCGCCGACATTGTTGAACTTCATACAGGTGTTTACGCTCACGCTAAAACCAAAGCGTCCAAAAATAAAGAATTAGATCGTTTGCGTAAAATGGCTCAATTAGCAAAATCATTAGGATTAAGGGTCAGCGCTGGTCATGGATTGAAATATCATGACACAAAACCTGTGGCTAAAATTAAAGACATCGAAGAATTAAATATCGGACACACCATTGTTTCACGCGCCCTAGTTGTGGGAATGGCAAAGGCTGTGAAAGAAATGAAAAAAATAGTGAGCGGCAAATGATTTTAGGAACAGGGATTGATATTATTGAAATTGACCGAATAAAGAAAGCGATTAAACGATGGGGCGATCATTTTCTCAACCATGTTTTCTGCCCGGGCGAAATTGAATACGCCCAAAGACATAAATTCCCTGATAAGCATTTTGCTGCCCGCTTTGCCGCTAAAGAGGCCATATTCAAAGCTGTTGGTGATGATCCCAATATCAGATGGAAGGACATTGAAATTTTAAATGACGAACACGGTAAACCCTACTGTCAATTAAACAAAAGCAACTTTACAAATAAAATCCATCTATCTTTATCCCATTCAAAAAATTATGCGATTGCCAGCGCCATTATCACGCAATAAATCTAACGTTTATAAAAATAATTTCGGTCACGTACTCATTTTAGCCGGATCGCAACGCATGATCGGTGCGGCTGCTTTAACAAGTTTAGCCGCGTTACGCGCGGGAGCCGGACTGGTTACGATTGGCATTCCCAAAAGCCTTAACTTAACAATACAGAAAAAAATTGCTAACGAAATAATGACGCTGCCTTTGGCGGAAACAACGCAGCAGTCACTTTCGTTATCCGCTTTTAACCAAATAAAAAAGCTCTATAAAAAATTTGACGTGATTGCTGTCGGCCCGGGATTGGGCGCTCATACCAGTACGCAAAAACTTGTTTTAAAAATCATTAAATCGTCAACCGTTCCACTGATCGTTGACGCGGATGGATTAAACGCGTTGGCAACCAGCGTCCATAGTTTAGAAATGGCTAAGGCCGCGGTTATTCTTACACCCCACCCGGGCGAAATGGCCCGGCTAACGCGTAAAAAAACATCTGAGATTGAAGCGGATCGATCTACCACAGCAAAAGCATTCGCGAAAAAATATAAAGTCACCGTATTACTCAAGGGTCATCGCACCGTTGTCGCCGATAAAACCGGACAGATTTATATTAATAAAACCGGCAACGCCGCAATGGCCACAGCGGGAAGCGGCGATGTTTTAACCGGCGTTATCGCGGCCTTTGTCGGGCAAGGGTTGTCTGCTTTTGATGCCGCAAAATACGGCGCTTACTATCACGGATTAGCGGGAGACAAAGCCATTCGAACCAAATCGAAACTTTCTTTAATTGCCACCGATCTTATTAATTCCCTTCCAATAGTTGTCAAATCCAAATAATCTTGTACAATATCAGTATGTCTAATTCACAGCTAAAACCTCCCAATGGAGAAAAAAAGGTTCTTTTGCACTCTTGTTGCGCGCCTTGCGCGGGTGAGATCATGGAGTCGATGGTGGCTTCCGGCATTGATCTGACCATTTTCTTTTATAATCCCAATATCCATCCACGTGAAGAATATCAAACACGTAAGAATGAAAATATTCGTTTTGCCAAAGCGATGAACATACCCTTTATTGATGCCGATTATGACCGCGATAATTGGTTTAAACGCGCCAAAGGAATGGAAATGGATCCTGAACGAGGCAGACGCTGCGACATGTGTTTTGATATGCGTTTTGAACGGACAGCTCTTTACGCGCATGAGCATGGATTTAAAGTTGTCACAAGCAGTCTGGGATTGTCCCGCTGGAAAGATATGGATCAAATTAACAATAGCGGCATACGCACCGCCAGCCGATATCCGGGATTAGTTTATTGGACGTTTAATTGGCGAAAAGAAGGTGGATCATCACGCATGTATGACATCGCTAAACGGGAAAATTTTTATAAGCAGGAATACTGCGGATGCGTTTATTCACTTCGCGATACCAATCTTTGGCGTCAATCCAAAGGCCGGGAAAAAATTAAAAAAGGAACCGAGTTTTATAAAGCGAACACACCATGAAATTAATTATCCAAATACCCTGTTTAAACGAAGAAGAGAGCCTGCCTAAAACACTCAAAGATTTACCCACATCTATTGACGGCATTGACACGATTGAAGTCCTCATCATTGATGACGGCAGCACCGACAATACTTCTCAAGTCGCCAAAGATAACGGCGCTCATCACGTTGTCAGATTAACAAAACGAAAAGGGCTGGCGTTTGGATTTCATGCCGGACTTGACGCTTCTTTAAAGCGCGGCGCTGATATTATCGTCAATACGGACGCGGATAATCAATATAAGGGAGCGGACATTGGGCGCTTGGTTAAACCTATTTTGGATGGCAAAGCCGATATCGTCATTGGTAATCGTGATATTGAAAATGTTGATCAATTTTCCTGGCTTAAAAAACGATTACAACGCCTCGGCAGCTGGGTTGTCCGCCAGCTCTCCGGATCAAAAATAGCCGATTGCACCACAGGATTCCGCGCTTACAGCAAAGAGGCCGCGTTACGCTTAAATATCATTTCTGACTACACGTATACCCTCGAAAGCATCATCCAGGCAGAGCATAAGAATTTGGCCATCGAAAACATCACCATCTCCACCAATCATGTCGGGCGTAAGTCACGATTGTTTAAAAGCATTCCCGAATACATCAAGCGTTCGCTTGTAACCATGGTGCGCGTTTTTGCCATGTTTAATCCATTTCGATTGTTTTTAACAGTCGGTGTAATTTTTACAACCATCGGCGCGTTGATTGGTTCTCGGTTTTTATTTTATTACCTCATCAATCAGGGTGAAGGAAAAATACAGTCGCTCATTTTGGCCGCTGCCCTTTTAATCATTGGATTCCAATTTTTCATTGTGGGGCTTGTTGCTGATTTGATTTCTGCCAATCGCAGGCTATTAGAAGACACCTTACTTCGCACGAAAAAAATTGAACTATCATTGAGAAATCAAAAAGACTAGGTATGAATATTTTAATCGATCTCAATCATCCTGCTGATGTTCATTTTTTTCGTTTTGCCATTCAAAAATTAGAACAGCAAGGACATAAGGTTATTATTACCTCCCGCGATAAAGATGTGACCGTTTCACTTCTGGATCGATTTCAGATTAAGCATCAATGCTTAAGCACAGCCAGCAGCGGCCTATGGAATATGGCCATTGAATTAATGATCCGTGAGTTTAAAGTATTATTGATCTGTTTAAAAGAAAAAATACAGGTGTGTGCCGCGTTTACCGGCGCCTGCACAGCCCAAATTGGCACTTTATTAAGAATTCCGCGTCTTGTTTTTTACGATACAGAAGGGGCAACGCTACAAAATAAAATCAGTTACCCGTTTGCTTCTAAAATTTTAACACCCGAATCCTACAAGGGCGATCTTGGAAAAAAGCATGTGCGCTTTGCCGGCGTCAAAGAGCTCGCTTATTTGCATCCAAATTACTTTAAACCCAATCCGGCTATATTAGAAGACCTGGCCGTCACAGCAGAGCAAAAATTTGTCCTTGTAAGAACCGTCGCCTGGAAAGCGGCTCACGATAAGAGTGAAAAAGGAATTGATATCCAAACGCGCAGAGAGATCATAGAAAAATTATCACCCCATGCTAAAGTATTTTTTATCGCCGAAGATCAACTAGGTGACGAATTCCGTAGCTATCGATTACCCACATCTCCGGATAAAATTCACCATGTCTTACATTATGCTTCGCTCTACATTGGAGAGGGAGCAACCATGGCCTCAGAAGCCGCGTGTTTGGGAACACCGTCTATATATGTCAATTCACAAAAACCCGGCTACATTGCCTATGAGGAACAAGCGGGCCTGATTTTTCATCTGGACGATAGAGAACAAATCATTGCCAAGGCATTGGACATATTAAATACTACTGACAAAGCTTACTGGCATCAAAAGCAAGAATCGTTTCTAAAAAATACTATCGATGTTTCCCAATGGATCGCCGATCAAATCACCGGGGCTGTAGCACAATGACACATGAAAAATATTCCCTTAAAAGAATAAAAGAAGAAGGGGCAACTCCTAAAAGAGCTGTCGCTCACAAACTTGGTTTCTTCTATCGACTATTCACGCCTTACATTTCTTACCTTGTCATTAACCATACACAACTGAGCGCAAACTTTTTTAGTTTGCTGGCATTAATAATACCCGCTATTGCATCAGCATTATTTCTGTCGTTTCATCCTAAACTAATCCTTTTGGGCGCCCTCTTTCACCAATTGGGCTATCTGTGCGATGTTCTTGATGGCGAAATTGCACGGCTTCGTAAAACCGACAACATGGAGGGTTCTTATATTGACGCCCTCAATCATTTTTTCAACATACCCCTAATATTTATCAGTCTAAGTCTCGGCGCGTATTTTTCTTCTGGAAATCTTTTTTATATCTTTGCGGCTATCAGTCTAAGTCTCTTTTCGAGAGGTTCAGGAAAATACTGCATGTTTTATGCTATCGGGCGAAGGCGAGAATATCAAAAAAGGAAATTGGATCATTTTCAAAGCAACAATACTCAAATTCCAGAACCTGAAGAAAATCAGATAATTAACCGATTAAAAATTCCCTGGGTATATCCGAATATCACACTTTTTATATTGGCAGGCGCAATCGTCAACCTTAAACTGCCTCAAATGCATATATTGGAATTTCTTATTGTGTTTTACGCTATCACGTATCCGATTCTCGATATTATGGAAAGTATTCGTATCTATAGCACCCGCCGCACACAGAGCATGTATGATTTTCTTGAATCAAATGATAATCAAAGATGAGAATCCAAGATAATCACAAAATTGTCAACAATCCCGCCGCCACAACTTTCGTTGCATCACTTTTTGAGCGATTCAATCAAGAAAACATTAACTATGCCGTCATCAGAAACTTTGACAATCTTCCTAATGACATCGTTGGTGATATCGATATTCTGATTGATCCTAAAGATAAACAAAAAGTTAAGCTTGCGTTGGATAATATAGAGAAGGAAACAGGCCGCAAACCTTTGTTTTTAAGTGGCGTCTATCCACATTACCAACGCACCTATTGCTTCGAAGGAGCGGAAAAGGATATCGTGAAACTGGACTTTCAGCAGTTTATTGGAAAAGCCGGATTTGTATTTATTGACGCGTCCCAACTCCTGGCTGAAAAAGTAAAAAAGGGAAGCTTCTATGTGCTGCAAGAGAAGAGCCGGCTGTCTATATTGCTATATCATTGCGTAATCTATAAAAAGTCATTTAGCCAATCTTATCAAACTGTCATTAACCATATTTTTCAAAAACATCCAACCGGACACATTTTTGAAAATCAGCTGCCCAAAGATTTGAACAATCAAATTTTGTCAGCATTAAAAAAGAGTGACTTTAGAGCGCTAATCTCCCTACGAGAAAAAATTATTTTGTCACTGCTTGCGCGTAATCCGATTAATATTTTTCGTCCAATGATTATTTTACTTCATTGGCTGTTATTACGCGTTTGGCGCTACATATACCCTAAAGGAATCCTTCTATGTTTTATTGGTCCGGAAGGAAGCGGTAAGTCAACAATCATTGAAAAATTATACGACCGCATTAAATACGATCCCTTCGCGCAAATTAAAAAGATCGAAATGGGGTTTCAAAAAAAGGGCATTCTTTACTCAGAATTATTCTATAAAACACACAAAGAAAGATTCTACTTCCGAGTCATTTGGCCTGTTCTGGGAATTGTTGATTTTTATCTGAGATATTTCTTTTCCATCCGTCCAGTGCAAGCTAAAGGAGGCATCGTCTTGGCTGACCGCTATATTTATAATATTGGTGTCGGAGGTTTTAATATCACGCAAAATTCTGTTTTACGAAAAATCATTTTTGCTCTCACGCCCAAACCTGATCGTTGCTATATTATTAAGCGTGACTATGAAGCTATCAAAGCCTGCCGCGCGGCGGCGCAAGTAAGCACAGAAGAACAGTACCGATTGTTTGAATCATTAACTATCGATTGCCTGAAACCTATCAACAATATAGATGCTGATGAAACTACAAATCAAGTCGTCAAAGAATTAATTCAATTATATGCCCAAAAAAACGCTTAAAAATATTTTCAAAATTATTGTTTCGCTTGCATTGCTGATCTTTATCTTAAACAAGATCAATTTAACAAAAACCTGGGAAGCGCTCAACAATACTAACCCGTTGTGGTTATTGTGGCCTTTATCCATCTTAATAATAACAACCTTGCTCCGGACATATCGCTGGTATTTACTGCAACAGCGCGTGGGAAAGCCTTTAAGCTATATAAACTTATTAAGGTTAAACTACATTGGTCACTACTTTAATACATTTCTACCAACACGGCTTGGCAGCGACGTTGTTAAGGCTTATTACTTATCTAAGAAGCATGGAATAACTATTGTAAACTCATCGATATCCGTATTCACCGATCGGTTTCTAGGGATTATTGCTTTTGTTATTTTAAATTTACTATCGCTCGGCATTGGTTATCGGCAGTTACCCGCGTGGGTTATACTGACCACATTGTCAATTAACCTGACACTAATAATTCTGGTGCTTCAATCTGTCAATTCACTCGGCTTCTTTGAAAATCTTTTTAAACGATTCGAATTTTCAAAAAAAATAAAGGAAGCTTATCATGAGCTCAAAAAATTAAACCTAAAAAAGGGACTTTTATCCAATCTGATTATTCTGTCATTATTCGCTCATTTGATATTTGTCGGATATAACTTTTCCTTCGCGCACATTCTTAATCTTGATTTATCTTTTAAAGCATTCTTTATATACATCCCCATTATCGCCACCATTGTTCTTATACCCATCACCATTAACGGATTAGGATTCCGAGAATACTTGATTATCCTTTTGTTTCAATCAGCAGGACTGACTCTGGAAGAAGCTTTTGCTTTCGGAATTTTAAGCCGTGTGGTTAATTTGCTGCATTCGGCTATAGGAGGGCTGGTCTATTTATCTGAAGGACTTCATCCAACACAGGATGAGTCGCTTTAAAAATAAGCCATGTCGTTGGGAAAGCTGACATACATATTGATTAGATAATTCTTAACAATAATATTCGTTAAAATCAGCAACATTATTGTCTTAGCCATCACCCGCGGTAAAAAATCTTCAATACGCGAAATTCTCTCAAAAATCTTTAAGATCAGATCAATCGCCGATATAACCAGCAGGGGAATAGCCGGCAAGATATACCGTGACTGATAATGACGCCATACAACAAAAAACAGCAGAATAATAAATGCCGGAACGAACGCCAAAGCTTGCTGCTTATCGTTTTTGCCTAAAAACAGAAAAAACGCAACGAAGGCAAAAATATAAAGAAGAGAAAATTCGAGAAGTTTACCAAAGTAAAAATTAAATGGGGCATTAGAAAATACTTTCTGCATCCATGTCACCTTCGGCAGATAAACCAAATTTAAAGCATTAATTAATTGAGGAACAAGCGTTAAGAAAAAAAGAGCGCTGATAATCCACACAGTTCTTTGACTTAATTGGAACGGCGCTTGAGAAACCGCTTTAAGATTATCCCGGGCCTTGAGCCACAAAATCATCATCGTCGACAACAAAAATGTCGCAAAGAAAATTATAACCGGAAGCGATCGAAAGAAACGGTTGCTGTGCAGATGTCCTTGCGTATTGATAAAATTCAAGCCATAAACATTAATATTCCAAGCAATCCAAGGTGCAAGACATATAAAAGGCATCAAAAGTCCCAACAGAAACCTTTTCTTCCTTAATAATTCTGTTTGATAAACTGTCGCGTAAATAACATAAGCAATGGTTATCAAAAAGCCTGTATATTTGGTACACGTAGCTAACCCGCTGACCAGACCACTAAGAATAAATAAATTGTCATTTTTATATTTTATAGCTTGAACAAAAAGAACCAGAGAGAGCAGCATCAAATAGCTGAGCGTTGTATCCATCCAAACTTTCTGGGAACAAATAATCGTTACAGGATCCAGACTCATAAAGACCGCCGCCCAGAATCCCACTTTTTGGCTATAAATTAATGAACCAAGATAGTAGGTTAAAATAATTATCAACGCGCCAAATAAAATTGAAACATAGCCTGCCGAGTTAATAGTGTTTCCGAAAACTTTCAATGAGGAGGCGACGAAGATCGGATAAACAGGAGGGTGCTTAAAAAGCGGCGCAAAAAAATAGGCAGGAAGCTTGCGGCCTGTCGCCGCTAAGTCCTGCCCATAGGGAATCGTGTTGTATTGCGATAAATCATTTTGAATCTGCTGACCGATACGGTAATAGACAATCTCATCGATTGTGCGCGCCCGACTTTCTTTGAAAAAATGTAACCGTGTTTGGAAAGCAAATATGGTCAGAAATATAAGAAAGACGGATGTGAGCAGATTTTTAAAAGTTATTTTTGGCATGTAGACAGAACTACATAATGCGCTCGATAAGACCTTTTTTCTCTTCCAGCTCGAACTTGGCGTCTTCGGGTTTTCGCCCAAAACAAACACCCATGTGCTCATGAAAGGCGACCATATTTGTTTCTACAAAGCGCTGTTTAATCGCTTCATGCGTATCCAAATATTGAATCTTTCCATGATGAACACCCACAACCGAAACGCCGCTTTTACCACTGTTTAATAACACAACAGCGGAAGAGCCGACTTCTTTTCCGAAATTAACATCATAGACGGAAGAATGTCCGCACCGAACAAGATGCCCCGGGGAAATAGAACGGACTTCTGGAATCTCGTAAAGATCCTTCACAAACATCTTGTTGTCTTTCATGAATTTTATAACAGTTGGATCATCTTTAAGGCGCTTCTCTAATTGCTGCGTGACATATTTTCCAGCTCCCGCCAGACGTTTGTGTCCAAAGGCGTCGGCTGTCGAAGATTCATCCACCAATTCCTTGCCGCTGGCGTCTTTCAAGCCTTCGGCCACCAGGATTAAATAGGTTCCGGCACGCACATCACTTCGCGCGACCCGTTTCCAATAGCGCGCTGTTAAATGTTTGTAGAGAATATCAAAATCAACCGGCACTTCTGGAATTAAAATGGCGTCTGCTTCGGCTGCGATCCCGGCACGAAAGGCGGTATGGCCGGCATAACGGCCAAAAACTTCCATAACGATAATGCGATTGTGTGTTCGTCCGGTTGTCTTAATGTCTTCGGCAAAAGAAGCGATACGATTAACAGTGGAATCAAAACCAACAGAATACGATTGCAGATCCAAATCCATTGTTTTAGGCGCGTGAACGCACTTAATCCCATGCTCAGCCAAATCCACCATAACACTTCCCGTATCATCACCACCGCTGATCACCAGCCCATCGAGCTTAAATTTTTTCAATCCTTCTTTGATTCGTTCATATTTGTTGGGATCGTTGATCTTTTTAATTTTAACACGAGAGTGCCCCGCGTCAGAACCCGCCAAATTGGAATTAACAAAATCGACCCGCTCCGGAGTTAATTCGACAAGTTCGTTGATTTCCACTAAATTATATAAACCCGCATACCCATTTGGAATAATGTACGATTTGATGCCTAAATGCAGACCCATTTGAGCAGCCCCTTTAACCACCGCGTTAAGGCCTCCACAATCACCGCCGCCAGTTATGATTCCTATTTTTTTCATTCTATAAAACTCCTTTCGAAGGCTCTACATTAACACATCCGCCCTAAAAATGCAATATAATTGCATAAATCTGGAAAAAATAACTAATACTGGCACTTCAATATATGTATTGTATACTTGAATACCGATTGACATCACTATTAAAGCCTATGATACACCACATAAACAACCGAAAACAGAGCGTTATCTACCGATTGTGCGTTAGCATGATCCTATTGAGCTTTGTCAGCAGCTTTATCGCATGGCCTACCAAAGCTTTAGCTCAAAACACTTTACCAATGCCCGGCACACTGATTCAGCCAAGCGCCAGCTTTTTTCCTGCTGTAATCAGAGGCGTCAAACTGGATACCGAAAATCCCTTTCGCTTTGATTTTATCATCGATACAGGAGATGCCCAATTTGATACCGATGCCATGCGTCAGGAAGCCGCAAAGTTAGTTAAATATTTTCTAGCCTCCTTGACTGTTCCGGAGAGCGACCTGTGGGTGAACCTTTCTCCTCAAGAAGAAGATCGTATTATCCCGGAAGGATTCGACTCAACCGAAATGGGACGCGATCTGCTTGCTCAAGATTTTCTACTCAAACAGCTTACGGCATCGCTGATGCACCCTGAAAACGAATGGGGCAAAAAATTCTGGAAGCGTATTTTTGAGAAAACAGGCCTTTTAGAAAATGACATCCACACCAACAACCGTGTCTGGATTGTCCCAGAAAAAGCCGTGATTTACGCTGATGGCCAAAGCGCCTTCGTCACCGAAGCTCATCTTAAGGTGATGCTTGAACAAGATTATTTATCGCAAAAACACAGCCTGGAGAGGGAGGGATTCGAACCCTTGAATCCGACAATCAATGACAGTCAGTCAACGCAAATCCTCAAAGAAATTATTATCCCCGAAATTGAAAAGGAAATAAACCACGGGGAGCATTTCGCGCAATTGCGTCAGATTTACTATTCTTTAATTCTGGCCACGTGGTTTAAGCGCGTCCTCAAATCGAGCGTGCTAGGCCAGTACTACGTCAATCAAGGCAAGGTCGACGGAATAAACACCGTTAATCCTTCAGAGAAAGAAGACATCTATCAACAATATCTTGCGGCGTACAAGGTCGGCGTCTACGACTATATCAAAGAAGATTACGATCCAGCCTCCCAGGAAATCATTGAACACAAATATTTTTCCGGCGGGGTTGACGCGAAAAACACAGATAGCGCTCTGCTGGGCCGGCCGCTAGAAAAAGACGCGCTCAACCGTATTACCGATAGCTTTAGAGCTCCGCCACGCGTTGCCAGTGTTGTTTTGACAAATCCCAATCCTGACTTTTCCTTGATAGCAAAGCTTTACGATAACATCCAACCCGATCAAATACTTACTAATGGTCTAAAAACTCCGGTGCATGTTTTCAACACACCGTACGCCTACGCCCAACGTAAAGCCAGAGAAATGGCCGATGTCATAATAGAAAACAACACGGCTGATAAAGACAGTGTTTTCATTATGGCCACCGGGTCAACACAAGAACCTGTTTACGCGGCACTTGTTAAAATCATTGTCGACGAAGATATCGATATCTCCCGACTGATCACCTTAAATATGGATGAATACCGCGCGCCGGCTAATTACCAAGGAAACTGGGCTCAAAATCCGGATAGCTATCGCGCTTACATGCAACAGCATTTATTTGGCCCATTGCGAGAGCTTGATAAAACCCCGAAGAAGATTATATTCTTTAACGGGCAAGCACCCGACCCGCAAGCCGAACAGCGCCGGGTTGAGCGCGCATTTGAAGAAGCTCTTCAAACAGCCGGACGGACTTTCGGAATCGGCGG